>Ga0163161_10000550_pt1 | contig 30474 bp, 34 predicted proteins | sample S45metaG_FD_129847 | JGI IMG/M metagenome (GOLD analysis project Ga0163161, IMG submission 129847) | Switchgrass rhizosphere microbial communities from Kellogg Biological Station, Michigan, USA - S4-5 metaG | ecosystem: Host-associated > Plants > Roots > Rhizosphere > Soil | place: USA... | reverse complement strand
GATCACGCGATCGACCAGGTCGTCGGAGACGGCCGCTTCGATCTTGACCTTGGGCAGGAAGTCGACCACGTACTCCGCGCCGCGGTAGAGCTCGGTGTGGCCCTTCTGGCGACCGAAGCCCTTCACCTCGGTGACGGTGATCCCCTGCACGCCGATCGCCGACAGTGCTTCACGCACTTCGTCGAGCTTGAACGGTTTGATGATGGCTGTGACCAGCTTCATGTGAACTTCTCCTTTGGATGGAAATGGAATGGTGCGGCAGCTTGGGCCGCACCTCGTTGTTCTTATTTAGAGCGTCTTCGTCAGCGTGAGGATGAAGCGCGCCTTGTTCGGCGAGTAGTACGTCGTGCCGAAGGTGCCGAAGTCGGGGATCTCCAGGCCCGGGTTCGCGACGACCTGGTAGTTCGCCTTCTTGTTGGCGCCCTGCACCGAGCCGGTGAGCGACAGGCCGTTGCCGAAGTCGTACGAGGCGCCGACGTTGTAGTCGACATAGCTCTTGTAGCCCAGGCTGCGGATGTCGCTGGACATGTTGGTGAAGCCGACCGCCGCCTTCAGCGTGACCTTGGGCACGATTTCCTTGCTGTACGCGAGGTTCAGGTAGCCGGTGTTGCGGCCCTTCAGGCCCGAGCCGGCCTTGTTGCCTGCGTAGCCGAAGTAGTCCTTCGACACGGTGTGCGAGTACTTGGCGGTGAACGAGCCGAAGGTTTCGTCGGCGTAGGTGGCGCCCAGGTAGAGCTCGGTGGTGTTGCCGGCGGAGTTGCCCGGGTAGATGTAGGTGAGGGCACCGACGTCCATGTCGACCGGGCCGGCCTTGAACTTGTAGCCGCCGTACAGGTCGGTCTCGATGCTATTGCCCTTGAGCCAGTTGACGCTCGAGTTCCAGTTGCCCACGTAGAAGCCGCTGTCGCCGAAGGCGTAGTCGAGGCCGCCCTGGATGGCGGGCTTCAGGCCGCGGGTCTTGGCGTAGTCGTTGCGGCCGATCATGTCCTGGTCCTGGCCGCGGAACTTGTAGTTCGTGGTCAGCGAGATGTTGCCGGTCAGCGAGGGAGCCGGGGCCGGCGCCGGATCTGCCGGAGCCGTCTGCGCCAGGGCGGCGCCCGATGCGGTCAATGCAGTGGCCAGAACGATCAGCGCCTGAACGGCGGAACGGTGCGTCATCGGGAAACTCCTCGCAAGTAAGTAAGTGTTGGGGACCTGAGACCCTCAAAGCAGGGAGCGTGCCAAAGTGCACGAATACCTTCATCCAGCAGGGAGCGAATGGCTGCCGATGAGCGCCAATTCGTTACAAGCGTTGTTTCGATCGGTTGCAGGCACCAGCGTGCCGCGCGGCCGTGGCGTCAACAAAAGATGGATGCACCATCTTGGGGAGAGAGAGAAAAATGAGTCTGTCTTTGGTGCAAAGCCGCGCTTTGCTTGGGCTGGAAGCGGCTGATGTCACGGTCGAGGTGCATTTGGCGAACGGTTTGCCCAGTTTCACGCTCGTGGGGCTGGCGGAAACCGAGGTGAAGGAGTCGCGCGACCGGGTGCGTTCGGCCATCCAGAACGCGGGGCTGGAGTTCCCGAACAACAAAAAGATCGTGGTGAGCCTTGCGCCAGCCGACTTGCCCAAGGATTCCGGCCGCTTCGATCTGCCGATTGCGCTGGGCATCCTCGCGGCCAGCGGGCAGATCCAGGGCACGCGGCTGGCGGGGCACGAGTTCGCGGGCGAGCTGTCGCTGTCGGGCGAGTTGCGGCCGGTACGCGGCGCGTTGGCCATGGCGCTGGCCCTGCACACGCGTGGCGTCGCGACGAAGCTGGTACTGCCGATGGACAGCGCGCAAGAGGCCGCGCTGGTGCCCGGCGGAGAGGTGTACGGCGCGAGGCACCTGCTCGATGTGGTGCGGCAGTTTCTGCCCGAGGACGACAAGGCCGCGGCACCCGAGCCCTCCGACGATGGCTGGGCGCGGATTTACGTCACACCGGGCGTCGCCGCATCGCAGTACGCGGATCTGGCCGAGGTCAAGGGCCATGTCGGTGCCAAGCGCGCACTCGAGATCGCCGCGGCCGGCGGCCACAGCCTCTTGATGGTGGGCGAGCCGGGTTCGGGCAAGTCGATGCTTGCGCAGCGCTTTGCGGGCCTGCTGCCGGCAATGAGCATCGACGAGGCGCTGGAGAGCGCCGCCGTCGCGAGCCTGGGCGGGCGCTTCGCGACGCAGCGGTGGATGTGCAGGCCGACTTCGGCGCCGCATCACACATCTTCCGCCGTGGCGCTGGTGGGCGGCGGTGGTCGCTGTTTCGAATGTTGAGAAAACTCTCAGCTATTTGAGAATTGCCAGGCTATTTGAGAATTCAATCCGGAAAAGTTAGCCATCACTTTTACAAACGCCTCGACCTTCTCTACATTCCCCGATAAGTGGTCTTCCTTTGACGGAGTGAATCGTAGTTCGAATGCGCAGCTGCACGAGTCATGGCGTGGCTGGTTGGAACACAGCTCCTCTGCACCTAGGACGCATCAACCCTTGCGCCGAAGCACAGGATGGCCGGGGCCCAGCCTCTATCAGCGTCATCCTCTGAATTTCCGCTGGCCCGGTGTACAAATCGGTACATCCGTTTCGCACATTTTGTGCATTGAGGCTTCTCCCTAGGATGGCACCCCGGAGTACATGCAGAGCGTTTCTGGATGCTCCGATTGAAAGGAAGAGCTATGTTGCCCGTTATCTTTTTGCCATCCGCCATCGCAGCTGTCGCCGAGCTCATCGGCACCGTTGTGGTCACCACGCTTGCTGCACGCGCTGCGTCGGACCTGTACGACTCGGTGACGAGCCGCGCAGGCGCTGCGGGGCCCAAGCCGTACAACAGCAAGGAGGCCGCATGAGCATCTTTGGGCTCCGCCTCGGGGGACTTACAGGAAAGCCGTTGCCGACGCACGCGGCCGGCTTCGTCCCTTATGGCCGGTCGAAGATGGATGGGTCGCATGACCATCGCTTCAATCAAGGCAACGACCGAACGCCAGCACAAAGGCGTGGCGATGCCCAGCGCACAAAACACTCGAAATAAGGGAGACGGCGGCCGCCTCGGCGGCTCGCCTACACAATGGCTCGGACTCTAGCTTCGAAAGCAGCAGGCATCGACCTGCTCGACCGGCTCTATTGCAATCAGATTTTCGTCTACCTTGTCTTGGGTCCGGAGGAGCGCGGCTGGCTGCAAAGCCTCGCCAAGCGGGTGCAGGCGGCGATAGCAGAGAGGGGAGCTATCGGATTACGCGCGGAGCGCTTGCAGCACTGGGCGCTTTGTATGCTTGAGATCTTTCTTGCAGATGAACTCGAGGACCTCGCGAAGCGCATTCCGTTCGACGCGCCGCCGCTGCCAGTTGGCCTGACACCCAAGATTGCCGCGGACGTCCATGCTCATCGCCGCAAATATTTCGCGGCTTTCGCATTGACGGTCAGCAATTGCCTGGAATCCTCTGAAGACGAATACGTTGCCCTGGAAGTTGCCAGTGAACTGACTGACGAGTTCCGCAGCGCTCCCCCTGCAGTGCGCCATCGGCTGGTCGAGCGCGTCTTGGCCATTGAGTTTCCGGATGCACCGATCGACGTGTTCGCGTGGCTGGCTGATATGGGGGTTGTGCCGTCTGCAAAGTTCCGCGAAGGAACTGCAGCGGCATTGCGGCTTGGCGCCGTGGCTGTCCGCGCTGCTTCCATCTGCGAATTCGAGACGCTCCGCTCATACATCGCTGGGGGCATGCGACTTGGGCACGGCGGCAGAGGGTGGGCCGAGGTGCTGCTGGCCCAATCGGAGCACAAGCTCTCAAACGAAGTAAAGGACCGCTTGCTGGCTGTCATGCAGGCCGAGGAGCGGCGGCATAACTCGACCGCGCTAAGCAATAGATCTGTCGTCTTGACCGACTCCAGGTGGATGGACAAAGAATACATTTCTTCGTTCCTCACCAGTTGCCATTCAATGGCGCCCTACATCCGTGCTGCATTGCAAAAGCAATCGACTGCGTTAAGCAACATTGCGGCGGCGATGATCTCAATGCGCAAGGCGAACGGCGATTCAGGCAAAGCGCTTTACGCTGAAGAAGGAGCGCAGGACACGATCGCACACGACATTTCTGCCGATTTGCGCCAGCGCGGATTTAAAGTCAACGCCAGATCGATATACCGGCATTTTTGCGAAAGCCATCGAGCGCATGTCGCGAACCGACGTGGATACTTCGCGCTACTTCAACGGCTCGACATCGCGCTGCCAGCCGAGTATGGGGATATGTTCCACTACTACCAAGTCGGCCTCGAGCTCGCACTGCAGGAGGCGCCGGCGGGTGTGAAGAAGAAACGTTCTTCGTCGACGCGTCTGGCGGACGTCGACGTAGCAACAAACAAGGGCTCAGACGCGTTTCATCCCTGGCCGCCGTCCCCTTGACCAAGACTCCTTCCTAGCCGTTCCGCAATTCAAAGCGGATGCTGTGAACTGCGCGTCGGCCAAGCGTAGTCTTTGCGATGATCGTGTGTCAGTATCTAGGCCGCTCGGTTCTGCAAACAATGTTCCGACAGGAGGACAGCCTTGGCAAACACAGACTCCACGCGTCTCGCGGTCCTGATCGACGCGGATAACGCATCCTCTTCGGTTGTCCAGGAACTGCTCGAGGAAGTTGGGAAGTACGGCACCGCCACGGTCAAGCGTGCCTATGGCGACTGGACAACCACGAACCTGACCGGCTGGAAGGCGCATCTGCACCGCCATGCGATTCAACCAATCCAGCAGTTCGCGTACACCCAAGGCAAGAACTCCACGGACTCCGCCTTCATCATTGATGCGATGGACCTGCTGTACGCCGGCAACGTGGACGGCTTCTGCATCGTCTCGAGTGACAGCGATTTCACCCGGCTGGCGACGCGCATGCGGGAGGCTGGAAAAGTCGTTTACGGACTTGGCGAACGCAAGACGCCCGAACCGTTCATCGCCGCATGCGACAAGTTTGTTTTCTTCGAAGTTCTGAAGAAGCCGGTAGAGGCCACTGTTCCGCAACCTGTGCTCGCCGATGTTCCGGACTTGAAGGAACTGCTGCTCCATGCGATTCGCGAGACAGCACGCGACAGCGGTTGGACTCGATTGGCCACCGTGGGCTCCTACATCGGCAAGAACCACACGTCATTCGATTCTCGCAACTACGGTTTCAAAAAGCTCAGTGAGCTCGTCAGGAAACAAGCATACCTTGAGGTGACCGACGTGAGAGACGCGACAAATTTCGTACATGTCGAAGTTCGCCCGAGATAGAGCCGCCGACCAAGTCGTTCCGGCACGACACACTAGAGCGTACTTATCCGCTCCGCGATGTCGCGTGCTCCGAGGTCACGCACTGCCGCAAGATTTTCAAGTTGCGCTGCCCGCGGGCGAGCCTTGCCTTGCTCCCAGTGATAGATCGTCTGCCCAGACACGCCAACCAACTGTCCATAAACCGCAGCGGACAGCCCAAGCTTTGTGCGATGTGCCGCCAACCTGGTTGCGCTGAATCGGCGCTTTGTGCCCTCTGCAGTTTCGTTGACCGAATCAGGCGCGGTGGCGAGGCGCGTCGCGCCCTTCGCAAGACGACGCCACTCCTTCTCGAGCGCATTGACTTGACGACGTAGCTCAGCAATCGACGCGCGGTGCGCGACCGATGACTTCTTGAGCGTTTCGATCTCCGCGCGCACTTCTTTGCGGGCAACGCGGGAGATTTCGGCTTTGAGTATCGAGGCGATATTTGGCATGGACGTATTGTGCCGCTCCCTTGCAACAATGACGCTCTGCTGTCGGGCCTGCTAGCCCGAACATGAAAGGCGACAGTGGCCGGCATCGAGGCGATTCCCTGAGCGGCTTTTTCTCCCTAGCCTCTACCAGCGCCGAACCACTGTCGAGAGGCAGTGTCCATGACCTCGGTGAAGTCGAAGTGAAATCCGTGCGGGAGTTCTGTGAAACGATACTGGCCGTCGTGTTTAGCGCGACCCTTTCAACTTCCGGGCGTAAGGAGCGCCGACTTGTTTGCGGTCGCTGCGTACCTGCGGAGCGCCGCTTTCGAGCGGGTGCCAGCTATTTCGACACGGTAGTCATACCGGGACCATATTGATCCCGATCGCTTTGTATCGGGCCAATTTGTCTTGTCCATCCCAATCCGGCGGCATGGATTTTCTGAGTTTGAAGCTGCTCAGCCTGTTGTCTTCTTCGACGGTGATCAGCGCCATGGCCGAATATTGCGCCGCTAAGTTGACCAGCAAATCCACGTCTGCGATGCGTTCTCGCAGAACACGTTGCACCAGCAGTGACAAGGGAACGCAGTGGTCTGAGATAACGGCACCTCCGATATGTAGAAACGGCTTAGCGGCTTCCGATGCATAGGAAACGTGAAAGCGGTTGCGTATGCCTTCGATGTTGATCGTTTTATGGGCAGCAGCACGCAGCATTTCTCGAACGACATGCGTGACTGCGCTGTTATGTGGGAAGTCTTTGACCATTGCAGCAACAATGGCGCAGCGGTCCCGCGCGCCCTGTACAGCTGTGAGTCTCATGAAGTCACCTAGAAATCGCGTGATTCTGCTACCACTGCCTGGATATCAACGAAACTCCGGATTCAAGAGATCGATGCCAGCGCCTTTGCATTTGATCCACGGCCCCGATGGATGTTCTTGGCCATCCCAGGCCACGAGCGCGGCTTGGGCGTCCGCTCGATGCTCGTAGCAATATCGACGCTGATAGCCAACATCGTCGAGTCCGACAACGACAGCAGTGGTGTAGTTGAATTGCTTCACCGCGCACACCTGGTCCTGGAAAACGCGAAAGTCGGTGTAGCCGCTCGCCGAAAGCACGTCCGCAAGCCTGCTAACGCTTGCGCTTTTGCGTGACCGGTGAGCGGTGGATCGGATCGAGGAGGCGCTGAACGACATCTTGATATTGTGGCGGGATGACAGTCGACTGCCTTGGCGCTTGCTGGATGAAGCTTTCGTCTGGCTTGCAAATAGCGGCTGCCATTTTGACTGCGATCAATCGCCAGCATTCGACTTGTATGGAATGTCATAGCCGAGCTTGGCCAGCGCCTTGTAGGTTCGGCCGTTGATTGGGGGCGAAACGTCTGGGCGCACCCAACCCAGAATGTCGCTGAGCGTGTTTTCCTTGATATCCCGAATGGCCCACAAAGAGTCATGGGCGCCGTTATAGATGCGTTGGTCCAGCGCGTCGAGGCTGTCTTTCCAAAGCACGTACTCCAGCGTCTGGAGCACATTCTTTCCGCCAGGCGATACATGCCGGAAAACTTGCTGCGCATGACGATGCAGGCGCGCCTCACCGGAGGCTGGCCGCCCGGGCGCGAACCCTAGCGATTCGTGACCACGCCGGCGGCCGCGCTCTTGAACCGCGTGGATCCGCGTGAACGCATCAACAAAATCGTCTTCGTTGAGAGAGAGAATGCGGTGCTTCCCAAAAGCGTCGCGCACCAGCGGGAAGTCGTTCTCAATGTGCTTCAACATGGTGTCGGAACGGTACGCACCTCCGTGCCACCAAGTTGTTGCGGCTTCCACTTCCTCGAGGCGGCGAAGCCGGTTTGCTGCGCTCACCTCTGCAACATCGCGCTTCCGGTTCGCAGGGAACTGGTCGTCGTAAGCATAGAGAAATTGGTCGACTTGCAGGACCGCCGGAATCTCTGCTGGCATCCATGCCGGCCGGCGTCCCGCGCTCGCCAGCAGCGCGGCGAGCTCGTCCATGCAGGCCCTCGCCTTGTTTCGGATCTGTTCGTCATTGAGCTGTCTGCCAGTCGTTGCCGTCGCACCACTTGAATTGCCGGGCGGTGTACCGTTGAGTGGCTTGCCGGGCCGGATCCATCGTCTCCTGGCAAATTCGACCTTCTGAGCGTCGCTCGCCTCGATCACTTTCTTGTCTGCGACGGACATCTGTCTCATCGATTCCAGCAAGGAAGCGTCGATGGGATGCGCGCGAGCCTGGATCTGATCGACGATCAACTCGAGCTGAGATTGCAGGCTGTTCTTTTGGATTTCATCTTCATCGAAGAAGGTCCCGAGTTCGACATTGTCGAACCAGGCCCTCTTTGTCATGTTCGCTGAACCGATGTAGACGCCGCGGCCTTTCCACCATATGAGTTTCGGGTGGTAGTAGTCGGCCACCAACAGACCCCGCACGCTCTCGATCCACCTGTTCTTCAAGAACCATTCGATGACTGGCTCCTTGACAGGAAGCGACTCGTCGTATCGTCCATAAAAGGTCAGCGGAACCTTGTGCTCGATAGCCTTCTGAATGAAAGGTAACAGATGGCTGTCCGCGTATGCCACGGCTATCACGATAGCGCTGGCACTCGGAGTATGTGTCGCGTGAAGCGACTCAAGAAGCACATTGTTCAGGTGACCGGCAACGAGTTTCATATGGATTCCAGGATCAACGAGGTCCGACTGGCCCCTTGGAGGAAAGCCAGATGAAGATCAATGAACACATGTGAGCTCCAGTGGAAAAACGGAGGTCCTGCAGGATGGCCGCGCGGATCGTCGAACGACTACCCGCCGCGTGCCTTGCGATCGTAGTCACGGCTGAAGCAAGCGGCGACCCATTCTTGGATCTGGTCGCGCGAAGCCGCCGAGTCGGGCTTTGACCCGTCCGTTTGAATGTGGGTACGCAGCCGTGCCATCTCGGGGCCCACGTCTCGCGCCTCGACGAGCCGTCCTTGCTCGAACACCAGTTCGTGCACATGCTGGTATTTCCATGCGGGGTGGAAACCCATGTGCACGTAGAGCTCGCGAAGGAAATCGCGCCCGATCACGAGACCGCCCGTGTAGGCGATCGGCAGGCCGACGTCACTGAATTGCCAGTCACTGACGAATGACTTGTCGCTTCGAGCGGCTTTGACACCGTTGAGATCGGGCGGTTGTCCGCGCCGCACCGTCGGCTCTTCGCCGGGCTGGTGGTTCACCCACAGCTCACGCAAGTAGAGCAGGCCATCCTTGACCTCGTAGTCGCACATGTAGCCTCGCCAGCAGGCAGTGCTCGCCATCACGGGTTGGTAGCCGGCATCGATCGGCGAGAAAGGCTCGCCTTCGCTGAAGGCGGCGAGTACGTGCTGCTGGCCAAGGTAGTGCAGCGAATCCTGAACTTGGGCGGTCATGGCGCGAGATGCTACCTGTGATGCCGCTATCGGCGCGAGGCCTTGACCGTCTTACTTCTCGCCACGTCGGCCGAACAACGGTCGCAGCAGATCCCAAAACCCATCCTCAAGCACCTGCAATGTCCGATCCGCTATGCCTGGAAATTCGTAAATCACGAGCTCAACTTCCAGGTCCAACTTTTCGGCCCACGCTGCCAGGTGCATGGCATAGGTGCCGCTTTCGAGATCTGCCTTCAGGTGCCCAGCAATGCGAGAGCCTGGAGTCCAAGATCTGCCCACATACAAAGTACAACCATCGAGCGCTTCTGCGTTGAGTGCTGGGAGGTTCTTGACCTTTGCCTTCTGCAACCTCTTCGCGTCCAGCATTGCACCAAGGATGTCCACGCGGGCAATGGCGCATTGCTCGACCGTCCGAAAAGCATAGAGAAAGCCTCGCTTCTTTTTCGTCTTCTCCCCTTGAGGCGGGACTGGCACTTTCTTCAGCAATTCTGCTACGGCCACCTCATCGAGCTCCGAAGTGCGAAATTGAATGATCGCAGGGAAAGGAAGAGTGATGGACCTGGCCGCCTCTATCGCCAGTTTGGTGGTTTCCTCGTACGCGTCGATCGCGGCTTCTAGATCTACTTGTTGCAACATTCCATCTTCCCCCATGACTCTGATACTCACATGCCGAGATATCGGAAAAATCCTCGCCAGACGATGGAGCGAAGAATCGCAGTCGGCCCTGAACTATGGCCGCCGGCTCGGCGACGCGCGACTGAAGGCATCGAGCATCATCTCAACCATGTCCACAGCCAACATGGAACCGTCCCTCTCGGCCAACTTGTCCGCCGTCCAACCGATCCGCAACTCGGTTCCCCGCGCTTCCCGGATCAGATTCTCAGCCGGAACAAAACTCAGCAAGGCCAGGCGATCGAAAGTCTCACGATCAAGTGTCCGCGACGGAAGGTCGAACATCAGCAACTCGATGCTTTGTGGCGAGACTGGCATCTCCACCACGGTGCACAGGAAGCTGCGGCCGATTCCTTCCAATGCCTCGTAGCGAAACACCGTCGCCCAAACGGCCGAGATCCTTCGACGAAACGGCGAGCCGTACTCGACGAGATGACGGCTTGCGGTGCCGGCTCCGAACGGCGACTTGGCCCGAACTTCGGGCAGGCTGTATGCGATCTCCTCGCGCAACCAGAGCAATGACCGCGGCTCCGGCTGGCCTCCCAGGTACATCCGCCTCACCGCGGCGACTTCTACGCCGCGCGGGGCATCTTCCGAATGTGGGCTACCCGCCGGGGCATGAGGCTGATCATCGGACTGCGACTGCGCTGCCTCTCTCGCCGGGATCGGCTCCTTGCGCACTTGGAACAGCTTCTTCGACGCCAGGTCGGGGAAGGGATCGGAAGGCTCGACCTCCATGTCGAGGATCAGAGGCGACAGACCCTGGTTGGCATGCCCAGCGTCCAAACCTCGACTACCACCGCTGGCCCAGCGTCCAACTGCCTGCTCGCGCGCGGCGCCGCCCTGTTCGGATGCCCTCGCACTCGAGCCCGCCGATTGGCCAGGATGAAGTTCGTAGAAAAGCTTCTCGAACGGGAAAGGATGCGAGCAGGAAAGAATCTGCAAAGCCAGGAACGAACGATCCGGGCCGCGCTCAAGCCATAGTCCGCGCACATTCAGGTCCGTGAGGCCGTCGATAGGGAAGCCCATCTTGATGTGCCACGGCTTTTTGTTCGCGGTCGCCGCCACCCCGGAATTGACCAGACCTTGGAAGGCTTTTTTGGCGGCTGGGTCGAAAGCAATACGGGCGATTGCAGATGCTGCGTGATAGGGCATCTCCGGGCCAAGCCGGAGATTGGCAACGCGCGTCGACCTGTTAATCCCGGCTGTCTCAAGGTCGTAGAGCGTTCGCGCTGCCAATGCGCCCGAGAACACCCTCGAGAGCAGAATCCCACTGTCCCCAAAGTATCGGCGCGTCAGCTCGGTGCACGAAACCAGCAGGCTGGTTCTTGTGTCGACGCGCACTTTGACGACGTGCGAAATCGTGTGCGCTTTGTGCCCTGCGAAATGCGCAAACGGCATCTCGTGCCGCTGCACTCCGTCCGAGCACAGCGACTCTCCTCCGCAGGGCACGATCTCGGCCGTTGCCCGGTCGACTCGCAGTCCAGCAAAGGATTTCTGCAGCAACCGAGCTCCGCCCACCCGATAGCCTTCGTGCCAGACGTCACCGACACGCAGAAGCCGCAGGTATGCAATCGGCACCAATGCTTCAAGCTGCGGCACTTCATACTGCGCGCCACCCCATGCTGTGCCGATCTCCCATTTTGAGCAGGCCACCTTGATGACCTGGCTCCTTTTGCCGTGATGAAAAACAGTAATCACATCGCCCAGCCAGTCGATTCGAACAGGGGCATCGCTCAGACGCTGGAAAACGCGAAGGCGCGGTTCTTTGAATGATGACGACATCAACTACGGTGATCGTTTCAAGAGAGGTTCGGGTGGGTGCGTCAGATTTCGCGAGCTAGCGAATGCCACGTCGCCCCTCGACACATGCCTCGTGTAAATTATCCCTTGAGCGCATAGAAGATATGCCACCACCAGCCCGTCCGCGTTTCGACGTTCTTAAGACACTTGAACATCACTTGCGGCTCGATTGAGTTGGACTGACATAGTCCGACCTCGAGAGCGTAGCGCTCGTTTTCCACACGGACCAAGGCCGATCCGAGCCACACTACGAAGCCGAGCAGAATTAGAAGAAAGGCCGCGAGGATGGAGGATTTCATGGATGAACATTCTGCAGCGCTCCTTCAAGTCTACGAGCAGAACTGACGTACTTTTCCCAGTACTGCAGCCGCGAAAGTAGCGCTCACAAGCGATGACAACACACTTTCCACTGAGGCAAGTAGCCAATATTTGACCGATCACATGCTTCTCGCGTCGCATCGCCACACGAGCGGATCAAAACTGAAGTGGACCTCCATCTCACTGGCGCTGTAAAGATGAAGCCGAGGAGTCGAGAGCGCGTCCGTCACAACGGCAAGAAGCCATTTAGGTTCGCTTTCTGCGCATCGACGTTCGTTCCTCGAAAGAAAGAAGCCCGGTAACGCTGACGATGTACCCTTTACTTCGACCATATGCACAACGGCACCAGACTTGTCCCGGACTTCGATGTCGTATCCGCGGTTCTCGACACTGACGTCATTCGATGCGAATCCAAGACGTTGGTAGTGCTCGATCATGAATTTCATCGACGCCGCTTCCACTTGGTCTCGATGCTCCTGATCGGGGAACCCGATATGAAACTGCGGCGGCGGCTGGGATATCGGAGGTGACACGAGGCTCTCCTCCGGCTTACCAGGAAAGTGCGATCCGCCGAGCAGCCCCAGGCGGGTCAGATGTAGATCAACCTCGGAATCGGTGGGATTCCAGTCTCGCGACCCGCGGACAAGAACGACTCGTTGCCGATCCCCATCCCATCGGGCGACACGCCAATGCTCGGGGTCCTTGACCCGGTCAAGCGGCTTTGCTGTCAGGTTTCTTTTGAGTTCATCGAGCGAACGCGTGTTCGTTTGCAAGATGGCAATAAATTCCTCGCCAGCCTTGACGCGAGCAAGCTGCGCAAGTCGATGGCGAGCGCGTTGCTGTTGCTGTTCGTCTCTCTCGCCCCCGCCCAGCAGCGTCAGCGTATTCATGGTGTCGACGAAGAACCATCGCCCGGTCGCCTCATCGGCATGGACTAGCTCTGCCCAGATCGTGAAGATGGGTGCTCCTGTTGGGACTTCCCAGACGTAGTCGAAGATCTTATTTTTCGCGTCTCGAACGCCCAGGCCTGCGAGGACGTCGTAGACATTCTTTTTCCCCTTGCTCGCCAAGACGCTATTCACAATGGCCATGACGGTTGGTCTTACTTCATTCCTCATGAGTTCGAGTCTTTCGTAAACGGGAGTACTGATCAGGAAGAAAAATGCGGTGACCTGGCCGGTGAGCCGGTTCGCGATCCTTCCGTAGTGCGGTTCTGAGGATATCGCTCAAGCGCACCGGCACGACTGGTGCCATAATTCCAACGCGCTCTTGGCAGGAGCCTTGCACCCGTCGTTCAAAAGCTGTTGACCAGCGCTGCTTTGGATATCTCACGCCTGTTCATGTCATGTTTCAGGTCTGAGAGGTGGTTGACGGGTGACGCTTCGTAGTAGACCGAAGGAACTTGTCATGTCCAATGGAACCCTTCGTCCGACGACCAATGTCGGAATCAAGCGCCTCGCCAAGAAGATCAAGGCCGAGCGCGGCATCTCTCATCTCAATGCGCTCGACGAAGCGGCAAAAATCGCGGGCTTCGAGAACTTCCGGCACGCTCGCAACGCGCGCGGCGCGACCGCGCACCAGGGCCCTGACACAGCCAGCTATTCGCTGTACATCACCTTCTACTGGAAGGATCACGAGAATGGCACTGAGGGCCGCGAGACCTTGTCGGTTGACATTCCGGTCCCATGGTCTGATCTGGTGACCCAGGCGCAAATGGCGCACTTCCGAGGCTTCGCAGATCTCCAACCCGAAGGCCCTGATCACTTGGTCGGACGGGTCCTTGTGGAATCCCAGGAGCGTGCACGAAGGAACGCCTGTCATGCGGCACGGGGTTTCCATTTCATGCATGCGACCAAGCTGCGTCCGACCGGCGCCTACAGCCGCGCGTTCCCGCAAGGAAACTCAAGAAATCGCATTCCGGGCGCGGACCACTCGAGCATCTGGTACGCCTCGAAACTCAAGGCTTACGTATTTGTCGACGAGCCATACGAAGGCAAGGCGGATCGCAACGCTGAAGCCCGCACTGCATGGGCCGAGAACCACGGCTATCACTTGACCAAAGTCATGCATTGGCCCGGGATGTACAACCCGGACGGTGGCTCGCGGATGTACCTGATCGCGGACAGGAAGAAGATTGGCTGGCTTGTTCCCTATGCCACCGCACTCGATGTGCTGCCGCGAATTGAGGCGCCGAGTTGGAGCGGAGTGTCCGCGCCTCGTGTGCCGCGATTCACAAGCCCCGGCACCACTGCCGCCGAAACGGCCAGAGCCTCACTCAAGGCTGCGCCGCCGGTACGGTCAAGCGCAACACGTGGCACGACACGAGGCTACGTACAGGCATTGGTCGGGCCGCAGCGCCGGCCTGATGCGAAGATGACCATCGAAACCCATCAGAAAGTCGCCAGTCATCTGAAGGCAGTGCATGCGGCCACATATGAGCGCAAGGGTATCTACAACCGGGTGGATGCTGTGCGCAGTGAACTTGATGAATGGGTAATGCGCGAGTACGACCGAGATGAATTGCCATCCGAAGTCTTCCATGATCTGTACTATGGCGCCGCCCCGTCTACCTCATTCGCACGCTCACTCTCTCAAGCGCAGAAAACCAAGATCGCGGCGATGTTGAATGACGTCAAGTCGATTCTGCAGGCCAACTATCCGGACTGCGCTCCATTGCGAAGGCAGATGAAGAAACTCGATGCGGCATTGACGTCTCTCGACGGTTGGATGATCGCCTGATGAAGGACAGGCGGCTACACCAGTAGCCGCTTGCGTCTCGACCTTCCAAGACCTCCGCCATCAACAGTGCGACGTCCGGTCGAATGACGATTCGATTTCGAAAGTCGTGCGCTACGCGCGAGCCGGGGTTGCGGCTCGTATGCCGTGCTCCTTGATCGTTCGTGGCACAGTGACAATCAACTGTCCGGAGAAAAAATCGATGCACTCATGACTTCTCAGTTGTACCTGCTCCTTTCCCTTGTAGATCATCAGTCGGCGCCATTGGAGGTCGAACGGCACGGTAGGTCGCAAAGCAGCTATATGCGCTGCCTCAACATCGCTGGCCGTTGGGTCGTCCACGGCGTGACGCATTCACCGCTTCTTGTATGGCACCCGGGACAGGCGAGCGAAGCTCGTGCGGCCGCCGAGCGGTCGGCCAAGGCCCGCCGCCGATCTGTCGAGGTGATATCGCGCAGCGATTCCGGATGGGAAGAAGGCCGAGAGATCCAGGTATTCACTGATGCCTCCGAGCCGGCGCTTCTAGGCTATGCCGCCCCCAGCGAAGCCAAGGCTCGCCGCTTGCGTGTCGAAACCGACAAGCTTGAGGCGTTCTGCCTGGTAGTTCGGCAGGCTTCGACCGCAACAAATCATGAGAAGTTCGTCGAGATCAGCCGTGCAGCGGGAAAAGCACTCCATGCCAAGTTCGGAGGCGGATCGATCACATCGGCATCCGCCTGGCTGGCAGGACGCAAAGGCCGGGAGGCAGTGCAGAGCGTGCTGGCTGGTGAAGTCGAGCTGACCGGGCCGCTTGCGATACGAGAGATCGTCGAAACGGCTGCGCTGGCGCAAGAGGCGGAGCGCCTGCGACAGGAATCCGAGAATCCGAGCGCCCGTAAATGAGCGGCCTCGCACCTATCTGCCAAGTGGGCTAGCCAACCGCCTGTGAATCAGGTGCATCGATCACTCTCGCGTGAGCGAGGATGAAATCGCCAGTCCCCGAACCCCATGCCGCGCCGAGATCGATTGGCTCTTTGAACGCCAGGCGCTCCACGGTGATTCCCGCGGCTTCCTCGACCGTCGTCGGAAAGAACGCACCACCCGGCTCCATGTGAAGGTAGAAGTCACCAGTGAAGGTTCCGCAATCGCAGTTGTTGGCGAAGTAGCTGTCGCCCGCGGTATGGCTGTAGCGCTTCGAATAGTTCGGATTGCGCTGCACGAGTTCGCGCAGGACCTCCGCGGGCATGAAGTCAACGTCGGTCAGGACGAGCATGTCGGCGGTATCGGCAGCATCGCCAATCTGCTAACCATCCTCCTCCAGGGCATGCGCCGCCAAGGCAACGGCCTTGACAGGTTGTCCGCACTTCCAGCATTTGGTCTGCGCACTCAGCAACAGCAGGGGCGGCAGCACACGCAGGGTGGGTTCGCCCTCGTCGGCGTAGTCATCATCGATGTCCATGCCTGGATTCTGCGCGATCAAAACCGGAGCGACAAACCCGACCTCAGCTTGGACGCCTCCGCTCCTCATCGCGCGACGGATTTGCCGGAAAGAATCCAAGTGGTTTGAATGCGGCCGGCGTGGGCCTGACCCGCCCCATGTCCTCGAACCGCTTTTTCGCGACTTCGGCAAATTCGGCCCGCAGTTCCTGCAACCTGGTTCTTGCTTCCCGGTTCACAGACGATGACGCATGTGGTGATCGCGTGGCCACGGCATTGCCCAAGGGCGAATCTCCTGCTCCTCCCGTGCCCATAACCCCGAAGTGAGCGAGGTGCCGCAGGCTGAAACCCACAGGCTCTTCCTGTTGCGTATCGCGCTCAGAGTCGTTCGTATGCGCCGCGACAACCTCATTGAAGACAGATCTCATCCGAGGTTTTGCTTCGCGCGCCTGCAGGCATTCGCACAGATACGAGTCCAGCTCTCGCTGGGTCAGGACCCGCCCCACCTTTTGGACCAAGACCTCCTTCGACAGTTTCGATGCACCTTGGCCCACTGCCAGCGCCTTCAGCTTGGCGATGCACTCCTCGCGAGTCAGGAGCCGCGCCATGCGGACCGTGTCCCTGCACAAGTTGGCGGATGCCGGCCGCAGGCATCGCAAGCGCAGCGTCCGGCCTTCGCCCAGCGCTACCCAGACACCCCACGTCTCGGGGACCATTTTTTCGACCGCTCGCAAGTGAGCCGGGACCGTCACGATGTTCGAGTATCTGAACAGGCTGTCGTATTCCACGATCTGCTGCGGCAGTCGGTCCAGGCGATCGCGGCCGGCCTTGATTTCGAAGCCTGTGAGCTCTTGATTGACGACCGCAACGTCGGCGCGGCAACGCCCGCTAGGCAGCCAAAGTTCTTCAACGATCAGGTCATCCCCGCGAATAGCCTTGCTGTTCATCAGCAGCCGCCGCAGCTGCGCGTCGTAGGCCATCTCATCGGCATCGAAGGGAAGGTTCCGGATGATCTGTTCGAGGGATTTCATTCATGCAATATGCAATAATAACTGCATGCTCGTCAATATTGTGCTTCAGAAAATCGAGAACTCGATGGCAGCGAGGGATCTCAATCAGTCCGCTCTCTCAGAGGCGACAGGCATCCCTCAATCCACGCTCAGTCGGGCACTCTCGCAACCGGTCAGGGTCACCAAGACTCATCGAAAAATATGCAAATATCTTGGAATCTTGATACCTCCCGACGAAAACAGTTCCGGAGCACAGGCGCTGCACAAGGCCGTGCAGGACGCATGGGATGGCACCGACAGGCATGCTCTGGCCCTCGCAGGTCTTCTGCGAGCCGCCGCCCATGTTTTCGCCGTCACTTCTGCATCGAGTAAATCGTCATGACCCAGCACGCGGCGATATTTCTTGAGCAAACCGCAGTTCGCCTTGAACTGCCGCCCCCGACGCACGAGGTGGTCCCCGGCGTCTCATGGGGTGCGGTCGATGCATTTCCGACCCCTGCGTACTGGGCCTACCAGGTGCTGGCGCGGCGGGTCAGCGGCACCACCGTGCGCTACCGCATCGGCGACACCCTTGCGGAAGAGGTCGCGGCCTGCCTGCTTGGCGGCCATGGCATTCCCGCGAGCATTGGCCTTGCCGCATTTCGGCATCTCAAGCGTCATGGTCTGCTTTCTCCCGCGCACGGGGTGCCCACTGAAGCCGACCTGCTGGAGCGGCTGTCGGCGCCCATGGAGTTGGATGGCAAGCAGGTGCACTATCGCTTCGCCAAGCAGAAGGCGCGTTATCTGCACTCGGCCTTCAGCAGGCTGGCCGAGGGCCCGGCGCCGATCGCCACGGGTCGGCAACTGCGTGACTGGCTGCTCCCGGTGCAAGGGATCGGACCCAAGACCGCCTCATGGATCGCCCGCAACTGGCTGGATGCAGACGACGTGGCGATCCTCGACATCCACATCCTGCGAGCTGGATTGCTGGGGGGATTTTTCGAGCACGGCCTTACCGTGGAGCGCGACTATCTCAAGCTCGAGCAGCAGTTTCTGGCGTTCGCGCGCGGACTTGGCGTGCGTGCCTCCGAACTCGACGCGCTCATGTGGCTCGAGATGGCGTCGTCCCAGACGACCGTGCACGAGCTGTTGAGGGACCACATGCCTGCAGCTGCATCGGCGAAACCACCCGCGGCGAGCCAGCAGCAACTCAGGTCACGTGCGCGCGCCCACCAGCGCCGCGCCGACACCCGCCAAGCCCGGCTCATCGACTAGGCCAGCCACCCAGGGATCTGCGGTGACACCCAGCGGCACAAAGGCAAGGTCCAACGCTTCGGCCGCGAGGCTGAGGTAACCTAGCAGGACACCGGCGTCGCGCCAGACAAGGCTGCAGGGATCAGAGTATTTCGACGCGGTCTTGCCTGGTTCCGCGGCCAACAGAAGAAGTGTTGCCGCCGGCGCTGCGATCAACTCGTCCATGTGCCTGCGCACGGCCACCACATTGAGCGCGCAGGGCACAGATACGAGTGCATGGCCCACCGGGTCATACCGGTGCCAGCCGGCAAGCGCAGGGTCCTGGACAACCAGATGCACCGGATGAATTGCGCCGGCAGAAGGCGCGGGACGCTGCGTCAGAGGGAATCCAAGATCCTGAGAGCCGCTCGCCAATTGCCTGTTGGTCAGTTCGAGCAACCATCCCAGGCGATCCTGCGCCAGCGGCGCGAACACGCGGGCCGAGCGTCGGCGTGAAGTGAGGTCCACGATGCAGCGCTCGAAGACGAGATCGTGTGAGGGCATTGCCGCCAGCGACGGCAGGCCGATCCGCTCACCGTCGGGCCAACGTACGGGTGCGTAGCGCTTGACCTCTGAAGGCAGGCGTGGCCGTGGATTGCCCAGATCAATCCACGTCACGCCGCAGTTCCTCGAGCACTTCGAAGTACTTGTTGCATCCCCGGCACTGCGCGCACGCGACGTTGGCCTTGTGGCAGCTGTGCGCCCAGGCGAGTTGATCCTGTGGGATTTGCGCCAATCTCACCAACTCGATCGTGGAAAGCTCGATGGCCGGAGCCTCCACTTGCATGCCGCCCTCCTGCATGCCCAGCAACTGACTCATCGCCTGGACGAACTCCGGTGTCCCATCCCGATGGCTGCCGTCGGACTTCACCGTCCCCAGCCACAGGTGCGTGACGCCGAGCGAGATCGCGCGCATCGCAGCGAGCGTGGCCAGGAGTTGGTTGCGATAGGGCCACCAATCGCTGGCGGGCGCATTCGGATCCGCCTGGCCTCCGGCCATGTCACCCGACCCCAGCGCGCGACAGTCGACCTGCAGGATGTGATGCTCGATCTCCAGAATCCTGCAGATGGTCTTGGACGCTCGCAACTCCGCCTGCGCGGCCAGTTGCCCGTAGTCGATGGTGATAGCGATATCGGGACGCTTCCACCAGGCGATGCTGAGTGAGTCCATGCCACCCGACAGCAGCAAGGCCGTTTTCATAAACTTGCAGCGAGCCAGAGCGTCTGATAGACCGCACTTACATAGTCTTTGACGAGGAGGCAGTCTGAGCCTTCCATCATCTTCTTGCTCTCCTCGCCCTCGTTCTCGCAATAGAAGACCACCGGCTTGTTCAGCGCACGGGCATAGCCAATTTCGTAGATCGTCCCGGAATCAAGGCCATCACCGATGGCGAACACCAGATCGGCTTTTTTGATGCCCTCGAGGTCCGCCAGCACCACATCTTCTGCAGAACCGAGACCCACGTCGTGATAAGGCGAGAACACGGTCAACCCCACGCTGCTCAAATTGTCGCGCATCTGCTCGACCTGCCACAACTGAGCCAGCGTGAAGAACGGGCCGGCGAGATACACGGTCGGGCGCCAGCCCGCGGCATACCGCTTGGACACTTCGATCGGTGCGGGATTGAACTGGGCCAATGATTTCGGCGTCGCGAAGGCGCGAGTCTCGCAGTAGAACGCCGTTGCCCTGGAGGCCAGATCGGCGCTCTCGGCGGCCGAGCGTCCACCTTGCATCCAGTGGTGGGCGAAGTGAGCGACGAAGTTATCGCCCGAGCCGATCTTCCACACTTCTTGCGACCGATATGCCGGGACGGCATGCGTATCCGTGCCGTCGAAGACGAGCGCACCGCGCGGTCCGCGCTTGATCACCACGACAGTGGCTCCATGGGCTTGCAGCAGCTCCTTGGCCATCTCCTCGACGGTCGCATCAGTCTTCCCCGTCATCAGCGATGCCTCGTGCTGGTTCAGGACGAGGGCGAGCTCCTGGGCCGTGGACCCGTTCTCACGGAACGGCCGCGGATTCAGCGCGTTCTGCGGGTCGTAGACGACCCGTTCTCCATGAACCTGCGCATCGGCTTCCAGCATGCCGAAACGCACAGCATAACGAGAGCGGACTTCGAGAGTGGGCAGCTTCTGGTCGGCGCCGTAGATGCGCGGCGTCTCCAATCCATGGTAATAGTCGAACACCACAGGACTTGAGGTTGCGGTCGTCTGAATGGTCACAGGGGTCGTGGACAGCGCCGCCCGCTGGGTGACGACATCAACTGCCTGTGCGTCCACGTACCCGTGCAGTTCCACGGCGCCCTGCATCGCGGCGATATCGGAGGCGGCCCTGCCGGCCGAGCCGAAGATCTCATGCCAGCGCGGGCGCATGCATCGCTCGTGATAGATCCCGCCTACGACAACAATCGGATCCTCAGGGCTTGGCTCTGAGGCAACCGGAGCCCGCGACGTCACAGCTGAACGGGGCGCACCCGCACGCGAACCTGCCCGTTGGACTTGGACAGAACCGTCGCCTCGTACTCGGTGCCGGCGTTCATGCATTCGCGCAGGCGCGGCAACTGTGTCGCGGTGAGACCGCCCGCAACCTGACCGTCGTGCACGACCACCACCACAGTGGTCACACCCATCTGCCGGCTCTCCACCGGCAGCACATCGTTCACCTCGATGCCCGCAATGACGTCTTCGTTCGGCGAGCTCAACTGCGTATCGATGACCAATGTCTCGCAGCTTGTGCTCGAGTCCTGAAAACTGCCCCCACCTCCACTCGATCCCGACATGACGCTTCTCCTGTAATAAGAAGTTGCACGCTATCGGCAGAGACGAGGAATTCAATACCGAATTTGAGGGATGAGGAAAACCCTCGGCCTTACGCAACGGCATGCGACTGCACTGGCGCAGGCCAGCGCAATTGCCAAGCCATCTGATCAAAGGAGACATTGCAACATGCGCGAGCGCAGTGCAGATCAGGATTTAGTGGACAAGCCAGTCGATCTTTCCTTTCTGGGATCCATCGAAGTCCAGAATGGGATAGTGACCTTTTCGAAGTCGGGCGCCATGATCTTTCCGGCGGGCTTGCTTTGGCCTTGATTTTTCAAGATCACCGCGGCGATGAATACACTGAGGGCATCTTCAAGGAACGAGTTCATCGCAGCCAAGAGATCGATCATCTGTCCGATGAGCCTGTCAGGGTCCGGCGCCATCTCGCCATCGAACATTGCGCACTCTCGAAACATCCAGGCCTCGGCAATCGTTTCGGCAGCCTCATAGAAGGTATTTCCGGATGACTCTCCGAAAATCACGACGTCATCCACCCAACCGGCCTGCGGGGTGGTATCGGCCTTCCACTGCTTGAAGTCTGGAAAGTGGAATCCCAGGCCGTTGCGCAGCGGGCCGAGCCATGGCGCTGCGTTGAGTTCGGCGTTGAGTGCCTTAAGGCGGGCCATACCATTCTGCAGTTCTGGAAGGACGACGGTGCGCAGTGTTTTGGAGACCTCCTTGGTCTGCAGCACCAGCTTGGCCTCCCATATCTTCGAGCACGCCAAACGGAACAGAGTTAACGCTTGGGCCAGCTCCGGCCGGCGCCGCGCAGGCCGCACGTCGCCATGCTTTGGCAACGCGAAAGCGATAAGCTTCTGCAGGCACATCAGCTCATTGAACATGTGCCCCAGGAGGTAGTACGCAAAGCGGTCCTCTTCCGACAAGTGTTCAATGGCCTGCAACGGAATGCGGAGCTCGTGAACTTGCACCGAGCGGCTTGTCATGCCTGCATCTCCTTGTGATAGTGCGGTGTTCAGTTTGGAAGGAGGCTTAGGGGCCTACCGGGTAAAGCTCATAGTTCGCGACGTCGACCAATACCTTCTTCAGCGTTTCGAGCGCCAGGCGCACGAACTCGGCATCCAAGATCAGCGTCGCTTCTCCTTTGTCTTCGCTTTCGTCGAACTTGAGGTGCGCTAGTGTCTTGGCTCTCTGATAGAGGGACTTTTTCTCGACTTGGATTGGCACATTTCCATTCACGTGGGTGATCTTGTTGCGGATCTCTCCGAGCAGGAGTGCCCTTTGCCATTCTGGTGTCGCGAAAGGAGCCTTGACGCCCGCCATCTTCTTCAGATATTCCGATGCACGCTGGATGCCCAATCCAGCAAGATCCTTGTATGCGATGGGAAGCTGGGAGCGCCCCTTAACAACGTCGCACAGCAGTTGCAACGAGTGCTCAAACGTTGAGTACACGACAAGAAACTGGGCATGCCACTGAAGCCGCGGCAGGATCTCCATGATGGTCTCGTACTCGTCGCGCCATAAATCTTGCTGCTCATACCGCTCGGTGTCAGACATTTCGGAGATATCGGCCGAAAACCGCTCCTCAAACGCTTTCGTCGTTGCTGCGAAATGCTTAGCTGCAAAGTCTCTGTGCGTCTCAAGCGCGTCAAGTTCAAACAAGAACAGTCGATCAAATCCTGAAGCCAGTCGAACTGTCGCCAGGCGAGCAACTTTCTGAATATGAGGGGGCAGATGACGGTTTTCGGACATATCGCGGGTCTGGATCAAAACAAGCAGCCATGCGCGAAGGGCCTATAGTTATCCGAGCGCCTTCGTGCTGAGATTGCTACGGCGATCAATGCCAGCAGCTGTGGCGCTCGGGACGGGCCCTTCCTTGTTCCCAGTTGTAGATGGGGCGAGCCGAGCTGGTCTGCAACGACGGAGACGCCACGCTGGCCTCCTCGCCCTACTCATCGGCGTTTTGGCTCTATGCCTCGTCGCCCACCGCGTCCAATTCGATCTCGGGCGGGGCCAATACGAATATGAACGCAACGACTTGGTCAGATGCCGGTTGCTCCTGATCGTTTGCCGGTATATCACCAGTCACATGCCACACACCGACCTCACGGTAAAGCGATGCAACCAAGAGCGAGACTACAAAAAATATTTTTGGCCCAAAGGGAAGGAGCACGGGATTCGAGGTCCGTACTAGCTCCGACACTGTCTGAACAAGTCGTCCGAATGTCGCGCTGGGGCTATCTACCTCGTATCTCAGAAGACGGTTGCGGCGGTTCACGCGCTGCAAAAGAGAATTGTTGTTGCTCTCAACAGCGGCATCGTATTGAGCAATCGGCGAACAAGGGAAAAATGCCCATGTTTCGCTGGCATCGAAGTATTCACAAGCGCCTTCCGCCTTTCCTTGTTCATAGCCCAAGCCAACGACCAAGGAGGTCGATGCGTTCGCATCGCTCGGCCATCCCGAGAACCAGTTGCTAATGGGCCTTATGTCCTCATTGGGCGGCAGCTCGCTGGGAGGGGGGGTAAATGCGGCAATGCTGTACCCGACAGATACGGAAATTCGGCGGAGCTTGGCGTGTTCACACAACGCCTCAATGAGAGCGCCCATGGCCGGTCGCGACATCGAGGAGATATCAATGCAAACGTGTGGTTGCGCACCTTCTCTCGATTCAAGCCATGAGCCGAGCGACCTTCCGAAAGAATCGGCATCAATGCAGATTGTTCGACGACTTGATGGCTGCTGATCTGCAAGCGATTCAGGCCCTTGGGTGCTTTGAGCAATCACCCAGTGATCTCGCATCGTTGCCCCCAGCTGCTTCGCAATTTCTGTGCTTCTTGGGCCGTGCGCAACGCTAGACACAAACAGGTCGCACTCTTGAAGCTCACGCAGCGACACGTCGTGCATTGAAACGATCCGAGCGCTCATAGAAGACGTCCTTGTACCGGGAGTGGGGCCGGAACGCTCCCTTCGTTCTGAAGCACGTCGTCTACGCGCTTAGTTCGCGCCTTGGTGTCCCTCGCGGGCAAGAGGTCTCCGGAGCGCAACGCGACGCTCATCTTCTGCTCCTTGGTGAATAGCAATGGAAGCCGGAATTCCGGAGCAAGTCTGTACGTGATTCGCACACGCGAGCCAACCAAGGTCTGGCCGTCCCCACCAGCAGCCAAGGGCGCAGGACCACCACGACGAACGATCACGAGCGCGCCAAGGTCGATGGCTGTGCGTACGTAGTCACCGTACTGGGTAATCGCGGGCTGATCGATGGTGAATGACATCGGTGGATCCGTCACGAACGGACCGTCAAACAGTGTGCTCTCGATGCTTCCTCCCAGTGCGCTGACGAAGTCAAACGGGGTCCATCGCCTTCCTGCGGCGGCCGCTTTGGTGGGAAATACCGTTAGCTTGGCGACCATTTGCTGAACAAACGTCCGGATCGCTTTGGACTGCACGGTGTTGGCTGCAAGACTGAGCTTTGACTCGGCATGCTCCGCTGTCAGGGTTTCAGCAAGCGTGAGAATCCAGCGCGGATTTCCTTCCGTCAAATCCACAAGATTGGGGAAACCGAAGTAGCCCTGCTGGCCTTTGCGGCCTCCCTTACGCTTGGAAACGCCCGTCGCCAACGAGAATTTTTCAACCTCTCTGGAACGATGCAGCACCAGCTGGGTAATCTTCCTGACCAGTGGCCCGTACCGCGCGTCGTCGTTGGTGGGAGGCGATTTCGAATCGATCTTCAAGTCATCGAGCAGCTTGGCGAATGATTCGTCCTTTCCATAAAGACTGCTGAAGGCTGCGTTTCGAATGCGTTGAACACTGGTGGTGGTCGGCACCGACAGAGGCTCATGCGCCTCCTCATCGTCTTTTACAGAGTCTGCTGGCCAGCTGACGCCGAGTTCGGCCGGCAGCATCGCAGGTGTGATCGTTCGACCAAGCGAGCGTGAAAGTGCAGAGGCAAATAGAGCGTCCGAGAATGCTCTGGCATCGCCTTTTCGCTCATACCAGAGCTTGACCGGGCGGTAGTCTTCGAATGAACTGGATGCTCCCAATTCGCCGACATGCAGGAGATCCGATCCCGTCGGACTGAGCGCAAGCTTGAAGCGAATCTTGTTCGACGTCGAGCGCAGCGCGTCGACGATTGTTCGAAGGAGGACCTCCGGGACAATCTCCAGTTCATCCAGCAATAGCGCCCAAAGCTGATCGGGCCTGCGCAACTGTTCGTTGGCTGTTTCTACTGCTGCGACGAGGTTATCAAGCCACCCATTGGTCAAATACGGGAATCGGCGCGCGGCCTCAGTCCAGATTATTTCCCCGCTGAGCATCACCGCGATGAGGTTGAGTTCCTGCTGTCGCTTTCGCAGAGCCAAGCGGATACCGCTGAACGAAGGAACCGGTACATCAAGTCCCCAGATATCCGCCAGATTCCTGATGAGCTCGACCTCCATGTTGCGGTCGACTTCGAAGAATAAAGCCGGATGACTCTTGGCGAATCTGAACGCGAGCCTAGAACTGAGCTCGATCGATTCAATCATCGCCGCGCTTACCGCAACGCTGAAGTGCGCTTGCTGCACGGCATCCCGGGCGGCCGCGTCTGAGATGCGGTCTAGGCGCAGGACAAGCTGTTTTGCCCAGCGCACATCCGCGGGAACGAAGATGCCCAGGTAGTCGATGTCCGGGCCCGGCTGATCGTCGCGCCATAGGGCGAACGCCTCGGCCGTCAGCATTCTCAACAACGTCGTTTTGCCACTGCCGCGAGGACCTTCCAATATGCAGTGCGCTTTGTCGAGCAACCGTTCGAATACTGCTGGGGCTACAAACCGCTCCGCGACTTGGGGCGAGGTGAGGTCCCGCGCATTGAAGACATCACCACCACTGAGACTATCGGTGTTGCTCATACGGACACGTTGGTGGGCAACCATTGGCTCTCCGGCCAGGTCGCATTGATGGATAAATGAGCCATCACCTTGCGCAAGGAGTTGGTTTCGGCGGGCCAGATGTTTCCAAGGCCCGGAACCAGCGAGACCGCTTCATGCCAAGTTATATAGCTCTGGGCGCCAGCGTCCAGTTCCGTCTTGAGTTGTTGCACCAGACTTCTCAGATCGCCGTTCGGCAGTCGAAATCCGCAGTTGTTTGCAATACCGCCGCTGCGTTCAGTGGTCTCGGCCCAGTTCGTGCCGCTCCAAGATAATGCTCTCACCCTGCCTTGCGCACTCGGGATGAGCGACTGGTCGCATTTCTCGATTTCCAGTACGTAGAACTGAAGCTTGGTATTGACTGGTAGCGTCCCGGTAAGCTTCGCGCCGAAACTGCCCGCCGCGAAAACGACAGCGCCGGCGCCTTGCGAAGCAATCAGACGGCCGTGATGCTTGTGCCCGTGTATCACGAGCCAACAAACCTGAGTCTCCTCAAGTATTTCCATCAGCTGCGGGCCGTTATACATGTCTATGCGGTCTTGGGGAATATCCAGCGGCAGGTGCGGCACGGGATGATGATGCAAGAGTGCCACGTAGACCTTTTGCCCGGCTGGATCCACACGCCGCTTGAGTTCCTGACGGAGAAGGTTGATGGCCACATCGCTGATCTTCCCGCGCTCGAACTCGACGGGTCTGGTCGTACCGTGAAAGTGACTTGAGTTGATCAGCAAGAAAATTACGTCACCCTGTTCAATGAACTCGTAACCACGGCCCCAGTAGATCCACCTGGAGTCTCCTTTCAGCAAGGGGCTTGGATAATCCGTCAGCGCTTGAAGCGTCGCCATGGGATCAACGGTTTCGTCTACCTGCCCGGCAACGTCGTATTTCGCATCGGGGCGCGAATTGACCTCGTGATTTCCTGTCGCCGCTAGAAGGCTTCTCGCGCCGAGAGCCGCTTGCAACTCCTTGAGCTTTCCCCAACCGGTTCGCATGCCCTTGCTGTTCGCCTTGTCGGCGATGTCGCCGGGACAGAGCAGGAAATCCGCGCTGAGTTCTTCGGCCGTTCCTCGGACCTGCTCGATGTGCTCAAGCAAACTCGCCATGGGGTCATCATGAGCGTTCTGAGCTGTCTGAGGCATGCATTGCCCAGCTACATGCTCGCCGTAGTGGAGGTCAGATGCAATGGCTAACTTGATCTTGTCGGTCGGCATCACTGGGCGATCGGGCTAAGGGTTATGAATAGTTGCGCGCCATCAGTTCGATCACTTTTCCGCGATGACTCGCGAACCCGCTGACATTGCGCGTGACCTCGATTGTGCTCAGATTCCACGTTGAAAACATCCGCTTGAAGTCCGGATGATCGGCATACGAGATCAGAATCTTGGCGCCTCTTCGACTCGCGCGCTCAACACCCTCTCGCAAACGCTCGAGATCGTGAAGTTTGAACGCTCCAGGGCCGTACTCACCTCGATCCCTCACCCCCATACCCGCGTACGGAGGATCCAGATACACAAAGTCGTTGCATTGGGCCTCGTCGATCAGTTCCTCGAAATCGCATTGGCGAAGTTCGACTTTTCGCAGCAATCGCCCAAAAGACACAAGTTCATCGGTCGGCGGGATTTCACCCATGTGCTCGCCGCGAGCGACGTTGAATTTACCGAGACGGTTGGTTCGGTAGACACCGTTGAAGCAGAAGCGATTCAGGTACAAGAATCGCGCTGCAGCCTCTTGCGCGGACAGCTCTTGCGGGGCAAGGTCCCGCAGGAAATAATAAGTATGGGGGTCTTGGGGGATTGCGTGGGACAAGTCCGCAATTGCGCTGGGCCGCCAGCGCATCATCCGGTAGAAGTGAATCAATTCTGGATTGATATCTCCCACCACCGCCGAGTTCGGCTTGAGCGCAACGAGCAGGCACAGCGAACCGCAAAAGGGTTCCAAATAGCGGTGGAAGTGTGTCGGCGCGGCTGCTTTGAGGTATGGCAACAGCTTGCGCTTACTGCCGGCCCAACGAATGGGGGAGCGGTAGAGCTCAGATTGCTGCGGTGTCATGATCAGGGACTTTTTGCCCGAGCGTCGACTCCAACCATTTCAGGACCTCGGCTCTTTCAGGCGGAGAGAGTTTCGAGAGCCGGTTGGTGATTCGGGACATGCGTCGTCGGGTATCTTGGCGCTCTCGGAAATCCTTCCCGAGATACCGGGCGTCATGGAGTGTGGTCGGGGGCTCAAAATTGAACCAAACGCACTCGGTCCGAGCACCACTCTGACTACTGGCGGAGAACTCCCGGCGTCCCCAACCCTGCAGCGCCTCGTCGTACAGGTCGCTGCGGTAGCCCGAGATCATGACCATGCAATCAACAGACTGCGCAAAGGCCAAGAGACGCTCATGATCTGCTTCGGCGTACTCATGCCGATACACCTTGCGAACAAACCTCGTCGAAGGTAGATAAGGTGGGTCCATATAGACCAAGTCGCTCGCTTGAAGCGGCAGTTCAGAAAGCACCGCCAAGGCATCGCCACAAATCACTTCGCAGCTGGGGGCAAGTACTTCCCCAAAGCGACCAATCACGCGCTCGTCACTCTCGATGCCGATGTTTCGCTGCGCTGGTCGCTTTCGGCGCATGACGACACCCGATCCCAGATGGCTTTCTACATACCATCGATGCGGTGGCATGAGGTTGATCAGATGTTGATAGGAGCTGCCTTTGCCACCTGGGTAAGTCATGCCCGATCATCGGCAAATCTGCCGATAGAAGCAAGTACAACTTTAGCATTAACGATTGCGCCGGGTACCAACCCTAAATTTCGTTGCCTCAAGATCGACCCGCTACGCGCGACGTTCCTTCTTGTACCGCTTCATCAGTGAGTGCATCAACTCCGAGGGCTCCACTGCCAGCCCTTCGCATAGCGACACAAGACTCGTCAGGGATGGACTTGTCGTCGCGGTCTCAAGTTTGGCCACAAAGGTACGGTTAAGGCCAGCCGCGAATGCCAGTTCCTCTTGGTTGAAGCCAAGCGCTGCCCGCCGAGCTTTCAGCTCGGCCGCAAAAGCCCGCAACAGCGCTGGATCCCGGGTCGACCGCATGCAGCGAATCTCGTTGCATGGCCTACTTTATGCACCCGCTTGTATGGTACAAATTGAGACCTCAGCCATTCGAAAGGCAACTTGATGCTCGCCGCTTGCAGGATGAATGCCGGACCACGGTCAAATAACTGGCGGTTCTCGACCAAGGTGCAGGGAGGCTGCGCATGACACTTCCGCTCATGTGCGCGCTGGCTGTGGTCGTAGTCCTTTTCTATTGGGTCTGGATCGCTGCACCGCGTAGTAATGAGGTGCAGCGCGAAGCATTGCTCAAGGCGGAGAGTCGCGCATCGAGCGCTTCGTTCTTTCCGGTGGACCCGCGCCGCATGCTGGGCGATTGGGACGGGACCTGCATCCTGTTCGACCCGGCCGCGCGCAAGGCCTGCATCGTCAGTCGCGGAAAGACTGCCCGGACCGTCGATTTCGACTACTTCAGGACCTGGCAGCTCTTGTGGGCCGAGGATTTCAGAAAACCGGCCTTGTGGCGCGTTCAAAACGTGCACTTCCTCTTCGAGACCAGTGACTTCTATCGCCCGACGATCCGAGTCGCCGTGCCCTCCAGGTCCGAAGGCGAGGCATGGAACGCCAAGCTCTCGATCCTGATGCCCTGAATGCGCTGTTAAAGAAATGGGCCTACCGACGTGAAGCTGCTCATCCTTTCGGACCTGCATCTCGAGTTCGGGATCTTCAACGTTCCGAAGGTCGACTACGACGCAGTGATCCTTGCTGGGGACATCTTCGTCCCCGGCTCCAAGGCCATGCGCTGGGCCCGGCGAGCAGACAATTTCGGAGAGACGGTCCCGATCGTCTTCGTGCCGGGAAATCACGAGTTCTACAGCGGCGTGCTGCAGACCACGCAGAAGGAAATGGCGCTGACCGCGGCCGCGTGCAAGGTTCATCTTCTGGCGCCTGGTGAGGTCGTGATCGACGGCGTCCGCTTTCTGGGCTGCACGCTGTGGACAGACTTCGAACTGCCGATCCAGACCAAGACAGGGTCGCTAGTAGACACCGAACGGGCCACGAAGGCGGCCAAGGTCCGTCTCAACGACTACTCCTCGATCCGGTGGGCCGAGGCGCAGGAATCCTGCGACGCACCCGTGGTAGCAGCCAAGTCAAGAAAGCGCCGACTCGTGCCCGAAGACACGCTGGCGCTCCACCAGAGTGACCGCGCCTGGCTCGCCCAGAAGCTGGCCGAGCCCTTCGACGGGCCAACGGTGGTCGTGACCCATCATGCCCCGCATCGAAACTCTCTCGCGCGGCACTATCAGTCCGACTGGCTGTCCGCATCTTTTGTGAGCGAGCTCCCAAGTTCCTTCTTCGAAGTGCCGTCACTCTGGGTGCATGGTCACATCCACGAGAGCTTT
>Ga0163161_10000548_pt1 | contig 30490 bp, 43 predicted proteins | sample S45metaG_FD_129847 | JGI IMG/M metagenome (GOLD analysis project Ga0163161, IMG submission 129847) | Switchgrass rhizosphere microbial communities from Kellogg Biological Station, Michigan, USA - S4-5 metaG | ecosystem: Host-associated > Plants > Roots > Rhizosphere > Soil | place: USA... | reverse complement strand
TTCCTTCACTTTAAATTCAGAAAAGAATACATTGAGAGAATGCTCCGTAATTATTCTTACCTGAATCCGGGATTGAAAATCATGTTCAACGGCGAAACTTTTTTCTCTGAAAACGGATTGAAATATAATCGCAAAAACCAAAAGTACACATTTTAGAAACCAAATGCCCAAAGAGAGGCAACAATTATCTAATAATAAAAGCATCCTAATGGATGCTTTTATTTGTTTGAACACTGTTTAAATACTATTTATAAAACTTATTAAACGTTCTTTAATCACCTTTTTATCTCTAATCCAATCATATTCATACTGTCCCTTCTTGTATGGAGGGTAAGGCACTTGTGGTGTTTTGAATTGAAATTTCTTGCATAATGGGAAGATGTATCTATATGTATCAACCTTGAAGGTTTTAAAATCACCCAACAAAAACGCAATATTATCACGAATGTAACGAGATTTTGACGTTGAATTTGTCAAATTCTGTTGATGAGTTATTTCTCCAGTAAGTTTATTTTCTAAGAAGATAGTCTGATGCTTTCCAAAATATTTAAAGTTTGATGCTTTATAGATCGTACCACAACCTAAACGACCATCAGCAAAAGATTGCACAGCCACAATGTTAGAATTTTCCTTTTTTAAAGCCTTTAATGAATGTGCAATTAATATACTTTCAGCATTTTTGCCTAATTTATCTGATATCCACATTCTATTTAATTCGATCATCATAGCATCAGGATTCGGATGATAGAATATCTTCGCTTTTGCATTCTTCATATAACCATAACTAGCCACTCCAAGGCATTCTTCTTCGCTCTCTTTGCCTTTTTCAAAGATGCCAAAATTATACAGCCCAAAACCAGCGTTATTCCATTTTTTAGAGTAATGATTATTAATAATCAGCTCTTTTGCTTTTTGCTTACTGATTAATTTTATAATCAGTTCTCCTAAATTTTTACTTGTTATTTTAATCTCCATAAATATTGTTTAAATTTGTACCTCCTACAGTATTAAACAACAAAGCCAGCCAAAGAAGACTTTTCGTCCTCCATGGCTGGCTTTGTTGCTATTAAAATACTGTAGGAAGTTTTTAATGTGGAGGACGTTTTTTAATTCTTTCCTCCTGAGAATATTATTTTAAAGCTTATAAGCTAATCCGTCAGCTATTTGTATTACTTCACCGTCTACGTTAACATACAACGTAATTGATCTTTTCGGCTCAATCCCTACACTATAAGATGTATTATTAACGCTGAAATTTGCGGGGTTATCACTGGTATTCATTATCAATATTGTTTGGTGTAGCCATACTTCCTCCATGATAATATCACCACCGTCTCTGAGCGTTACATTTACAAATCTATTCCGGGTTTGAAATGAGTTATAAGTCCCGCCGAACCTTTCATCGAATGGCTTAAATCTTAAATTATAATCTTCATTAATAATTTCGTCACTCAGATTAGCAACATTCGTATCACCTACAAAAATTTCATCCGGACTGTAATTTCCCGAAGCCACACCTGCGTTAGCATGAATCGGCTGTGTAAATTCTTTTAACCCGGTTAGTACCTGATTTGTTCCTAATGATACATAAGTAGGTAAAATTGATTGTACCCAAACATGGGCATTATTCCAGTTGATAATATCAGTGGATGTGATGCCATTGGTAACATGAGTTTGAGGTATATAAGTTTGACCAACATAATTTTGAGTAGCATATCCATTTAATGCGGATGCGGTAATATAACCAAGCGATTGAGTCCATGCCTGAGTGGCATATCCGTTAAGCGATGAACTCGTCAAATAACCTGCATTTGCGTGATTACCCCAACCAAAAGAGGTAATCCAGTTGTTAATATCATTTTGACTAAAACTCCCATTTGTCCAAGGTATTAGACCATTTATAAAAACACCATCAAACCCATTCAGATGTAGTTTACCTGCTGGAGCCACAATACCAAAACCATCTCCTACACCACCTCCCACTGCTGAGTTACCATCTGCACCGATATATGCAATATCTTTTGTATTACCATAATTTCTCCAGATTAGATAATTTGTATCATTAGTCCCACCTCTCCACATTCCTACCAATGACGAACTATTAATATTCAATGCTCCAGTTATAGTATCACCTGACTTACTTACTTTAGTATCTAATTGAGTTGATGTAGAATAAGTATTACTATCTACTGACCCATCTGCTTTAAGAAATTGATTAGATGTACCTCCTTGTTTTATGAAACCATTAACTGCTGTTACAATATTATCAACTTTTAAATCAGCGATCATTTCAACATTCTGATAAAACTTATGATATCCTCCGCTTCCGTAAGCGTAGTAGCTCAATGTATTAGAAGCTCCTCCGCCAATAGCATTATCAGCACCTATTATAAATAAATTAGTAGACCCGTCAGCACCATGTAAGAAGGGTAATGAGCTGTTCACTCTTAAAGACGAAAATGTCGGTAAATTTGTAGTACCTAAATTTTGGTTAATACTATCTAAATTTGCTAAGTTGCTATGAGTATGATAACCTGGGATTTGATTTGTAGGGATTAAACCACTACCATCTAATGTAGCAACTCCATTGGCTGCTCCTTTCTGAGTTAGAGGAATATAATTCAATAAATTAGCCTGAGTTGCTGCACCTTCATTAAATAAGTAAGCTAAATAGTCTACATGATTATACGGTAATTTAAGCTTATCCCAAACTTCAACCCAACCTGAGTCAACACCATTTTGTACTTTTTTATACTGAAACGAATTACCATCAGTCATTTGAATACCTAATTCGCCATAAAATCCTTCACTATTGGGGTGAAGAAACTTCATTCTATACCACCAATTGTCACTTGGATTACCATTGGAAATCCCATGAGTATTTAAATAACCTGCAACTGATCCATAAGTCGCATTTGCTAAATTACTGGCGCCGGAAGCGTTATACATTTTCCCTACTATTGTAGGGTTTGCTTCTAAACCATTTGAAGAATTAATCCATTTTTCAGTAGCATTGGAGCCATCTTTTAAAGCGTAATTTTCTGTTACCCATGCTTTAAAGGCAACATGCTGTAAATAGATATCAACTCTTTTTGTACCACCGGGATCGGAAGAGTTTTGAATTGATATTACCCTATTTATTGTTGTAGGTGTACCACCACTTGAATCAGATACTCTTACTGAAAATCCTTGCCAGTAACCCATGGATGGAAACCAAAAACAAAGAAATCCACTAATATTTAATGCTGTAACATATACAAGTGGTGAATATGTAGAATAACCTCCGTATTGTATTATTGTATCATTGTAGATATACCCTTGCATTTTTGCATCTAAAGGAGTTATACCGCCATACATATTACCTTTAATTTCTAATAACCAAGGACTACCGTAAGTTTGTGAATAATCTATATTGGTAGTTATCAAAGTACCGTTAGGAAAATCTCTACCTGAATTTACCCATGATGTTTCAAAATCAGATACTGCTTTGTCAGAACCTGCACCAAGCAATAGATGGTTATTATCTGAATTATTTTTGAAAAAACCTTCTGCTTTAATTGAACCCCAACCGTTAGCCTCTGACAAGATACCTACCATTGAAGATGTCTGCCTTGTAATTCTTAATTTATTCGTAACGCTTCCAATAGCAATTTCGTTGGTTTCAAGATTATCTGCAGTTCTGATCAAACCTTTTGAAAATATACCATTTGTAGGCATATATTGAGAATCTGCATAAGCATTAGAAACAAGTAAACCACCCATGTATGCTGATTGTGCTGATGCTCCACCTAGATTTACAATTGCAAAAGGTTTATTTGATTCAATACCTTTATAAGTGCCATCATCGTAAATAGTCAACAAATTTAGATCAGCTATAATCTGAGCATGAGTTCTCGTAGATATTTTTTTAGTGACAGGATTAATTGTCAGAATAGTACCCTGAGCATTGTTTACTGTTCCTACAACGATTTCGCCTGCTACATCGATGTGGTTATTAAAATATTCAGGTGCTAACATTAAAATATGGTTTTTAAATCGATTCTATAGGCATTTACACCGACAGGAATTAAAATATCTACTTGTACCGTATTAATAGTAGGAGTTGTTATACCTACATGAATTTTTTTGTCATCTGCGACACGGAATACAGAAGCTTCTATAGACTTTGTTCCCCAATCATGCTGAAAAGTGAAGCTAACTTGTGAACCATCCCCGAATAACCATGAATTTTCTTTTAAACGAGAATCTAAAATAGCTTTCGTGCTTTTCGGAGACATTGCTTTGGTTGCATTGGTTCCTGCGATTGCTTCGATATCTGTAGCGAGCTGAATAATCCCTTTTACTGCTTCCGTAGCATCTACAATATCCGGAATACCTTTCTCTATAATCTGATAATTTGCAGGAGTATTCGATGCATTATCAGTGTTTGCAATAATCATGTCACCTACTGAAACAGGACTGTTTCCAACCCAACCATTTGAGGTGACAACCCATGTCATACCTTGTTTAATCGATGCAGAAGTTATTGGAATGGGAGCAGTCATTGAGCCTTCTACAGTTGTAGGTGTATAACCGGAAGGCTGATAAACTAAAGCTCCGGTCATACTTTGACCAATGGCATTTTCAACGAAACCTTTAATCTTATTAGAAGACCAAGTGAATGATCCCGACTGAATGGCATCATTTAAAAAAATGCTCACTATATCAGCGTTGGTAAGATTTCTTGCACCAACTTTTGTAATGTGACCATTACTAAATAAAAGCTGTGTTAAAATCTGTAAACCCGAAGTCTGTTCGTTTGCGAAGGGGTTAGCAGTTAATGGATATTCCGGGTGTTCGTAGATTTGACTTAAATCAACCCATGCAGTGCCGTTCCACTGATAAACTTTATTATTAACTTCAACAATCCATCCCGAAGGAACGCCTGCCGTGCTTGGAAATGTTGCGAACTTTTGAAAGCGGAAACGCCTTGCTTCGCCATAGTAATGATCAGTGTGGGAATTAAAATCAATTACAGGGTTTGGTGTACTCATTTTATGGATTTATTTTTGTTATTAAGACGTTTATTGGATTAATTATATCTGTTAAAAAGTTGATTTGTATAGTTGTAGATGTGGCATAATCTTCACACTCTATTCTTTTCCCCGTAACGCTGTCACGGCATTGAATAATAAGTTTATCAGTTCCTAATGGATGTGGAAAACTTTCAGAACTTGTAACTGATTTTACATAACTGTTTTGTTCAGTAGAAAGCGTCTGCAAAAAATCATAAATAGACCTATTCAAATCACGTTGATTGTCGAATATCCCTAAAAAATCATAATCGTCAGTAAGGTTTACTTTGGTATCGGTTGTTTCGCCAATAATCAACTCTTGAAGCAATTCGATTTGTTCCCGATTCTCTTTAATGTAGTTTACGATTTCCTGAAGTTCATCAAGATTGACATCATTAGAGTTTAATATGTCACGAATACCATCGATATTAACAAGAAGTTCATTAATGGTAGCCTGAATCTGCTCTTTTGTATATACATTTCCTTCAAAATCACCATCATCTACTGTTGCAATTTTAATAATCTCTAAAAGGGTTTTCCAAGCCTCAACGTCAATGTTACTGCCATCTAATTTGGCTAAAAATTGAATGTGTGCGTTTTCGTCATCAGTATGATTTTCCAATTGTTCTACAGATAATGTATTTTGAAACATTTCTGCTAACCCTGAAACATCAGAAATACTCATCTGTTCATCTTTGAACCAAAGATTATTAAACAGAAACTGAAACTGACTTTCAGTCGGAATATCGCCCGTCTGAAAATATTGATATACTTGTATTCTACTTTGTGACATTTTTTTATTGGAAATTAGGTTCTATAAATAAGGCGATTCTTGAAGGTTGAATATTGTTGTGCGCTTCATCGTTTCCGAATTCGATTTTTACATTTCTATGTGAATATTGGTTGTTATTACTACCCAATATATAAGCTGCATAACTTCCGACAAAAGAGAAAATTCCGTTAAGTGAAAATCCATTACCCATAATAGATTCAAAATTTCCGCTAATTTTAGGAAGTTGATTTTTGGTAAGCTTCACTGTTTTTTCGCCTACATTCCCGCCCAAAGTTGAAAAGGTTGGATCATTCGGATCAAGACCTACAATTGTTTTCCCTTGATAGTCTACTGCTTCTTTCCATCCGATTGGGATTTCTGAAACTGGACGACCAAAAGCCCATATAACACCACCGTTAACGATAGGAGCGGTCTTTAATTCTAAATTATTCAAACGGGTTTCATGATCATCAACCTGAGTTTGTTCGGCTTTGCCGGCTAAACTTTGCTGAATTTCTTTTATTGTTTTTAGCTTTACAAAATCAGACCAGACAAAAGAGTTAGGAGGCGTTGCATTGCCAAACTTCACAGTTTTTTTCTTTACTAATATTTTGCTTGTTTGATCCTGAAATGTTTTAGATATATCCTGTTCCTGAATAAAAACATTAGCAGAAATTAAACCACCTTCAAAATAAAGCACTTCATCATTGATTGCCACAACACCGGGATTAACGTTTGTTGATGATCCTCCAACAGGATCACAACCGGCAATGATTGTCATGTGACCCGCTAATGATCCGACAGCATCGTAAAGCTTTATAGCTTCCATGATGTTCGACATCAGATCGTTTGTCAACGGCACACCGCCTGTCTGTAAAAATTCAATATTAAGTTTCATCTTAAATAAATTCTATTTTATAATTTTTTGACTGGAGCATGTAGTATTCAATTTCTGCTCTCAACTGCATTTCATTAATTCCGGAATTTGGTATTTTAACAATAAAATCAAACTCACTATATAACTCAGCATCCGTATATAGGTAGATTGGTTGCTGATCTCCATGTAACCATTTTGTTTTACTATGGAATTGATCATCTTCTGCCTCAGTATATAAATACACGCTCTCATATATTACCGCTTTTATAATTATAATTCTGCGTTCTACCGGGTCGAAAGCATCGTTTAATCTTTTTTGAAGCGAAAATTTTTGATAATTATGATTCATCTTTATCAAATTTTGCTTTCTATTTTTAAGAATCTGTATGTAAAGAGTTTCTAAAGGATAAATTAATATCCAAACAAAAGTTTTTAAAACCGCTGCTCTTAGAAATGTTGGTAGATACCAAATTGAAAGAAGTCTAAAATTTATATTAAATAAATTATCATTCATTATGGTTGTGCTTGGTAGTTTATATAATTTAATCCTGTCCAATCTTCAATTTTATATCGTCCCGATTTTGGTATTCTTGAGATTTCTATTGGTTGGAAATAATCGTATCCATTTAAAACAGGATTTATCCATTTACTCTGTACATTTTCTTCCAACAAATCGTTAACTCCTTCTGTTGCTTTTATTGCTTCTCGTAACCTTTGAACGCTTAATTCTCCGTCAAAAGGCAGGTTTAATAGGAATCTTTCAATTGTTTCTTGCACCGGATATGTAGCCGTCAAAACACTCATTCCTGTATTTGTTAGAACTAAGGGATCAATGGCAATTTTAAAATTCAACTTTAAGATATCCGGAAGGAAATTTACAATCACAATATCATCACCTGCTGCCTGAATTTCTTCAATATAATTTTTAAATGCCAAAGCTTTTTCATCTTCCAAAATTTCATCTGAATTTTGCCCGGCTATTTTCATTGATATTTTTACTCTGCCATTAGAGGTTTTACTTCTAGTTACAGCACAGTATTTAATAATCTTTGATTGCTCTATTTTTTCTGTCGTAGCTATTATTTGCTGTCCGTTTTCTTCGTAGGTTGGTGAAAACTGATCACTTTCCGGAAGCAATTCAAAACCGTATTGAAATGCTAAACCAATTTCACGATACCAAGCCAAACGAGGTACTTTTTGAGTTGCAATTTTATCATCGATTTCTTTAGAATGTAGTTTTACAGCTTCTTGAAAATTAAAAATAACAAAAGCTATTACCTCTAAAATTTGCCTCCAAATAGAAGTTTTACTTGTAGAAGTCAAAGCCGATAATTCAGGACTAGATTCTTTTGCAGAAAGCATTTCATTTATGATATCTTGTAGCGTTTTATTCATTTTTTCAACTTATTTTGAAATTTTGACCAATTCTCATGTGTCCGATTCCTCTAATTTGTGGCGTTTCTAGTAATGTGGTTTCTGCCGTTGCAGGATTGATTTTTTTCGCTTTAAAAAAATTTACCATATCAGTATCAATATTTGCATTTTGCGACTCCTTAATGTTTGTTCCTGCTGATAACATATCAGAGACAGAATTTCCGTTAGCAATTGCAATCTGAAAACAGTTTTCAACATTACCTGTATGTTGTACTGCTATATCCAAAATTGTCTGATTATGTAAAACTTTCATTACTTTACTTTTCGCTTAACTGTTTGTATTTTCCCAACTCTTTTGTGAGATTTTCAACCTTTTTTTCTAATTCGTGAATTTGAAATGTTGCATCAGTAAACTTTCTAATTACTTCCTGCTTTTCGATTTCAGATTTTTGCAATGCAGTTATTGCTTTATCAAGTTGAAGACCTAAACCATCTACTAATTTTTGGTAATACAATAATCCCTTATCATAATTTTCGATTTGTATACCGTCTGCATCAGCGTTAGCTTTTTTTCTTCCGAAAAACCAACCGCCAAAGCCTGTAATTAGAGTTGTAACAAGCAGTGCAATAGGTTCATGTAGTAATTCTATCATTTTAAGTAATTTTTCCTTGTGTTAAGGCTCCACCATTTGGCGGGCAAATCCCCGTAACGGTTGCGTTATCCTTTAATTCTTTGATAATCTCATAAAGGGCATCTACTAACCCGTCTAAAGCTTCATCAGCATCCGTAATGTTATCACGTACTGCCTTTAATTTTATTTTTAATCTTTGCTTTGCAGCAGTTTCATTTAATGGCATATAAATTCATTTTAAAAACTGTTTAAACCTTGTTTCAATGGCTTCAAATTCTAAATCGGTCAATAATTCTATTGTAATTCCGGAATTAGTTTGAAAAACCATATTTCGGCATGCTGTCACGAAATCGACCATTAATTTTTTTAAAGTCTCATTTTCTTTTTGAAGTAAAAAACCCTTTTTATCCATCTGAAAATTGACGTTCTCAATCTTAATATCTAAAGATTCAATCTCGCTGTAAACCTCAATGTAAAGCCTGTGAATATCTTCCTCGATTGGTGAAACTAAAACAGAACTTCCAACTTTTGGGAAAACAAACATTTGCTTTTTATTTCCGTCAACAATCGCAGATAATTGAACATCGGTATATTCCAAATCTCCATCATTGATCACGCATGTGCCTTCAGATTTATCAACACTCACAACATCCGCTGAAAACGTTGAAATTCCACGACCTTTGAGTTTTGCAATTCCCCTAGTTAATTCATCCATTACAATCTATTTCCTAATGTTACTTTTCTTCGGGCTCCACTTGTGCCAAACGTCGTGGTAACAGCTTTAATAAAATAATTTCCCTCTCTATTTTTGTGATCAGTATCACGAATTTCGGCAGCCATTCCCCGGGTAGCGTATGGAAGTAAGAATGTTGTTACATCACCTTCAAAACCATCATACTTTAGTTTTTTTATCTCAACTTTTGCCATCTCTTCCAGTTTCTTTTCATCGGAAACCACAGAAGTATGATACGTTCTTAATTCGCCATCCGGATCACCAAATTCATAGCTTTTTTTCTTGTTTTGTTTATCAATATAGGTGTACTTAACTTTAATTTTTTTGTCTTCAGAAGTTTTAAATTCAAGATTGTTTTCTACAAGATTATAGTTAAGATCATAGATTGCTCGCTGACCGATATTTGTTGCCTGTTGAAGTCCACAATACAGCGTTCCATCATCTTCCAAAAAAACCGTCATTGCGAGATTTTCTCTCAAGCTTTGAAGCACTTGTGTACCGTTTGCATCTTTGATTATATATTTTTCAAGTGTTACATCCGGTATTCTTGATGAAAGTTGAATTGGAGTGCCTTTTACAACCTCATTCAATATTTCTTTCATTGTAGTTTTTCCAAAAGCTTTTGTAATGTTTTTCCTTTTCAGCAAATACATTGCATCTTCACAATAAATTTCTAAAGGAATTTTAGTTTTAATACGAGAAACAAATCCCACAAATTCAACACCTTCATATTTTCCTTCATAAGCCAAAGTGATTTTTACAGGATCACCAGTTTTTATAACTTCCTCCGTAAACTTCAAATCATTATTTTCCCGAACTTTAAATTTTAAAGGCATTTTAATAATTGCCGTGTCGGTCATTTCTTCAACAGATTTGGTAATTTCAACCTCATGTATTGAATTAAAAATATAATCTCCTATTTCTACTTTTGCTGCTAAAATGTACATTATTAAAGAAGATTTGATAATTTATTTGTCTTTTCCTTTTCCTTCAGATCAGCGTAAAAATCCTGATCAGATACAGCAGTAATTGTATATTTTTGCAAGCCCTGTTCACCGGACATTTCATCAAACTGAATATCTTTTAAAATAATATTTCTAATGCCAAAAAGCTCTAAAAATGGATTTGATATAACTTCAAGCGAATCATTTATTTCAAACATTCTATGTAAATGTTTTACCTGTTCTGTGGGATAAACATCGAAATTGTCTTCGTCCACGCAGACACCCTTTAAATTAATTTGATAGTCTTCAGTACAGATATATTCTTTTACAGTTCCTTTTCTTTCCTTTCCAACAGTTGCTGTTTCTACGATAGTTTTTACAAGTGAAAGATTAATCAGTGGCTCATTTGGAAATGAATATTCATTACCTTCTTTATCTGCAACTTGTAGTGTCGTAAAATATTTTTCTCCTAAAGTCAAGCCCGAAACAGTGCCATTCAATGAAGGAAGTACAAACTTATTTTTATTCTTTGACCACCATTCCGGGAACCGGGGTCCTATATAATCAAAGTGCGCACGTGCTACAAGTTCTTTAATATCAAATTCTGCCATTAGTTTGTTTGCATTTGATTTGCGCTGTTTACAGCTCTTAATAAAATTTCCTGAACTTTATCTCCTAAATCATTCAATCCCTCCTGTGTTTTAGAAACATTTATGACTGTTTGGTCTTGAAGTTTATTGATGTTGATTGTTATGTGGGTAAGCTTGGAACCACCGCCAGTGATTCCATCACCTGCTTTGCTCTTTTTCTTTTTGTCTTTATCACTAGTACCAGCATCTTTTGGAGCAATACCATTTAAACCCGAAATTGCATTTAAGTAATCACTCGATTTCCCAGTTTTTTCACCCTTTAGACCTCCAAAAGATTCTTTAAGCTTTTTAAAGTCTTTTCCAATCCCTTCAGTGTTTACAGTAATTCCGATCTTTCCGGCAGCAGTTTTCGCATTATTTGCGTTGTTTAAAGTTTGTTGCTTATACTCTGATAAAGTCTGCTTATAATTAGAATTTAACTTTTGGATTTCGCCTTGAGCATCTGTCTTAACCTTTTCAGATATTTTTGAAAAAGCACCGGAAAAATCACCGTTTAAAGCTAATTTTATGGCATCACCAACTTTATTAAAAATTCCAACTATGTTTTGTGCTGCATCTTTTGCATAAAGAATCATCAGATTGAAACCGAACTTAAAGCTTTCTACTCCTAAGTTGAAGGTTTGTCGAATTTGCGACCAATAAATTCCAAAAATTACAGCTAAAGCCTTAAAACTTACACCCCAACCATCAGTATATTTTATTACCATCCCGATAATTGTAATTAATGCGACAATACCAATAATTACCCAACCGATAGGAGTTAAAGCTACAACAGCGTTAAAAACGCCCCACGCAATCGCAATATCTAAAAGATAAGGAGCTAGAGGTTTAATTACTTCAATTACACCGGTGATGCCTGTGACAAACCAGTTGACTACCATCAGGACACTTACCATCACATTTCCAAAAGTTTCTAAGGCAGATGAAGTGTCTGATATTCCGAAAACACCTTCTAAAGCAACTTTAAAAAAGTCTGACAAAGCCTGTACTAATGGTGATAAATACTGATAAAGAATATCAAACCAATGCGCAATTTGTGGGAGATAATCTTTAACAAATCGTAATGCATCTGCCATTGCTCCCATTGCCTCACCAAAAATTCCGCCTCCATAACTACCAACTGCAACCAAAAACCCCCACCATTGATCCTCTAAATTTGAAATTTGACCTCCTAATGTTCGTGATACAACTTCCATAGAACCTGCAACACCTTTCATCCCACCATAAGTTAAAATAGCATCTCTAATTGCTTTCTCATTATTAGCAACTTCTTTCGTAACTCCTTTAAATGAAAGTTTAACTTTATCGCCTTCTTTGGATGCTTTAATTCCAAATTCTTTCATTCTCTCAAATTCTCCGGACTGTGCATCCAAAATACCTTCTACCAATTGGTCAAAAGATTTTCCTTGAGATGAAGCCAAATCACCAAGTTTTGTGAGCTCTTCATAGGTTGGATAAACGCCACGATTTACCAATTTGATAAAACCACCTGTCAACTCGTTTAACTGATAAGGAGTTTTTTGAGCAAATTCGGTTAGTAACGCCATCGCTCCTTGACCTATTGTTTTACTCTGAAATGTATTAGTGAGGACGGCATCAAATTTCTCATATTCCGCCCGGGCTTCTATTACCTTATTGGTAAATCCGGTTATTGCAGCAAAAGCAAATACGCCAGCCAAAGAACTTTTAAGTTTTCCAAGCGATCCTGATAAAGCGTTTGCCCTTCTATCAACTTGACCCAAACCGCCAACAACATCACGAATCCTGCGACTAGCAGCACCCGCACTATTTGCGATATTACGCAGTTCGTTGCTGGCGTAGTTCCGGATTCTTACAATGTATTCGTAGGCGTTCATTATTTCTGTTCTGATGCTTCTTTTTCCCTATGTCGGATAAAGTTTAAGTCTTGAAGTTTTTCCGCCCAATCAATATCATCCAATTTGTCCGGGAACGGAATGTGCATGTAAAAAGTTAAAAAGGCGTTGTAAATTCTGATTGATGTTTCTCTCACAAATTGTTCTGATCTTAATAAGAGATTTTCTGACATTTCGAGAGCCGATGCAATTGTGTCATCAATAATCGCATCGTCTAAAGCTTTTTTAACTGAGCAACTTTTTTGTCTTGAAGTTTTTCAATGGCTTGATATAATGGAAATCTGATTTCTGCGTTATTAACATCATTAAAAGCTTCCGATTTTTCCACGCAAACTGCATCGAATAAATACTGTTGTGTAATGAATGGTTTTGCTTGTGGATTTCTCTTTTCTGCAAGTCTCAAATCTTCTCGTGTGATAACTCTCACACTGCAAGTCTGATCACCGATTGTAATAGATGTTTTACCGTCTTTTAAAGTAACTACGGTAGCATCAGGATAATTAAAGAAACCTGTTAATTCTTTTCTTGCTGGTAAAAAATAATCATCCTGTGTTTTAATAATTTCATCTCCACCAATCCACAAAGCCGTGAGCAATTCTTCACCAAAAGCGATATCTCCACTTTTTTGCATTGCTGTAAATGCTCTCTTAAAATCCTGCATATTTGGTTTACGCAGAAATCCTGTTTTGTCTTCAATTGGTAAAGCATACACTTCACCATATTTTTCTTTCCACTCGTTAATTTGTTCTTGTTTTGCTGACATTTTATTATTTTTAGATTGTTAAAAAAATCCCACCCATCCATTGAGTGGGATTTTTTAATAAATTTTCGAATTGTTTTTATTCTTGAGGTTTTAGTTTTGTAAAGATGTAAGGCAATTCTACCAACATATTTTTATCACCTTGAGACATTCCTTTTTTGTATTCGGTGATCTCACAAGTTTTCAAAATATCTGTTACGGTTTTTCCTCCGTCTTCTCCAGTGTAGGAGATCACTTGATCAAACTGTAATTTTAAAATATCTTTATCGGGTGCGCTTTCAGTCATCGCTTCTAATTCAGATTGCCAAACAGAAATTTTTCCTTCACCTGATTTATTGCCTCTTGTGATTCCGTGAGCTTCATTTCCTCTACCGTAAAGAAGTTCTTTATCCTGCTTTACTGTATATTCTACGGATTGAATCCCTGTGATAATCCTTCCACCCACTGCGACTGATACTTCAGCCCATGAGTATTGTTTGCTGTCAAAATCTGCCATTTTTAATCTATGTTTGTTGTGAAACCAATATTTACTGTGATATATTTAGCGTAACCAACTGGCTGCAATGCGATTCTAACTGTAAGAACCCCGGTAGATAAAATATTTTGATTTTCATCAATAAATACTTTACATGCACTCAATTCACCTAACGAGGTCATAAGACCATCAATTTGCGTTTCTACATTAGTTTGCCAGTTTTTGATAATTGCCGGATGGATTAGCCCCTGTGTTGTAACTGGAATTTCATCAAGCAATTCATTTACTAAAGCATTGTAAGCAATCAAAATTGCTTTATCCATCACAAAGCCGTTTGCTAAAGATTTGAAATCATCATCAGTTTTTGTGAGTGTCGGATCATCAGTGAAAAAGAAACCGGCACGTCCTACATAATTTCTTAAGAAAATATATCCTTTGTTATGAATTGCCTCCCAACTTGTAGATGAACTTTCTACTTTCTGACCATTGGTGAAATATGCTTGTATCTCTTCAACAGCACCGTCTTTCACTCTTCCAATGTTTCTTTGTACCGGTGTAGAAGCCAAACGTCCTAAAGCCAAACCAATGGAGGCTTCTTTACTTGAATCGTTGTTAGCTAAAAGCACTGAAACTTTATTATAATTTGCCGTTCCGTAATCTTTCAAATCAGAAGCCGTTCCTGAATAATTATTTCCTGAAATAATAGCTCTGAAAGGAAAATATTTATCTGCAAAATATTCTGCTAAATCTTGAGTTTTCAAAACAGCTGCATCTACATCTGCATCAACTCCATTTGCTGACGTTTCTAAACCTGTTGATTTTTTGACCACGCCTAAAACTCTGATTTTTCCGCCTGCATCCTGAATTAATTTAGGAGCCATTACACCTGCTTTATCAGTCATTTGAGCCATTGTTGTAGCATCAGAAACTAACATTATCCATAATTCAGCACCTTCACCGGAATAATTATAAAAGTCTGTGATATGCTTGTAGGCAAATGGATTTGCCGTTGCATCAATCCCTAACGTTTCCGCTTCTTCAATTGAAAACAATTGATAAGATTTACCAATTGTCACTTTGTCTGTAACCGTACTACCTGTAATTATTAATCCGGGGATTTTCTGAACATCTGCTTGCAATCTTCCAAGTCCTGTCGTAGAAATATTAAATTTTATATTCGGTAACATTTTAATAGATTTTAGAAGTTATAAATCCCGCAACAAATGCGATTGCTATTAGTGATCCCCACAACCAATAATTGGTAGTTGTTTTTTCCTCTTTTTCCGAATTAGAAGTATTTTGAGAATTACTGTAAAAAGCTTCAAATTCTTTTTTTATTTTGGCTCGTAATGCAATACTGTCACAATCAGCCGTAATAATTAATTGGTCATCCACTACTTGTGCAGTTGCCGTTGCATTCCCATTCTTTTGTTTAAAAACCTGATTTAAATTTGATTTAAAAGGTGTTGAAATGGCGTTTAAACATTTTTTATCAAAACCTAAACTGGAAATTGGAATTTGCAGGTTTGCAGAACTTTTCTGTGTGTAAAAAATTGTGTCTTGATAAGATGTGTTTTTTACGGTCGTATTCTCTTTTAATGATTCTTTGGTTTGGATCACCTGCCGAGTGGTTCGGCAGGCTCCCAAAACAAGAGATACACTTGAGAGAAGAAGTATATTTTTAAAGATTTTCATACTCTTTTTTTGCGTTAAATGATGGACATGCTTTTGCGACTTTTGGAAAGTCACGATGTCCCTGAATAATTGCTTTCGGAAACTGTTTTTTGAGTTCTTTCAATTTGGTTAGAAGTGATTTTTTTTGTGCTTCTGTACGGTTATCAATAGGGCTGCTTTTTGCATCAACGCCTCCGATATAGGAAATGTTTATAGTCTCACTATTAAACCCCTTTACACCATTTGAAACCTTAGTAATATCCAATAATTGAATAATTTCTCCGTCCGGCTTAATCATAAAGTGGTAGCCGGGCATTTTCCAACCTAGATTTGTTTTCCAATGATTTCTTATTGAATCAATAGATGTCGTCTGAGGTGTAGCGGTGCAATGCACGGCTATATACTTTATATTTCGCATTACTCTTGAATTGTAGTTTTTTCCGTTAAATACTTTACTAAATCATCTTTTTTTAAAGATTTCCATTCAGCTTCCGGAAGTTCCAATTCAACCGCTTTTTCTTTCAATTGAGGAACTGTTAAATCACTTAATGTAATTTCTTTCATTAAATCATTTTCGATAGTTTCTACAACTGGATCATCTCCTTCAGCTAGAGTTTTTGCATGTTCTAATGCATCTGCTTTCTTTTCAAAAACAAAAGTGTCCTGTGTTGCATAAACTTCTTTTACTTCAGGTTTGGATTTAAAAAATTCCTCTGCCTTTTTTTTAGTATCTGACATTCGTATAATTTTATGATTAGAGAATTGCTCCGAAATATTTAGGAGCATTTGAACGAATTTTTCCGTTTAATGCTCTTTGACCCATCGACATTAAATCAGCCTGCCATCCCGAATGACCTAATGTTGCATAAATATCAACATCACCAGTACATCTGAAAACTTCCTCTGAACTCCAAATAATAGATGATTTTTTATCGCCAGCATCTACAGTGGAACCAAATGGTTTTTTTGCTCCGGCAGAAGTATAGAATGGAGTTTTTGAATAGAAGAAAACTTTGAAGTCTGCGATGTCAGCACCTTTTTCAGAAGAAATTTCTTTGTACAATTTCTTATCCTCTTTTTTGATTCTCGCAGCATGATTAGATTCTAAAAGAACATTCATTTTTGACATATCAAGATCATGATCTCTCATAAATGCTTGCATATCGTACAATGCATCAATAACAGAATCAGTTGCTCCAATATTTAAAATTTTATTGAATGTGTCATTAGCTGACGCAGCCCAATTGTATGCTGTTCTTGCAGCCATATTTTTAGCCAACGCATTTCTATGACGATTTAATACTGAAGCTCTTTTATCATAGCTTAATTCAGCTTCTAATAATTTATTGTGTCTAGTTTGTGAAGTTGACCAGATTTGCAAAATTACTTCATGAGGGATATCTTCAATACTTTGAATCGGTAGTTCATCGGAGTTTTGCGTGAAATAATTTAAATGTACATCCGGGTCAACGCCAGCTTCTGCTAAATGTAAAATGTTGTTATCAACAAAAGAAGATAAATCTGTTGATTGAGCGATAAAGCTTGTGTCCGGAAGTGGTTTTTCTTTGATATCTGCAATCCAAACTTCTTTTTGTAATCCTTCCTGCAAGATTCCTTTTTGGATGGGTTTGAAATACGTAACTCCTGCAAAGGTTGTCACGATTCCAACCGCCAGTAAAACAGGGTTAATTTCCAAAACTGGAGCAACTACAAATGAAAATGCAAATGCTAAAATAAAATTGATAACCAAAGAGGTTAATGAGAGTCTTTTTTTCATAATATTTAATTGAATTTTTTAAGTAATTATTTCTCTGTGTATCGGATTCCTTCTGAATAACCTTTACTCAGTTTTTTGTATTTTTCAGGCTCTTCGTCACGAATTAAAGCCAGTTTTGCAGGGTTTTTTTTCTGCAAGTAATCGAAAGATTCTTCACCTGAAAAAGCATCTTGCTTATCATTGTTTGAAAGTTTAATTACGCCTTCGATGACAGCAGATTTTCCGTCTTTTTCTGCGTTAGCTTCTTTGTCTGAAATGAGTTTACTAAGTTTTCCATGTTGACCATCGAAATCATTTTCGAATAAAGAAATTTGACCGTCCTTTAGGTCTTCAGGAAAAAGCCCCAATTTCACCGCTTTGTCAACTAATGCAGTTGCTTCTTTTTTCTGCAAAGCGATGTATTTATCTTTCCATTCTTTGGTGTTTCCTTTTTCGGTTTCCAAAGAAAGTTTCATAGCAGTTACAGCTTCTAAAACTGTACTTTCTGAACTATCAGCACCTTTGCCTAAAGCAAGTGCAATTGTTTTTAATTCTGACATTGTATTTTGATTAAGTAATTTAAGTTTGTGTTTGTTGGTTCCGCCCGACAATCGTAAAGCATCATCATTCCCACCGATATCAACAATTGAAATTTCAATCAGTTTACATTTTGTAACCGTTTCGTATTGTTGACCCGGAAGCGCAAGTTTTGGATCAAGTGTAGTTTCTATTGGATCAGCCCACATTGAGCACATATTCATAAAACCGCCAGCGACTTTACCTTCAATTTTTGAAGCAAATTGGTTTGTAGAATCAAAAGTTATATAAGCATATAGGATATCATTTTCTTTTGCTAGTCTCGCTTTCCCTATTATCTCGTCGCCAGTCGGCTTATGTTCGCCACGGTTGTGCATGTACAATACAACCGGGTTACGTTCGTATTGCGTTATGTCAATTCCTTCCGTGAGAATCCTATACCCGTATGAGTTTACATTTTCTGTATTAACTATGAATTTAAATTCAGCCATTAGTTTTTATCGGTTTCTTTCCTATTGTGATGGCAAAATTGCGCGATTGGAACGCTGAAAAAAAGTTGCTGAACAACGGTTGATAAAATTTTGGCAATTGTTGTAACGTATTTACCAAAGGTTGATTGCGAGATTTTATCAACACCTTATATAGTGGAAATTTGCCATTATGATTGACTTTTTATTTACAGAAGATGTTGTGATTAAAGACGGTGATTTTGCACTTGCAGAAAGCGATAATCAGCACCAAAAACACATTTTACAGGCTTACAAAGGAGAATATAAAAAGGCTCCCGAAATCGGTGTAGGAATTGAGCAAATGCTGAATGATGACAGTATTGTTCCTTTTTTACTAGAAGCAAAAAAGAATCTGGAATATGATGGAATGTTGATAAATGACATCTATTTCGGAGATGATGACAAATTAATTATTGACGGCAAATACAGACAGTAATGAAAAAAAAAATAATACAGGTTGACACTGTAGATTCTGAGGAAGTAAAACAGCAAGGCAGAATGCGAAATGCTGAAAGAGACCAAAAAATTAAAGATGCTGAAGCTTTATACATCAGGGGATTTTCTTTGCAATCAATCTCTGAATTTGAAACAATCAAAGTTGGCGTGAAAACTTTAACTGATTGGAAGAAAAGATACAATTGGGATGAAAAAAAACAGCTTGAAAATATTTCTCCAAATGAAATAAAAGCAATGATCCGGTCAAATATTGCAGCGATAAAATCAGGTAAACAAATGACCTATAAACCTGACGATATTTCGAAATTAGCTTCTGCATGGGATAAAATGGATGACAACAGAAAGAAAGCAGTTTATTCAATGGAAGCATTTGACGGCTTTATAGATTGGTTTACTGATACGGTTGCTAAATCTTCGGGGAATAAAAGAGAAGCTAATTTACAGCTTCTAAAAACCATTAGAAACTTACAAGACACCTACATTGAAACCTTGATTTAATGACCGCAACCGAATATAAAACTGCCTTAGAAAACTTTAAGCTTAAATCAAAAATGATTAAAGAGCTTACTTATAATTCTATTGTTGCTGAAACAGCACAACAGCAGGAAGAAAGAATATCTTTTCTACTTAAACCGGAAAACTATACAAAGTTTTTTGATTATTATTTTGGTGTCGGTGTCTCGATGTCTTTGGCAGATGCTCCGTGTGCAGATTTTCATCAATCAACTTATGAAAATGTTTTTGCTGATCCTTTCATTGTTCAAATGAGAAAGTGGTACAGAGGTTCCGCAAAATCAATACATACGAACGTAGGTAATGTTTGCCACTTAAAGGAAAATAATGAGGTTTATTTTGGTCTTCTTGTAGGTAGAAATCAAGATTTCGCAAACCTTTTATTATCTGATTTACAAACTCACCTACAATATAATGAGCGATACATTAAAGATTTTGGAGTTCAGGTAAATTATGGCAATTGGGCTGATGGAGAATTTCAGACCAATGATGGAAGAATATTTAAGGGATTAGGACTGAATCAACCTTTTCGTGGTTTGAGATTGGGAGCACATAGAATTGATTTTGCATCTATTGACGATTGCGAAGACAGAAAACAGGCTAAAAATCAGATTTTAGTTCAGGAAAATACAGAGAAAATTACTGGAGATTTAGGCAAAGCATTTCATTTGAGAAGAGGCAGAATGATTGTTCCAAACAATTATATTGTCAAAAAAGGTCTTCTAGACGGTATTAAAGAAGCATATAAAAAATCTATTCATTTTGATGAAAGCATTGTCAACCTTGCAGATAGTAAAGGAAACCCATCATGGCATCAAAGACTGACTAAAGAAGATGTAAAAAATATCAACAAAAAAACTGACTACTACACATCTCAAAGAGAGGATTACAACAATCCAATCGAAAAAGGAAAATTATTTAAAGCGGAATGGCTTAAATATCTTGACGTTCCAAAAGAAACTATTTGGGATGGAGTTATTGCTCATTGGGATTTATCCTATACAAGAAACGGAGATTTTAAAGCGTGTGCAATTGTCGGATTTAAAGCAGGTAAAGCTTATGTTTTAGATGTTTTTTGCCGTCAATGCGATCTGCCGGAAGCAATGGAATGGCATTATTCGAAAATGAGAGAATACAATGCAAAAGGCATTTCTGTACTTTCTTTTTATGATGCAACAGCATCTCAAGCAGCAGTATTTCAAACTGCATGGTTATCTACAGCAGAAAGAGAAAGATTTGCATCTGTACCATTGCCAAATCACCAATCATCCGATAAGCATATCAGAATAGAAGCAACGCTTACAGATGTGTTTTTCAATAAAATTTTAGCAATTAATAAAGATTTGAAAGATTCGGAAGATTGGGATGTTGCACAAGAACAAATTTTGTCTTTTGAAAAAGGAACTAAGGCACATGATGATTTTCCTGATACTTTGGAAAATGCAGTAAGATTAGGACGGACATATTTTGGTTATTCAGAAAATCAGTATTCAGGCGGTAAACCAATGATCGGAAAAAAGAAAAAACGCAGATTATGACACCACGAAAAGAACTTTTTATTTCTATAAAAAACAAGCTCAAAGAAATTCCGGAGCTTGAATATATCAGCTTATTCCGTAACCAGTTTAATGAAAGCGAGGAAGATTTCCCTACTTATTGGACGGCAGCTTTAATTCGTATTAATAAAATTGCATATCAGACTATGACCGAACAGAATCAGGAAGGCTCTGTTTCTGTTGACGTGATATTGTATTGTAAAGATGGTTGGATGGATCAGCACAATAATACATCTGATCCTGAAAGCGGTTTAATGGAAATTGACCTGCTTGATGCAATCGCTGAAAAATTACAATTCTTATATGGTGAACAATTTCAACCATTACAACAAAGTGAAGATGAAACTGAAGAACAAACCATTGAAAAAATAATGAGCTACCGTCAAAGTTTTGTAACAAATATTTACAGAAAATTAGCTCCTAAATATCAACCTATTAAAATATCCATCTAATGCCATTTTTAACAAAAGAAGACTTAAAAACTGTTGTAACAATAGACATAATCAACCTAATTACAAATAATGATGATGACACAGTTGAGCAAATTATTAAAGAAGACATAAGTACCATAAAAACTTATTTAGGTAGTTATTATGACATGGACGAAGTCTTTTCAAAAACAGGAGATGATAGAAACTTGACAGTTGTAAAATATCTCAAAGCGATTATTGCTCATGATCTGCCAAAACGTAGAAAAAAGCCAGTCTCAAAAGATGCTGATGTAGATTATGCAGAAGCCATGAATTGGCTTGAGAAAATTGCATCCGGTGAATGGAAGGCAGATTTACCACGAAAGAAAAAGGATTTGGATGGTGATGGTATTCCCGATGAAGTTCCTTTTATGAAATTAGGTAGTCGTAAATCTTACAGAAATAGTTGGTAATGGATTTAGAAGCATTACAAAACTTACTCGACAGAGCCAGCCAGTTGCTCCCCGATAAAGTGCCTAGAATTATTGAAGTAGAAGGCTTGAATTTTATAAAAAAGAATTTCAGAGATCAGGCTTTTACAGATTCTTCAAAAACAAAATGGGCTAAAAGAAAAAAGGAAGATGAACGTGGAAGAGATAAAACCCGATACACTACAGATCGGGTTGGAGCTAGAGGAGGTTTGACAAAATTCGGACAAAGAGAATTAGGAAGGGCAATATTAGTAGGACATAATACAGGTGGAAATAAACTTATAAACTCTCATAGAGCTAGAAGGAGTAGGCAAAAAGTTGTTTTTTATACCTACAAAGGATATGGTCAATTTCACAACGAAGGAAAGGGACATTTACCCAAAAGGCAATTTATGGGGAAATCTCAATATTTAGACAATAGAATAGCTGATAAGCTTAAAAGGGAAATGGATAAACTTATGAGAGACTAAAATTAATACTATGAAATTTAATCAAACATCAACCGCAGAAATTGGCGGAAATGCTTTTAATAAAAATGTGAAACTTTCAAAAGTTACACCTAAAAATATAGAATCTGTCACCAAAACAATGGTTGACATTATTCGTCGTCAAAAAAGAATTTGGAGAAAAGAACTAAATGATTGGCAGGCAGCAAGAATCCACCGTCACAATGTAGACTATCCAAATAATTATTATATGCAGGAAGTGTATGATGATTCAATGATGGATGGACACTTGACGGCGGTCACTGGAAACAGGACATTAAGAACTACAAATAAAAATTACATCTTTACAATTGACGGTAAAAAGGATGATAATTTAACGCAGTTTATCAAAGACAAACAATGGTTCGAAATTGCCAAAGAAGAGGCTCATATATCAACTTATAGAGGCGGAATTTGTCTTTTCATAAAATCATATTTACCGGGTGAAATCAAGGTAATAGAACCAGTACCATACGGTTTATATATTCCGGAACTAAAGCAAATTAAAAACGATTTTGTCGGTAAAGGAATTGACATTACGATGTTTGATGACATTTTACTTCATGCACAACTTTATGACCATATTGGGCTTTTAGAGAAGGCATTCCCCTACACCTGCTTAAAACGTCACTCATGGGGATCATGGGACGAATTTGAAGAGTTATTTGGGGTTCCGATCAGGATTGCCAAAATAGCTTCACAAAGTGAGCAGGTGAAAAATGAGGTTGCAGGTTGGCTAGAAGAAATGGGTTCTGCACCTTACGGTGTTTTTCCTATCGGCACTGAGGTGGAAATTAAGGAAAATTCGAAAGGTGATGCTTATAATGTATTTTACCAAAAGATTAAAGCTCTAGATGCAGAAATTTCAAAGTTAGTGATCCATCAGACAATGACTACTGAAAATGGCGCTTCCAAAGCTCAAGGAAATGTACACGAAAATACTTTAGGTGAAATTGTAAAAGCTGATGAAAAAAAGATTCTTTCATGGCTGAATGATGTTCTCGTTCCAGCAATGAGAAAGCTTGGATATATTATTCCTGAAAATGCTAAAATAGCAATTGAAAAAAGCAAACAAGCAACAGATCAAATAAAAATTGATGGTGTATTACTTACTGCCGGATATGTTCTTAAAAAAGACTACATCGAAAGTATGTACGGGGTAGAAGTCGAAACTATGCCAACAGGTTTGCAACCGGTTGCTCCGAAAACCGAGGAACAGGGAAAGGATTAAGCCTGCTTAAATTACATTATCGCTCCAAATGTTCAGGTCACGAGCCTATAAAATTGGTTGCAGATTTTACATTAAGCAGGCTCATAAAAATGTATTTGCGGGATGTTTTCGACGAAAAGAGCGTTTCGATAGAAAATAATGAGGCACTGTGGAAACAATATTTCAACAAACTTTCCGGGGCAATTGATAAAAGTTATTCACCCGGCTTGCAGTTTTATGACGAAGATTTAGCCAATAGATTAAAACAAAATATTGCGGAGTTTTCAGCCTTCAAAGCTGAATCATTTAAAAATGGTGTTGAAAAACTATTGGTTAACGAAGACAATCACATAGTTCCGTGGAAGGAATTTGAAAAGAAAGCAATGATTTTGGATTCTGAATACAATGGAAGGTATTTAGAGACAGAATACCATCATACCCTTGCAACGGGCAATATGGCAGCAAAATTAGAAGATTTTAGGGAAAACGTAGATTTATACCCAAACCTTAAAATTGTAACCGTAAACGACCAAAGGCGGCGTCCGGAACATAAAGCTTTAGATGGAATTATAAAACCATTTAACGATCCGTTCTGGAATACTCACATTCCACCTTTTGATTGGGGCTGTCGTTGTGATGTGGAACAAACTGATGAAGAGCCAACGGATGGAAATCCTGATTTTGAAATTAAAGATGGATTTGCAAATAATCCTGTTGATAGTGGAAAAGTTTTCCAATCAGAAGCGTACACAATTGATCTGACCAATTTAGAAAAAGATAAAATTTCTATCAAGTCATTGCAGATGTTGGCTAATGATTCAGATAGTAAGCTTCAGCAATTTGCAAAACAGAAAATTTATGAACTTCCGGCAGAAAAACAGTTTGAAACTGTGAAAGAGCTTAAAAATCGAGGAATAGTAAAAAGACATCTTTTAGTAAATACAAAAGCAGAAGATCATGATGATATTGTGAACATTTCAAACGCTTTTGCAAAGCAAGGAAAAAAGGTTGAGATACTTCCGGAAATTCATATTTCAGAGACAAAAGCAAGAAAAAAGATCTTATCTGATTTAGGGCATAAAAGTTCAAACCCTGATTTGAAAGTTGATGATGTTTACATGGATATTAAAAGACCAAAGGCAATAAAAAACATTACAGGGAACGCAAATCAAGCTTCGAAACAAAATGCCGTCGCTATAATTTCAGATTCACAACTTGATAAAAAAATGAGTGATGAAATTATTAGTAAAAGAGCAGAAGCGATTTTGAATAAAAAAAATAGAGAAAATTATCAGTCTGATGAAGTCTATTTCTTCATCGATGGTAAACTTTCAAAATTCCCCTAAAATACAATGAGGGATAAACTTCTTTCAAAATTTATCCCTCAAGGGTTGCCCGACTCGCAAGCCTGACACTGCAAATATATAATTATTTAAATTAAATTCGTATATTTATATATAAATAATTTTTTATTTAAATATATTTCTTATGGAACATAACAATTTAGCGGATTTAGGAAGAGCCTTGTCTGAAGCATGTCAGAAAAATTTAGTGAATATTGAAAGTTCAGGCATTTTAAAAGCGGGAGAAAATTTATCGAAAATATTCGAGGAATTTAGAATGACAAGTATAATCCCTAACATGGAAAAGATTATAAAAGTAACAGAGGGATTCGATGAAATGGTTAAAAATATTACCTCGCAGTTAGATATCAATGGAATTAGAGATTTGTTACCTAAAAATAATTTAAATATGGATGGTAAGACTTTTAGTACGCAAGTTGGAGTACCAACATATAATTATCTAAAAAGTACTTATGATATAGAACCTGTCGTATATTATAATATTAACGATCCTATAAATTGGAATTAAAAAATAAAAAAAGCGTTTAAATTGATTTTAAACGCTTTTTAATTCTAATTTATAAATTCCTTCGCCTTTCACTATTGCCCGAACAGTACGTTCACTTATGAAAAATTTATCGGCTGTATCTCTTTCAAGGGCATCAATTCGCCAATTTGGGTTTTTAGATTCCAACTGCGAAAAGTAAATTCTCACGCTTTTGTTTCTGTTTAAAAATCTAGGGTTACCAGTCATATAGACGCAAAAATAACAAAGAGATTTTTATTATACAAGCTGGCGTTATTCCCTGATTATAAGACCGTCTTTGATGAGCGAATAAAAGCTATTGGTTAACTCGAATTTTTTATCTTCATATTCTGCCGGAACCTTCGTATTAAAACCTATATCAACGCTTCCACCATCTTTTAAATAAAAAACATAATGCTCATTCAAATCTAAATCATTGGTAACATTGGTGCGATTAAAATAGGTGTAATTATCAACTTTATCAAAAGCAATACTGCAAGTAATTTCAGTTTTGTCACATTTGCTGACTAGCAACATTGCAGACTGCTTTTCTTTGGAAGGTTCTCTCGTTTCCGGATGATAAGAAACTAAAAAATTAATATTGTTCCCAGTTGCTCCGAAACTGTTTTCTTTAATTTTTGCAAACTTTAGATTTGCAGGATTTCCCAAATAAACTTTCTTGTTTCCGAATGCGAAAATAGTTGCTTTTGATTCTGAAAGTAAGGTGTCTTTTACTGCACTTTGACCGAACGCAAAACAAGAAAAAAATAAAAGTAATAGTGTTGTTTTCATAAATAATTATTTGAAATCAGGATTGTTTTCAAGCAGATAATCTAAAGCAATTTTATATGCATTTCTTGCTTCTAAAACAGTTCTAAAATTATAATCCGAATCGGATTCTCCCAGCAAACGGGGTATCTCCTTTAAAGAATGATAATTGTACGATGTTACTGAAGCAAAATCTACAGCAAATGTTTCTCCGTCCGAAACACGTATTTGTTTATTTTCTGTAGTTGTAATTGTTAGTTTTTTATTCATATATTTTATTTTTATCAAAAATATCACTTTTTAAATTAAGAGTGGTTTTTTTTCAAATTCTTTAAGTGCTACACTTTTTAAATGATTTAACACAGTTGGTTCTTCTCCATCTTTTAGTGCATAGGTTTCATAAAGAGGGTAATCTCTCAGTGAATGACTAATTTCCAATGTTATAAAAATATAACCTTTCTTTTCTAAAGCTTCTTTTATTTCCTCGTAGGAATACCAGTAATTATTTATTTTGACCATTATTTCCAATATTTGCCATTTAAATAAGTTTTGGGATATGGAAAAGCAGTTCCATCACTTTTCAGTTTTATTAGACCATCAATAAATAAAATTGCTTCCATTTTATCAGCTTCATTCAGTTTGTTGAAAGCTTTTTCTGTATCTTCTTTTCTGCCAACTTTCTTTGGATATTTTTTATAAAAAGCTTCGAAAGAAATATCTGTGAGTTCTGCAAAAATCCAAGGGCTTTTGGGTTTTTGGTTTTGCATTTCTAAAATCATTTTTTCTGTACTGGATGGGAAAACTGCTTTCATCCTTTCTACCAGTTCCGCAGTCCAATCGCCATCAAACTCAAGTATCTGTAAAACACCGTTTAAATTGTATTTAAAAGTTATTTTAAGACCTGTTTTTTGGCTCTTTGCAATAAAGGTTCTCATAATAGTTGTTTATGTAATTCGTTTTTCATTAATAAAAGAGCGTTTCGCTCGTAATCTCCGAAATTATCCGGGAAAAGAATTTCAAATTCTTTCAAAAATTGATAGAGTGCATCAGCTTTGTAGTAGTTCAATTTTAACACGAAAGATTTATCTTTTTGCCTCGTTTTAATCGACTTTTGGAGTAAATCGGTGCGAAGTTCCATACAAATAGAAATAATGCTTTTAAACTGCTTTGGCTGGCTTTGAAGAGTGAGTGTGTCGATAACCTGCATGCTATTATTGAGAACTAACAATTTTCCGTTATCAAGTGTGAGAAGTATTTTCATTGAGTGCATTTTTCTTTGTTCAACAATCAAAACTTTATCTTTAAAAATCTTGTCAAAAATTAACCGTGATTCATATTCTTTCAAATTTCGAATTATAGTAGAATGATCACATTTTATAAATTTGCCGATTTCTTTAAGAGTAAAACCATCGTTTTTTAGTTCATACGACAAGATTTTTCTTATGTCACACAATTCAGCTTTTCTGCTTTTAGATTGTACATCTTCAAGACTAAAACCGAATGGTGTGATAATGTATTTCATCATGTCGATTATAGTTTCCATTCTAATTTAAATTAATATTTGCTTTTCCTTTTTTCCACCATTCCTGCGTTAATGGCTTTTGAGCACTCTTGAAATTGTTAGTTTTCACAGCTTGCAATTGCCTGTGTAGTTTTTGCAATTCCTCAATATTATGAGCATTCAAATGCTTTTTGTAAATACTGGAGTTGTACATCCATTTATTAAACTTGTCAAATTTTCCAGTCTCTTTTATTCCGGTAGCTTCTGCCAGTTTTAGAATTTTGGCAATCCAACCATTCCTTAAAAGCTCCTGTCTCATTTCCTCGTTTTCCTCTTCCGGGGTTTTTATTTTCGGAGCGTAAATTTCAAGCAGTTTTAGCGCTTCATACTCCGTCAATTCTTCAATATTAGTGGTTCTAAATCCTGTAAAACCATTAATTTCAATCTGCACATCAATAGGTTTTCTTTCTGCAAATAATTGTTTTAATTCTTCTTTTGGGGTCATAATGTTGTTGTTTTGTTTGTTCCCATTGGCGGAATCGAACCGCCAATTAAAAACCGTTTGGGATTAGTTTAACATTTTGGTCTCTTTTCCGACCTGTGTGTGAAATTGACCACCTTCAACATCACCCAGTATTTGCGCTCTTTTATGAGATGTTTCACGCTCTTTATTGCTCATACTTGTATGATCTATTTTTTCAATTTGTTCCGGATGATAAATATTAGAAGCAATTACATATTTTGAGAAAAAAGCGGTTTGCAATTCTTCACGTTTCGCATTTTTCGTTTTTGTAGTTCTGCATCTTTTTACATGTGGTAAACAGAATTCTTTGAATTGACTTGCAGCGTGTCTTCTAAAATACTCGTATGCACTATCAACAGTTACCCAATCCAAATATTCTAATTCAATCGCAAGTTCTTTGGTTCCGTATGTGTGACGTACAATTCTAAAATTCCTACCTTCAAAGAAGTATTTTAAAATTTGCTGAAAAAGCATCATATCAAGATTTGTTTTATACTTAAAAAAGTACTTTGTAAGTTTAATTTTCGATAAATCTTCATCAGATAAGTTGTACTTTTTCATTAAGCGATTGAGTGCATTTTGTGCTGCATCTTTTTCGCCTTCAATTCCACGGTTTGCCAATTCTAATACTTTGGCGATTTTGTCTTTAATTTCTGTATTCATGGTTAGTCAATTGAAAAATTAAAGTTTACACGCTTAATGATTCCGTCACCGTGATCAACCATTTTATAACCTCGTGCATAGCGTGAAGTTCTGATGTCAATCATAGCTTCCATGATAATATCCATTCCTTCGTTAAAAAGTTCGCTATCTGCACGATCACGCATTTGATTTAGTTCACGTACTTTTTTTGGATCGTAGTTTCCCTGAGCATCGGTTTTTAATGCAATGTTCAGGAAGTCCATAAGAATCTTCTCGTTATCACTTTCACCTGCTAAAGAAGCCATGTAGTTTTTAATTTTTACAATACCTTCAGCTTCAGTTCCGTTGAATGATGGACGAACATTCCAGCCGACTTTCACAGATGCGGAACCATCATCTAAAGTGAAAGTGTGACTATCCTGTGATCTTTTCTCGTTTCCAAATACTTCAGCTCGTAACTCAATTACTGGCTCAATATTTTTAAATAGATTTTCAATCCTGCTTTCAAGGTCTTCACGTTTATCAATGAAATAGTCTATTTGACCTAGAACTACATCATTTTCCATACTCTTCATTAATGTCTTGTCAGCAGCTTTCTTTGCTTTGTCTTGTTTTGCTTTTTCGGCTACTTTATTTGCAATTTCTTGCATTTGTTCCGGGGTTAGTTGTGCGATGTCTATTGTTGTCATAATGCGTTATTATCAATTATTAATTCTTTTAGTTGGTTTTCTCTATTCATCAGTTCATCGTGGATTTTTACCCACTCTTCCTGATAACTTTCGTCTTCTAATCTTGATTTCAGACCTTTGATGATCTGCTCAAGCTCTTCCTGTGTTGGGGGGAATATCTCGTTAATCATTACTTTCAAATTGATTGTTTTCAACTCTTTTTTGAAGCCTTAAAAGCTTGTAGGTTTTCTCATTATCAATTCTCACTTGTGCTTCTGGAAACATTACTAAAAACTGTTCAATCATTATCTGAACATCTGCAATTTCATTGGCAACCTGAATTCTTGAATCTTCATCATTTTTTCTGATAAATTTTCGGGTTGCTAACGCTAATTCTGTACATTCTTCTTGTAACATTTCTAGTTGCGCTCTTTGTCCCCACTTGTTAATGGTGTCTTTGTAAATTTTTTCTGTATTCATTTTATTTAAGTTTTGGTAAATCCATTTGAATTTGTTTTAATTCTTCGATAGGTCTTAGTTGCCCGGGTTGATCCTCATAATATAATAAGCGGTCTTGACCGTATCTCATTACAGGGGGTAACCATTCCCATTTGACAACCCATTCGTAAAGAAGGCTGATGTTTGTGTTAGGCTGCATTTCTTCGCCTTTTAAGATCAGATGTATTCTGATTCTTTCATCCCAGCTTAGCACTCCGAAAATGCTGTCAAGCTGTAAGATTTTAAATAAGATATTTATGTCCATTGTTTAGTGATTGT
>Ga0163161_10000547_pt1 | contig 30554 bp, 25 predicted proteins | sample S45metaG_FD_129847 | JGI IMG/M metagenome (GOLD analysis project Ga0163161, IMG submission 129847) | Switchgrass rhizosphere microbial communities from Kellogg Biological Station, Michigan, USA - S4-5 metaG | ecosystem: Host-associated > Plants > Roots > Rhizosphere > Soil | place: USA... | reverse complement strand
TAAAATCAGCGTCTAATTTTGACGCGGATAAAACCAATTTACTTCGTAAAAACGCGGATAAAAACCGATTTGATTTGCAATAATTTTATTTTCTAAAAGCTTAACTTAATGACATTGGGATAGCAGCGGATAGCCCACAGCCTGACGAAGGAAGTGCGAGGACTTGTAGCGAATAGCCCGATTCGCCGCGGCGAACACGCCCAAATAACCGCGTAAAAAAACAGCTTAAAGTATAAAGTGATGAAACTTTGAACCTTAAGCCGTTTTAATAAAATTGTTTATGTTGTTATGCAGTCAAAGCTTCTTTGATTCTGCGTAACGCTTCTTTTAAGATATCGTTGCTTGTTGCGTAAGAGAAACGAATACAACTTGGATTTCCGAAAGCGTCACCTGTTACAGTTGCTACATTAGCTTCTGCTAAAAGGTACATTGAAAGATCGTTTGCATCTTTGATTTCGGTTCCTCTTAATGTTTTTCCGAAGTAAGAAGAAACGTCTGGGAATACGTAAAATGCTCCTTCAGGAACATTGATTTTTATTCCTGGGATTTCTTTTAATAATCCAACAACTAAATCTCTACGACCATGAAAAGCTTCAACCATGTGGTTTAATACGCTTGGGTCAGCATCTACAGCAGTAATTGTAGCGCGTTGTGCCACAGAATTTGCTCCTGAAGTTACTTGTCCCTGAATTTTTGTACACGCTTTTGCGATAAATTCCGGTGCTCCAATGTAACCAATTCTGTATCCTGTCATTGCGAATGCTTTTGCAACTCCGTTTACAGTGATTGTTTTTTCTAGCATTCCCGGGATTGAACCGATACTGCAGAAAGTTCCTGAGAAATTGATGTGCTCATAAATTTCGTCAGCAACTACGTATATATTTGGATGTTTTTCTAATACTTTTGCAAGAGCTGTTAACTCTTCTCTGCTGTATACAGATCCAGATGGGTTACAAGGAGAACTGAACCACATCATTTTTGTTTTTGGTGTGATTGCTGCTTCTAATTGTGCTGGTGTAATTTTAAAATCAGTATCTACAGACGTTGGAACTTCAACAGGAACTCCACCAGAAAGTTTTACAATTTCGAAATAAGAAACCCAGTAAGGTGCAGGTAAAATAACCTCGTCACCATCGTTTAACATTACTTGCGCAATGTTGTATAAAGATTGTTTTGCTCCTGTAGAAACTACGATTTGAGTTGGTTTATATTCTAAATTATTGTCTCTTTTGAATTTTCTGCAAATAGCTTCTCTCAATTCTAAAAAACCTTCAACTGGAGAATAAGTACTGTAATTTTCATCTACTGCTTTTTTTACAGCTTCTTTAATAAAATCAGGTGTATTAAAGTCAGGCTCGCCTAAACTTAAACTGATAATGTCTTTTCCTTGTGCTTTTAGTTCGCGTGCCAAAGCAGCCATTGCTAATGTTTGTGAAGTCGCTAAGTTGTTGATTCTGTCTGAAAGAATATGATTCATTATAAATTTTTTGAATGTCCTTAATTTCAACTTTAATTAAGGAAGGTTAATTATTAATAGATTTTATGCTAGTTCGGGTTTCATCCCAAGATCTTTAAGATGCTTGTAATGTGCAATAACAGCTCCTCTCATGGTTCTGAATTCATGATATGGTAAGTTGCATTCGATTGCTGTTTGTTTTACAATTTCGGCAATTTTTCCGTAGTGTATATGACTGATATTTGGAAAAATATGGTGTTCAATTTGATGATTTAATCCTCCGGTAAACCAGTTGATTATTTTGTTTTTTGGAGCAAAATTTGCAGTTGTGTACAATTGGTGGATTGCCCAGGTATTTTCCATTTCGCCATCTTCGTTAGGAACCGGATTTGAAGTTTCCTCTACTACGTGTGCTAATTGAAAAACGATACTCAAAATTAATCCCGCAGTATAATGCATTACAAAAAATCCAATAACAACTTTCCACCATGTTACGCCTAAGATCATTGGCAAAGCCATCCAGATTAAAACGTAGATTATTTTAGTGATCACTAAAACGGTCCATAATTTAGTTGGACTTTGCGGTGCTCCGTAGGATAATTTTCTTTTAAGGTAGTTTTTCATCTGTTTGAAATCAGTTGTTAAAGCCCAATTAAAAGTCAAAAGCCCGTATAAGAAGAAAGAATAATAATGTTGAAATTTATGAAAACGGTGCCATTCGGCATTTTGTGTAAAACGGATAATTCTTCCGGCATCAAGATCTTCGTCATGTCCGTGAATATTAGTATAAGTATGGTGAAGTACATTGTGTTGTACTTGCCAGTTGTGTACATTTCCGGCTAGTACATAGATACTTCCGCCCATAATTTTGTTGATCCATGATTTAGAAGAGTACGATCCATGATTTCCATCGTGCATTACGTTCATTCCAATTCCGGCCATTCCAATTCCCATAAGAATATTTAGTAGCAATTGTGCCCAAAATGGCATGTCTAGCGTTAAGATCAAAAAGTATGGCGTTAGAAAAACGGCAAAAAGAATAACAGCTTTTAAGTGCAGCTTCCAGTTTCCGGTTTTCTGAATGTTGTTCTCCTTGAAGTAATTGTTTACTCGTGAGTTAAGTGTTCTGAAGAACTTCAGATTGTCTTGCTTAGCAAATGTAGGCGCAGTGTTATTCATAATTAATTTAAATAGGTTTCAAAGGTAATTATTATAAATTTTCAATTTGCAAAATTGAGTTAAATATTTCAATCGTAAAGTAGTACTTTTGTTAAAAAATTAGAGCAATGGATGAGATATTGAAATATTTTCCGGATTTGACCGATATTCAAATCGAACAATTTCAAAAATTAGACTTTTTATACCACGATTGGAATGAAAAAATCAATGTTATTTCGCGTAAAGATATTGATGCCTTATATACTAAACACATTTTGCACTCCCTTGGAATTGCGAAAATCATGAAATTTGAACCTGGAGCAACTGTTCTTGATGTTGGAACAGGTGGAGGATTTCCGGGGATTCCATTGGCGATTCTTTTTCCGGAAACTCGTTTTTATTTAATTGATGTTATTGCAAAAAAAATAAAAGTGGTTCAGGGTGTTGTTGATGCATTAGAATTAAAGAACGTAAAAGCCGAACAAAAACGTGCTGAATTGGTAAAAGGTGATTTCGATTTTATTGTAAGTCGCGCCGTAACCAATATGCCGGATTTTGTTTCGTGGATAAAAGATAAAATCAAAAAGCAGCACAAGCACACTTTAAAAAATGGTATTCTATATCTTAAAGGTGGTGATTTGACAGAAGAATTAAAAGATTTTCCAAAAGCGACTTTATATGACTTATCAACCATTTTTGAAGATGAGTTTTTTGAAACCAAAAAAGTAGTGCATTTGCCTTTAAAATTTACAGTGTAATTTTTAATCGAACTTCTTACAATAATTAAACCCGATAAGTACTTTTAAGTATTTTATCGGGTTTTTGCATATCAAAAGTGAATAATAATTAAGATGCTTTTTGTGATAATTGTAAAAATGGATTTGATTTAGAGTCTAAATTGGCGATGAAATCCATAAGTCCATTTTCTGAATTTTCATGAGTGAATTCAAATGCTGGATCAAAGAAAAAGTCGCGGCAAATTGCAGGTTCATTTGATGAATCATAAATGGCCTCGTCAGTTTCATCTAGGCTATTGTAGTTGTAGGTACATGGATATAAACGCTTTAATTCTATTACTGTATCGTTGAACCATTTGTCAAAAAACTTCTTTTTTGGAGTAATGTAACGTGCTAATAAAACCAGACCAAGGATTTCGTTTTGAATAAAGTAAGAGCCTTTTCTATATCTTATATCAATCATTCTAATATTCATTAGCGCAACCCAAATAGGTCCGTTTACAGAACCGGATGCGGGCATGTCAAGATTTGGATCAAAGATCAAAGGTGTTGTGTTTTCGGGATTAGCAATTGAGCACCAAAGTGCTTCGATGCGCTGTTGTATATCGGTTGATGCTTTTGAGTATCCTGAAAAACGGCAATTTATCCATTCTAATAAAGCTGCGGCAAGTCCTACAGTGGCTTTGTGATTGATCTCAATTAAGATATTTTCCAGTTCTTTATTTTCCTCTAAAGGATCTAAAAATTGTTGTATTTTTTTTCGTGTCCAATTAAAATCAATTGGGTGACCTATACTTTTTGATTTTAAAATAATCTCGGGGGTGTTTAAACTTTTCATCATTCTGTTTTATTTTTTTTAGTGATCTGATTTTTAATTGCTTTGAATTTATTCAGTGTCTTTTTAATGTTGTTTTATCTGTGGCAAATTTATAGTGATGCTTATTTTTATAATGTTCCAATAAGTTTTTTAAATGATAGAATAAGTTTTTTGTTGTTGTATGTGCTTGGAAATCAATATAATAAGAAAAAGACTACATTTTTATTATAGCTATAAAACTATCATATTGTTCTACAGTACAATATGATATTGAGGGGCATATTTCTAAATTGTAGTAATTGAATAGCTTCCTTTTTATAATTTTGGATTGTACTGATTTTAATTTTAAAACTTTAAGAAAACATGAGAATCACATTTTGTAAAATGATTTTAATAACTACACTTTTTAGTTTAAAAGCATTTTGTCAAATTAAAGAAGCAAAAGAAACAGAGCAAAATAATTCCGTATCAATTGCAAAAATGGTTCCTTTAAAAGAAAAAGTATTAACGCTGAACAGCAAAAAGCATTAACTCCGGATGCAGTTATTAACAGTCTAAAGGATGGAAACAAACATTATATGAGAAATGATTTGACGTTGAGAGATCATTCGGCTTTAGTTCGCGATGCTTCACAAGGACAATATCCAAAAGCAGTTGTTGTATTCTGTTTAGATAGTAGAGTTCCTGTTTGAGATGTTTTTGATAAAGGAATTGGCGATCTTTTTGTTGGTAGAGTTGCCGGCAATTTTGTAAACGAAGATTTACTAGTAAGTATTGAATATGGTTGTAAAGTATCTGGAGCGAAGTTTGTCTTAGTTTTAGGACATGAATCCTGTGGAGCTATAAAATCGGCAATTGATGATGTCAAAATGGGAAATATAACAGCAATGCTTGCCAAAATAAAATCTGCAATTGCCAGATCTCAAGATTTTAATGGAGATAAAACTTCAAAGAATCCTGCTTTTGTAGAATATGTTGCTAAAAACAATGTTATGGAAACTATAAAAACAAAAAGCCCAATTTTGAAAGAAATGCTGGATAAAGGCGAAATCAAGATTATTGGAGGGTATTATAACATTCATTCCAGTGAAGTAATTTTCTTGTAGATTTTAATCAGTTTAAAAAAATTGTTTCCAGATGATTCAGCCAGTTTTCTTTATAACTGGTTCCAATTGGAATCTCTATTGCGTTTATTTCAATTTCGTTTTTAGAATATGCCGTCAGTTTTTTTGTCTGAATAATAAAGGAACGATGAATTCGAATAAAATTAGAGTTTAGCAATTTTTCAAAAACGGAAATATTCTGTTTAATATGATGCGATTTTCCGTTTTCAAGATGAATAGTGATATAATCTTTTAAACTTTCGATGTACAAAATTTCGTCAAAGATAATTTTGATGTTCTTGCTGCCGCTGGTTACAAAAATGTGATTTTCAGTTGCTGCGTTAATTTCTTTCTTTAGAGTCTGCAATTGTTTGAATTTTTCGATTGAAGCAAAAAAACGATCAAAAGTTATTGGTTTTAAAAGATAATCGATAACGTTAAGTTCATATCCTTCAATTGCATATTCCCGATAAGCAGTTGTAAAAATCACTTTTGGCGGATTTTTGAGTTTCTTTAAAAAGTCAGTTCCTTTTAGTAAAGGCATTTCAATGTCCAGAAAAATCAAATCGACTGTATTTGTTTCCAAAAAAGTATAAGCTTTTAGAGCATTTTCAAAAGAATCGACCAATTCGAAACTTTCAAAATTTATTAAATGAGAAGCAATTAACTCTCTTGCCAAAGGTTCGTCGTCAATAATAATACATTTGTATTTCATTCAAAAAAGAATAAATATTAATAATTTTTAGATCAAAGAATCAGATAAAGTTTGACTGTATAATTATTCCGGGTTTCTTCAATTTCTAATTTATGTTTTTTAGGATATAACAAATCCAATTGTTTCCTGACGTTTTCTAATCCAATTTTAGATTTGTCCGAAATAGTTTTAAGATCATTTTGCGGCTTCGTGTTTTCGATACTAAAAACGATTTGTTCTTTTTTGCTCTCTAAATGCAGTCTGATTTTTGCCTTTTCGGTTTCATTTATGACACCGTGTTTAAAAGCATTTTCTATAAAGGTCAATACAATTAATGGTGAAATTTTATGATTCTGTTGAATGTCTTTAGTAAATAAAATATCTAATCTGTTTTCGCTATAGCGGAGTTTTTCCAGTGCAATATAATTTTCTATCAAAGTGATTTCTTTTTCGATAGAAACATAATCTTCATTACAGCGATACAATACAAAATCCAGAATTTCAGATAATTTAGCAATTACTTCGGGTGCTTTATCGTCTTTTTTTAAGGTTAAAATGTATAAATTATTTAAAGTATTAAATAGAAAATGAGGGTTCAATTGATTTTTCAAAACCTTTAATTCCATTGATTTTTTTTCTTCTTCGAGTTTTAAAAGGCGTTGCTGTTTGCGGTTAAAACTTATAAAACCTAAAATAATAACCGGATAGGTAATAAAAGAAAATTCTCTTAAAATCAGTTTTCCTGAAGTCAGTCTTTCAGGGATCGTCATTTTATGTCCAAGCCAATCTTTAAAGAAATCAGGAAATTTTGGTTCAAGATAATAAAATTTTAAAATCATTAAAAGGGCAAATATGAAATAAAGCCAGCCCAGAGCTGAAAGAATAAAAAGCAGGTATCTTTTTTTGTTTAAAGTGTTTGGAATAATCCAATATATTAAGCCATAACCAACAGATGCTTGTGCTAAAATTTTAAAGGTGTAAATAAATGTAAAGTCATAATAATTTTCATTATCAGACTTATTGGAAATATAAAAGAATAAAAAGAAAATCCAGTAAAAGCAATGAAGTGCAATTCTTTTTAAATCCAGTTTTTTGACGAAATTCATAAGGTATTTTAATTGGGAGCAAGATAGCAAAATATAGAAGTAAGCTTTGCTTGTTGCTATAAATAATGGGTTTTTGCTTTCAAAAACATTGTTTTGGCATACGAATACAATAGAATCGAATTATTGATTATTTGAATGCTAAAACGACCTTTTCAATTGCGCCTGTAATTCTCAAAACTTGTTACAATTATATTCGCTTAAAAAACAATTATGATCAAATTTATCCTTGTATTGCTTGCACTTTTGAGTGAAGTGCTAAAGTAGAATCTCTTTAAAATAATTAACTAACCCAAAACTAAATGAAAAGAATAATTAAAAGTGCAATTGGTATTCTGATTTTAATGAGTACTTCAAATTTATTTTCGCAAGAAAACAAACAAGAAATTAAATACAGTGAAACTTCTAGAGTAATCAAACCTACTTTGTTTGCAGACTTAGGTGAAACTTGCCAAACTCCGGATGGAATGGCTCTGGATAAAAACGGGAATCTGTTTCTGGCGATTACAAATCCAATTTCGTTTGAAAAGTATGGAAGCAAAATCCTAACTTTTGATAAAAATGACAAACCTATAATTTGGTTTGATAAATTGCCATTGCATCCTGTTACAAACAAAGTACACCCAATGGGAATGGAGTTTGGACCTGATGGGAATTTATATATAATGGACAATCAGTTTTTTACCAGAAATGAGAATTTATCCAGATTAATCAGGATTATTGTTAAAGACGGAAAACCAATAAATGCGGAGGTTTTGGCCGAAGGATTTAATTTTGGAGAAGCGGTAAGATGGTCTAAAAACAGAGTTTATATAACTGATGCTTTGTTTGAAAACAGAAGAGAAAGCGGTATTTATAGTTTTTCATTGGAAGAATTAAACAAGAAAAATATTGTTTTGAATCCGTCAAATAAGAAAGATTATCTAGTTGCTACTTTTACCTTAAAGTCTGAAGTTACCAAAAGAACAATTGGGATTGATGGAATTGCTTTTGATAAAAAAGGGAATTTATACGCTGGAAATTTTGGCGATGGTGTAATTACTAAAATGGAGTTTTTTGCAGATGGAAAGCTGAAATCTAAAAAGATTGTTTTTGATTCTGATAAATTAAAATGTTGTGATGGCTTTTTTTATGACGAAAAAAGAAACTCCATCTTCATAGCCAATTATGAAAATAATAGTGTGCATCAACTGAATTTAGATACCAATACGATTTCATTGATTTGGGAAAATGAAAATGCAAATGGTTCTGACGGACTATTAGATAATCCTTGTGAAACTATTGTCTACAAAGGAAAATTGTTGGTGGTGAATTACGATACTTTTGAAGGAGAAAAAAATAAAGAAGCAGATAGTTTTCATACTATTTCTAGTTTTGAATTATAGATTTTAAAGTTGAAAAGAGTCTTGATCTTTAATGATTACAGGTTACAAATAAATCACATCACAAAAGCCGTCAGCTTCAAAATGAAGTTGGCGGCTTTTTGTATAGAGAGAGTTGTCAATTTTCATTCCTCTGCCATTATTCTTCGTTCATGTACTTTTATTTGTTCAATCTTTATTAGAGAGATACCTTTACTACAGCACTAACAACTTTTACTGTGAAAATAATTACAAGAATATCGACATATTGGAAAATTCAACTCATTGCATGGATTTCGGCTTCTTTGTATTGGGGAATCTCGGCTTTTTTCTATGGTAATTTTATCTGGAAAATGGGTATAGCAGATTTGATATTAGATGTATGCATTGGTATTGCATTGACAAATACTTATAGAAATTTTGCTTTAAAAAAAGGATGGGATAAGTTGAATCTAAAAACGTTAGTACCAAGAATTATAATTAGTGTTTTAGTGCTTTCCTTATTGTATATGTTTCTGATTGTTGGCAAACTTTATCTGGTGCGTTTGTTTTTTCTTAAAAGTGATACGATTTTCTTTATAGCGTTTTTTAAATCGATACAACTGCAAGTTTTTATTACCGGAACCAGGCTCATGTCTATTTGGGTATTGGCTTTTCATCTGTACTATTATTCAAGACTTGAGATCGAAACAGTAAAAGAAAATTCCCGATTGTCGCTTGTAATAAAAGATGCTCAGCTCAATAATCTAAATGCACAGCTTAATCCTCATTTTCTTTTTAACTCACTGAATAATATAAAATTCTTGGTGTTAGAAAATCCACATTTATCCAGAAGAGCAATTGATTTATTATCTGAGTTGCTAAGGAATTCCTTAAATAGTAATGTTGCAAGATTGATTCCATTAAATGATGAAATTAACCTTGTCAATGATTATTTGGAACTGGAAAAAATGCGATTTGAAGAACGTCTTCAAATGAAAATTGAAGCAAATGTAGATTTATCACAACATTTAGTTCTTCCTTTAAGTATTCAGACGTTGATTGAAAATGCGATAAAACATGGAATTGAAAAAAGAAAAAACGGTGGAAGTATTACACTGAAAATTGAAGAAGAGAATGGTTTTATAAAAATTAGTGTTCAAAACTCCGGAAAGTTAAGCAAAGAAATTAAAAATTCCGGTATTGGATTGAATAATTTGAGAGAGAGACTTTTGTTACAGTATAAAGGAAAAGCATCTTTTGAAATCATAGAAATGCCCGACGAAACGGTTTTAGCAACGATTTTACTTCCATTAAAATGAAAAAGATAAAAGTTATAATAGTAGATGATGAGCGCCTGTCGAGAGAAGAACTAAAGCGGTCATTAAAATTATATGAGGATTTTGTTCTGATAGGTGAGGCCGAAAATGCTGATGAAGCAAAAGCTTTAATCGAAAATGAAATGCCCGATTTGATTTTTTTAGACATTCAGATGCCGGAGAAATCAGGCTTTGATTTATTAGAGTCGCTTGATAATGTGCCGGAAGTTCTCTTTACTACTGCTCATAATCAATATGCTGTGCAGGCATTTGAGGTTAATGCTTTAGATTATCTAATGAAACCAATAAGAGAGGAGCGTTTTGCAAAAGCAATCGAAAAAATAAGGAATACTATAATAGCGAAATCTTCTTTACAGAATGCTGCAGCAAAAGATCGGAAAATTTTCATTAAAGATGGAGAGAAGCGATTCTTTATCCCATTGGATGAAATTTACTTAATTGAATCACTTGAAAATTACACCAGACTTTTTTTTCAGGATAAAAAAGCCCTGCAAAGACGTTCCCTCCGTCAATGGGAAGAAATACTGGATGAGAATATTTTCTTTAGAATAAACAGAACCGAGATTATAAACATTAATTACATCCGGAAAGTAAGCACTACAATTGGCGGAAGACTGGAAGTACAATTAAAAACAGGAGAACTATTAAAAGTTTCAAATCGTCAATCAGTTAAATTTAAAAATAGCAATGGGATTTAAAACTTGTCTTTTTAGTAATTTATAAATAAAATTAATTCAATAAAAACGATCCAATGAAATCACTTTTAAATTTTGTCTTTCTGGTTTTAGTAATAACTAATGCCTTTTCGCAGCAGACAAGTGTAGCAAAATCGGAGGATTTAAAAAGTGCTTATGATGTTCAGGACAGCGTGATGATCAAAACCAGAGATGGTGCATTTATATCAGCAATGGTGGTGCGAAAAAAAGGAATTTCAACTCCAAAACCTGTACTATTTCAATTCACTATTTATGTTAGGGATAAAGGACGAGATATTAAATCCTTAAAAGAAGCGGCGGACAAAGATTATGTTGGCGTTATTGCCTATTCGCGAGGTAAACGGTTTAGTCCGGATGAAATATTTCCTTATGAAAACGAAGCCAATGATACTTACGATATTATCGATTGGATCAGTAAACAAGAATGGTGTAATGGAAGTGTTGGGATGTATGGTGGAAGTTATAATGGATTTACGCAATGGGCGGCTTGCAAAAAGAGGCATCCGGCACTTAAAACAATTGTACCTTATGTAGCAAACAGACCGGGAATGGGGTTGCCAATGGAAAATAATGTGTTTGTAAATCCTAATTATGAATGGGCATTTTATGTAGGAAATAATAAATATTTAGATACTGTTGCCGGAAATGACAGACAGCGTTTTAGAAAAATGATGTTTAAATGGTGGGAAACCGGAGTTTCGTATAAAAATATGGATAGTATAGATGGAACTCCAAACAGATTTTTTCAGCGATGGATAAAACATCCTTCATTTGACGAATATTGGCAAAAAATGGCACCATATAAGAAGGATTTTGAGCAAATAAATATTCCGGTGTTAGCTTTTGACGGATATTATAATGACTCTCAAAATTCAAGTTTGTATTACGTGAGGGAACTTCAAAAATACAATCCAAAAACACCTGTGTATGTAATAATTGGTCCATATAGTCACTTTGGTGCTCAAATGGGAGGAGAAACTACTTTGAATGATTACAAGGTTGATTCGACAGCGATAATTAATGTAAAAGAAATAACATACGAATGGTTTGATTATATTCTGAAAAACGGCACTAAACCATCAATACTAAAAGATAAAATAAACTATGAAGTAATGGGAGCAAACGAATGGCGAAGCGCTCCTTCTCTTGACAAAATGAGTAATGGTGTTCTAAAATTATATCTTACAGATAATAAATCAGGTAATTTCTATGCATTAAGTAATAAAAAGCCAACTCAAAAAAAATATCTGTGTCAGGAAGTTGATTTTGCTAACAGAGAAATACAAAATAATGATTACTATCCGGATCCTATTATTAGAAAAGAAATCGAAACCAGTAATGGATTTATTTTTATAAGTGAACCCTTAAAAGAATCAATGCTGATTAATGGTTCGTTTTTAGGTGAAATAAAAGCAAGTATCAATAAAAAAGACATGGATATTGGGGTAACTTTATATGAAGTAATGCCCAATGGGGAATATTTTCATTTGTCTTATTTTTTAGGTCGGGCGAGTTATGCCAAAGATAGTACCAAAAGAAACTTGCTGAATCCGAATGCAATAGAATCAATTCCTTTTTCGAATACACATTTGGTAAGTAAACAATTAAGTAAAGGAAGTAGGTTGGTTGTTTCCCTCAATGTTAACAAAAATCCCTTCTCTCAATTAAATTACGGAACAGGAAAAGAAGTTAGTGACGAAAGTATTGAAAATGCCAAAGAACCTTTAAGAATAAAATGGTACAATGACAGTTATGTAGAAATTCCGATTTTGAAATAATAAAGTATCCTCAAAACAAAAGCCGAATCTTATTTAAAAGATTCGGCTTTTTATATTGACAAAGTTTCTAAAACTTGAAACTTGAAACCTGAAACAAAATATTAACCTAAGAAAGGATATCTGTAATCTTCTGGAGTTACAAAAGTTTCTTTGATAGTTCTAGGAGAAGCCCAACGTAATAAGTTCAATGCAGAACCTGCTTTATCGTTAGTTCCTGAAGCTCTTGCTCCACCAAAAGGCTGCATACCTACAACAGCTCCTGTTGGTTTATCGTTGATGTAGAAGTTACCTGCAGCATTTTGCAATTTCGTAGTTGCTACTTCAATAGCATAACGATCCTGGCTAAATACAGCTCCTGTCAAAGCATACTCAGAAGTAGTATCAACTAATTCTAAAGTTTCTTCCCATTTAGCATCTTCATAAACATAAATAGTAATAACTGGTCCGAATAATTCGGTTTCCATTGTAGTATATTTTGGGTTTGTAGTTACAATAACTGTTGGCTCAATAAAGTATCCAACTGATTTATCGTAATTTCCTCCAACGATGATTTCAGCATCAGCGTCTTTTTTAGCCTGGTCGATATAACTTGCTAATTTGTCAAAAGAACCTTCGTGAATAACTGCTGTAATAAAGTTTCCAAAATCTTCCGGAGACCCCATTTTCATAGATTTTACATCAGCAATTAATTGTTCTTTTATAGCTGGCCATAAACTTTGTGGAATATAAGCTCTTGAAGCTGCAGAACATTTTTGCCCTTGAAATTCAAATGCTCCACGAACAATTCCTGTAGCTACTTGTTTTACGTTAGCACTTGGGTGTGCAATGATAAAATCTTTACCACCAGTTTCTCCAACGATCCTTGGATACGTTTTGTAATGGTGAATGTTTGCACCAATTTTAGCCCAGATATCTTTAAATACGTGAGTTGATCCTGTGAAGTGAACTCCAGCGAAATCACGACTTGCCAAAACAGTATCAGTAATCATTAAAGCATCTCCAAAAACAACATTGATAACTCCATCAGGAACACCAGCTTCTTTGAAAACCTCGATGATAATTTGTGTAGAGAAAACCTGGCTATCACTTGGTTTCCAGATCACAACGTTACCCATCATAGCAGCACTTGCAGGAAGATTTGCAGCAATAGCAGTAAAGTTGAAAGGAGTAATAGCATAAACAAAACCTTCAAGAGGTCTGTATTCTAAACGATTCCAAGTTGTAGAATCTGATTTTGGCTGATCGTTATAAATTTGCGTCATGAACTCTACGTTGTAACGTAAAAAGTCAATTAATTCGCAAGAAGCATCAATTTCTGCCTGGTGAATATTTTTAGATTGTCCAATCATTGTAGCTGCGTTAATACGAGCTCTGTATGGACCTGCGATAAGTTCAGCAGCTTTTAAGAAAATAGCAGCACGTTGTTCCCATGCCATATTTGCCCATGCTTTTCGTGATTCAAGAGCATTAGCAATTGCTTTTTCGATATGTTGTTTTTCAGCTAAATGATAAGTTCCAACGATGTGTTTATGATCGTGTGGAGCCGACATTGTTCTTGTATTTCCAGTTCTGATTTCTTCGCTTCCGATATATAAAGGAACGTCAATTTTAGAATTCCACATTGTGGTATAAGCCGCCTGAACAGCTGCTTTTTCTGGTGAGTTAGGTGCGTAGCCTTTTACCGGTTCGTTTACCGCTTTTGGTACATGAAAGAATCCTTTTAGCATGTTATTTAAAATTAGATAATTAGACAATTTATGCGTTAGACGATTTGATTGTTACGAATAATCTAACGTTGCACAAAAGTACAAAGGATAAATTAATAATTTGATAAATTTATGATTTAGATAACGATAAAAAGCGCAGATTTAAACTAAACTTTAGTTTAAGGCAAAAGGAGCACACATTCTAAAAGTAGGAACAATAACTTTGAATGTTTTTGTAGTAGTAAAATTGATCATATTAAAATGACCTTTCATTGCGCCATAAGGCGATGATAGTAGACAACCAGAGCTATAAGTGTGATTTTCTCCCGGTTTTAAAACTGGTTTTTTACCAATAACACCTTCTCCATCAACAACCTCTAAATCGTTTAGTGAGTCAAAAATTTCCCAGTGACGGGAAGTCAACTGAACAGAATCTTTGCTGTGATTTTCGATTGTAACGACATAACTAAAGGCAAAATGAATCTTGTAGTTCTTGAAGTAAGTACCTTCAAAACTAGTCAAAACGGATATTTTTATGCCTCTTGTAATTTGAGAAACCATACTAAAGTAGTATATATGTGTGCGTTATATGTGCAAATCTACAAAAAAAAATCATTCCGCCCGAAACCTTAACAATGTTTTAATGAATGATGAGTAATGTTTTAATTTATGATGTTTATAGAGTTTGCATTTCCTTTTCCGATAACTCTTTGGTAGCGATCAGAGGTTTCTTTGTAATAAACTAGTATGGTGTACTCATTTTCAGTTTGATAAAAATTTCCGTCAATCGCATTTTCGTTGTCAATCACACCTTTTTTATCGGCAACTGTGTATTGAAAATTGGTAAAACCCTGCTTGATCATAACCGCTTTTTCATATAATCCTTTTTCTGCATTATAATCCATTTTATATTCCGGTGACAAGCTGTAATTATTGAACATTCCGGTAATATAAATGTCTTTATTTAACTGGAAAGCCGGTGCCGAAAGACTAAAATAAACCCAGGCATAATCAGCTTCGATTTCGTTATTGGCGGCGTTTATATTTTTAACAACAAAATTTCCGTTCACATCCTGATTTAAAGTATAAATTTGATTGCCTCGCGCCAGATTTGTGTACAAATAAGAATTGTAGATATCATTATTTGCGCCAACTCTCGCAACATTATTACTTCCGGCACGAATGTCTTTATTCTCAAAATATAGAAACTCATTTCCGCCCCAAAACTGGGTTTCTTTGTTGTATTTATAAACCAGTTGATTTCCTATTGTATATTGTGGCGGAATGTTTTTAATACCAGTATTAAGATTTCCGTTTTGTAATAAAAGAATTTTTACGTTTTGTAATGGAGTTTGAAAAACGATGTCATTTGACAATACAGCAAAATCAAGATTTTGTTTGTAGTCTATATTCGTAACGTCACGGCTTCTTTTTACCTGAGCTGTTACGGTTGAGTGATCTTCGTACAAAATAAACTTTCTCGAAAACACAACTTCTCTGTCTTCATTAAGAATTTTCAAAATATAGTTTCCTGAAATTCGCAATTCACTGGTAAACTGATTTGGAAAAGGAAGTCGATAATGCGAATAAACCTGAAGCGTATTGAATGAATTCGAATAATCTGTAATTCTCTGATTATCGAAACCTCGTATATAATCTGTTTTAGGGATATCAGTTGGAATCCAATTGTAATCACAATGTGTTACTTCAAAATAATAATTAGCTTCATTGCCAAATAAATCATCAAATTGAAATTGAAATGAATCGCCCAATTGAAATATCGGAACAACATTATTACCGCCCTGAATAAATGAAACAGTTTTAATGTTATAGGGAGGAACTACTTCGGTTTGTACTTCTTGGGCTGTCGCCGAAGTAAAAATGAAAAGCAGAAGGAGATTTCTAAATAAAAATTTTGGCATCACATTACGTTGTAAGATTGTAAATATAACAATTTTATATAACGAATATGATGCCAATTTATTGGTTTTGAAAACAAGTTATTAAGAACCCAGAATGTATTCTAAATTAACTTCGATTTCATCATTAACAAAACTTTCTTCTAAAAGTGAGTCAGATAATAGCTTTTTGTTTTCCTGCAGCTTGATGATTTTTTCTTCCACCGTATTTTTTGAAATAAACCGAATCACGTTAACTTTATTCAATTGTCCAATTCTGTGCGCCCTTCCAACTCCTTGCTTTTCAGCAAAAGGATTCCACCAGGGATCTAAAAACAAAACATAAGAAGCTTTGGTAATATTCAATCCAACGCCACCGGCTTTTAGCGAAATAAAAAATAACAAAGGCTCTTCTTTGTCCTGAAATAAATTTACCTGTTGCTCTCTTTTCTTTGCAGGAGTTTCACCTGTAATTTCGCAATATGCTATTTTGTTTTCCTTGCACCAATCGGTATAAAAACTCAAATTAGTGACAAACGAACTGAAAATAATAGTTTTTTGTTTCTCTTTTACTAAAGTTTCAAGATAATTAGTAACCGCAATATATTTTCCGGAATCAATTTCAGATTCCTGATCGACCATTTTCGGGTGATTACTCAATTGTCTTAACTTCATCAAAGTATTGATAATGCTGATTTTGTCAGGACTTGAACCGTCTGTTTTTAATAAAAAATTACGAGCTTTAGATTTCTCTTTTTCATATAATTTTTCCTGTTCAGGATCCATATCGCAATAGTAAATCTGCTCTGTTAATTCCGGTAAATCTTTTAAAACCTGTTCTTTTGTTCGTCGCAAAATATATGGCTGAATAAGATTTTTTAATTCAAACAAGCTGTTTTCGTCTTGCTTTTTCTCGATCGGAATTTTGAAATTCTCGGCAAAAAAAGCATAAGTACCCAAAATATCAGGATTTATAAACTGCATTTGCGACCACAAATCGTCTAACGAGTTTTCGATTGGCGTACCACTTAAAGCGATTTTATGAGAGACATTGATTTTGTTTATTGCTTTAAAAATCTTGGAATCCTTATTTTTAATGTATTGACTTTCGTCCAGAATTAAATAGCGGAAATTATATTTCTCTAAAATTGAAATATCACGATGAACAATGCTGTAACTAGTAAAAACTAAATCTGATGTTTCTAAGCGATTCTGTAATTGCTTTCTATCGTTTCCAACATATTGCATTTTCGAAAAATGCGGTGTAAATTTTGCAGCTTCGTTATACCAGTTAAAAACCAATGAAGACGGTAAAACAATTAACGTTTTTAAAGGTTCTTTTTCGATCGTAGTTTCGTTCTGAAACAAATCAAAATTCGTGGTTTTCGTCGTAAATCCTAATTGTTCCTGTACGGCAACTAAAACCGCTAAGGTTTGTAAAGTCTTACCAAGTCCCATATCATCAGCAAGACAGGCGCCCAAATTTGAATTAAAATGACTCAAAAGCCATTTTACTCCATCAATTTGATAAGGTCGCAAAGTTGCTTTTAATAAATCAGAAGACACATATTCGGCTTGCAGAATTGGATTTACATCGTCTTTGATTTCCGGAATCGCATCCAAAGCCGCAAAATTAGTTTTACGTAAAAGTAAATTTCCATCTTCGGTTTTAGCCAATTTTGCCAGTGAACTATATTTACTAAGCCATTCTAAAGGAATCAGAAAATAGTTTCCGTCAGGCAGTAAAAAGAGCCTTTCCTTGCTTTTTATATTCGGAATAATCTCGCTGAAATTGATTTTATATGTTCCTACAGAAATGATTATTTTAATATCAAACCAATCTTCTTTTGTTTCTCCTTTTGAAGTTGCAACAGTATGATTTTCGGTAATGATTTCTTTGCTTTCCAGTTTTAGATTTTCAATCGTAAATCCTAAACTTTCCAGTTCTTCTTTACGATCAATAACAAATTGTATATTGGTATAAGGATCAGGAACTTCGGTATCTGAATTTAATCCGAATAATTCGTTCTTGATTTTTACTAAACCAATTTTCTGTAATTTTTCTGTGTGTAAATTTTCATCAGAACTTCGTTTAAACTGAATTATTTTTGGCTCATTTATAAGACCAAAATCAACAAATGAATGTGTTTTTTTAGTTTTACTGGCGTCAAATATATAGCCGTTATAATCAAAATAAAGGTTGAGGTAATAACAGTTTTTAAAGAAATCATAAACAGGCTGAATCGTACATGAAATGATTTTGTCCCGAAGTTTAATTTCGAAACCGGTCGCGTCAATGTCTATTTTTTTGGCTATTTCAGGAATGAAATTCTTAAAATAATTGTCAACTAATTTTGAAGGTATTTCGATTGATTTCTTCTTTAAAAAAGGAGAAAGTTTCTTAGAATTAAGATCTTTTAGCTGTCCTAATTTTTTATCGACAATTAACCAGCCCGGTTCATCCAAAAGAATATCGACACTTTTATCCATTGGTAAAAATGAAGTTTCGTTTTCTTTTAAAGATAGGGTATAAGTAATTCCTTCGTTATGTTTATCAAATTGAATTTGAGGTTCAAAATCTAACGAAGTTGTGTCGATTCTCCAACGATAAAAATCCTTTTCGGCACTCATATTAGCAGATAACGGATATTGTTCTTTCACAATTAGATTGTAAAAGGATTCTAAGTTAAATTTTAAATGATGACGAATGGCAAATTCAATTTTGGAATCTTTTTGCAAATCAGCAATTGTTTTTGCCGATTTGATTTTGGCGCTGAATTTTTTGAAAATGAAGTCAGGCTTTAAAGACTCACAAGCGGTGAGTATTTTTTTGGTGCTGGAATCTAAATTTTCAAAAGCGATTCCAAGACTCTCCAGTACGTCCGTACTTGCTTTTTTGTCTAAATATTTAATATCATCGGTATTGTCGATGATATAGGCAGTTGGGATAAAGACATTCAGATTTTTTTCAAAACTGATGTCAAAACAAAATTGAAATGATTTTGAGAGTTCCAAGATTAGGGGTTGAGTTTAATTGTGATTTGGGCGTGGACTAAAATTTAAAAAGTTTTCAAATTATTGCTATTTTGAAAACTTTTTAAAGGAATTTATATGGTAAAAAAACTGTTTAGTTTTCTTGTTTAAAACAAAGCGGAATAATTTCACCTTTTGCTAAGCAATATTTCTCTACCAATTCTGGAGAGATTTTATTGGTGTAATCTTCTTCGATTACGATAAAACCAATGCTTCTTAGTTTGTCAAAATAGTCACGGCCATAAATACGAACGTGATCGTATTGTCCAAAAATCTTAGCGCGTTCTTTTTGATCTGTAATAGTATCATCGGCAAAAGTTACAGCTCTCGATAAATCCTGTGGAATTTGCAAAATTGCCATTCCACCCGGTTTCAATACACGAAACAATTCCTGCATTGCTTTTGTATCGTCCGGAATATGTTCTAAAACGTGATTACATAAAATAACATCGTATTCATTGTCTTTGAAAGGCAAATTACAAATGTCTGCTTTTACATCTGCCAAAGGCGAAAATAAATCAGTTGTAGTATAATCAAGGTTTTTCTGCTTGCGGAATCTTTTATAAAAAGCTTGTTCCGGAGCAAAATGAAGTACTTTTTTTGGTGCTGTAAAAAAATCAGTCTGATCGTTTAAATACAACCAAAGTAAACGGTGTCTTTCTAACGAAAGTGTACTTGGCGAAAGCACATTGTTACGTTGTTTTCCATATCCATACGGCAAAAACGATCTAAAACTTTTTCCATCAATCGGGTCAGTAAATCGACTTCCTTTTAATGAAAGTGCCAAAATTGGACGTGCCACATAACTTAAACGAATTAATAATGGACGCGGGATTGTATTTAATACTAGTTTGAATAGTTTTTTCACGATTTGATGATTTGAACACGAATTTCACTAATTAACACGGATTAATGTTGTGGTGAAATTTCACGAACCTTGATTTGGGTTAGAGTATTATTCTTTTATATTTAAGACTGTCTTCTCCAAAATTAACTAGTAAACCTAGTTTGTTTTTTGATGCAGCCAGGTAATTTAATGTTTGTTTTATTTCACTACTTGAAAGTGCTACAATTGCTTTTAGTTCTAAAATAATCTGATCAAAAACTACAAAATCTGCAAAGTAATAACTTGATAAGATGATGTCTTTATACGCGATATTGTATTTTAATTCACGACTATATGGTATTTCATTTTTTTGAAACTCATATTCCAATGCGTCACCGTAAACCTTTTCACTATGTCCTTTGCCTAAAATTTTGTGGACTTCCATACAGATTCCAATAATTTTATAAGATTCCTCTTTTAAATACAATTCATTCATCATCATCTTCAGTGAAATTTTAGGCAAAAAGCGAATTCGTGCTAATTAGTGAAATTCGTGTTATAATACTAACGGCACTTTTCTGAATTCATCTTCTTCGTTGCTTACGATTCCCAAAGCTTTATAGATGTATTGGAAAGTCGATAATAATTCTGGTTTTCCGTCTATTAACGCCACGTCGTGTTCGAAATGTGCACTTGCTTTTCCGTCAGCAGTTGTAATTGTCCAGCCGTCTTTATGTTGTTTGATGTTTCTTGTTCCCATGTTAATCATTGGTTCAATTGCAACAACCATTCCTTCAACAAAAAGTTTTCCGCGACCACGTTTTCCGTAGTTTGGCATTTCTGGTTCTTCGTGCATTTTTTGCCCTAAACCGTGACCAACCAATTCGCGAACAACTCCGTAACCGTGAGATTCAGTATATTTTTGAATCGCATTTCCAACATCTTCAACGCGATTTCCAGCTTTAAATTCTCTAATTCCTACATAAAGAGATTCTTTAGTCACTTGCAGAAGTTTTTTAACTTCAGGAGCAACTTCTCCAATTTCAAAACTATAAGCATGATCTCCGTGATATCCATTTTTGAATGCACCACAATCTACCGAAATTACATCACCGCTTTTCAATGGCGTATTATTCGGAATTCCGTGTACAACCTGAGAGTTTGGACTCATACAAAGTGAATTCGGAAAATCATATAATCCCAAGAAACTAGGAACCGCACCGTGATCACGGATAAATTCCTCAGCTAATTTGTCAAGATATAATGTGGTAACTCCTTCTTTGATTTCAGAAGCAATCATTCCTAATGTTTTCGATACGATTAAAGCACTTTCGCGCATTAATTCAATTTCCTCTCTACTTTTTTGGATAATCATATTTTTCAGATTTTCAGTTCGCAAAAGTACGATTTTAATATTATTTTTTTAGGTTGATGAATTTAAAAATTTTCGCCGCGAATTTTATGAATTAACATAAATGGAATAGTCTAAATTTTTGCCACGAATTTCAAGAATTTTCACTAATTAGTTTGTGTGCAGATTTTAAAAACAATGATTTTGCGTCAAAATTTATTCGTGCTAATTAGTGAAATTCGTGTCAAACCTTAATTTTTTAAATACAACTCAAAATCTCTTAGACTTAGTATCTGACAGAAAAGCCGTAAATTAGTAATAGTTAAAAAACTATAATTATGGAAACGTCTATAGATCAGGAAAATATATCCAAGAAAAAAGCTTTAAATAAAATGAAAGGGAATGCTTTGGCACTTTTAGGTGTTGCAGTACTTTTATTTATCATTGCTATTTATTTTAAAATTCCAATGTTGCAGGCTTTTAGCGAAGCGGCAATGGTAGGGGGAATTGCTGACTGGTTTGCTGTTGTTGCCTTGTTCCGTCATCCGTTAGGAATCCCAATTTGGCACACCGCTATTATTCCGACTAAGAAAAATGAGATTGGTGAAAATCTGGGGAATTTTGTTTCAGAAGAATTTCTGAATCGTGAAAAACTGGAAATTAAAATAGAAGAATTCAACTTTGCAACAAAAGCTTCTGAATGGCTTTCTCATGACGAAAACGCCAATAAAATTGCCAATTTGGTGGCTGTAAATGTTATTCCCGGAGTCTTGAAAACATTAAAAGATGAAGATATAAAACACTTTATTCAAACTCAATTCAAAGAAAAACTGGAAGCAATTAATTTTGGAGAATGGGTAGCGCTGGCTTTAGAGCCTTTGCAGAAAGGGAATGTAAAGGATGAATTGCTCACAAATGTTCTGAATGTGATGAGCACAGAACTTAGTAATAACAAAGATTTAATCAGGAGAAAAGTAAAAGAATCGACACCATTTTTGAGTTTTGGCTTAGCCGATAAAAGCATTACAGAAGGAGTTTTTAATGGATTGGCAGATTTTCTCAACGAAGCTAAACAACCGGGAAGTGCTATTAGAGTTAAGATTGATGAATATGTTTATGATTTTCTGGATAAAGTGAAGAATTCGGAAGAAATGAGGGTAAAAATCAATACGATGATTCTTGGCTTTGCCGGAAAAAAAGAAGTTCAGGATTACATCAATGGAATTTGGGATGAAATAAAATTGTCAATTACCAATGATTTAGAAAAAGGGGAGGAGTCTTCGATTAAGAAAAATATTTCCGGTTTGATTCAAGGCTTTGGAAACGGAATAAAAGAAGATCCTGTAATGATTGACAAGATCAATAATTTTATCAAAAACGATTTGCTTTCTATTCTTTTAAACAATAAAAAAGTGATTGGAGATTTGATTTCGTCAACCGTAAAAAGTTGGGACGGGAAAGAGGTTTCGGAGAAATTAGAATTAGAAATCGGTAAAGATCTCCAATACATCAGAATCAACGGAACTCTGGTTGGTGGACTTATCGGAATCTTGATCTATTTTGTTGAATGGACTTACCATTATTTTGTGATGTAATACTTATTGAGAAGAAATACATTCAATTTTGTCATTTTTGCTTCGTCGAAATTGACAAGAAAACTTAACGTGGATTTGTGTTTAAAAACAAAAAAGAGACAAATTATTAAAACGTGTCTCTTTTCTTATATAATAAAATGGATTTCTACAATAACGAGTGACAAGTCATTGCGTTAGGTTGCTGAACTCCCATTAATTCTAAAATAGTAGGAGCGATGTCACCAAGAACACCATTCTGGATATTTTTTAATTCTTTATCAACCAGAATAATCGGTACTGGGTTTGTTGTATGCGCTGTATTTGGGCTTCCGTCAGGATTAATCATTGTTTCGCAATTTCCGTGATCGGCAATTACGATTGTAGTATAATCATTGGCAAGAGCTGCTTCGATAACTTGTTTTACACAAGCATCAACAGCTTCACAAGCCTTAATTGCTGCGTTCATGATTCCGGTATGACCAACCATGTCTCCGTTAGCAAAGTTTAAACAAACGAAATCAACTTCACCTTTCTTCAATTCAGGAACAAGAGCAGCTGTAAGTTCAAATGCGCTCATTTCCGGTTGTAAATCGTAAGTTGCTACTTTTGGAGAATTTCTCAAAATACGAGATTCACCTTCAAAAGGAGTTTCTCTTCCACCAGAAAAGAAAAATGTAACGTGTGGATATTTCTCTGTTTCAGCAATACGAATTTGTTTTTTCCCCGCTTTTTCTAAAACCTCACCAAGAGTTTCGGTAATATTATCTTTGTTGTAAACTACTTTTACGTTTTGGTATGTTTCGTCGTAGTTTGTAAGCGTTACATAATACAAGTTTAACTTGTGCATGTTTTGCTCGTGGAAATCTTGTTGCGAAAGCGCTTCTGTAAGTTCGCGGCCTCTGTCAGTTCTGAAGTTAAAGAAAATTACAACATCATTTTCTTCAATAGTTGCCAGTGGTTTGTCGTTTGCGTCAACCATTACAATTGGAGCAATAAACTCATCTGTAACATCGTGTGCATAACTGTCAAGAACACTCGCAACGGCATTTTTAGATGGAGTTCCAATAGCATTTACGACTAAATCATAAGCTAGTTTTACACGTTCCCAACGCTTGTCACGATCCATTGCGTAGTAACGGCCAATGATAGAAGCAATTTTTACCGGTGTATCTTTAATATGATCTTCTAAATCCTGAATGTATTTTGCTCCGGATTTTGGGTCAACATCGCGACCATCAGTAAAAGCATGAATAAAAACTTTATCTAAACCATATTCTTGCGAAGCGTCGATTAATCCACGTAAGTGAGAAGTATGAGAGTGAACACCTCCATCAGAAACTAATCCTAAAAAGTGTACTTTTTTATTGTTTTCTTTAGCATATGTAAAAGCGTCAACAAGTACTTGTTCTTTAGCAAGTGTTTTGTTTGCTACGGCTAAGTTTATTTTGGCTAAATCCTGATATACAATTCTTCCGGCACCAAGATTCATGTGACCAACTTCACTGTTTCCCATTTGACCTTCAGGTAAACCAACATTTAATCCGTCAGTTCGAAGTTGTGCGCTTGGGTATTTTTGGTAAAGACTGTTTATAAAAGGAACGTTTGCGTTGTCTATTGCAGATACTTTAGGGTCAGGAGATTTTCCCCAACCGTCTAAAATCATTAGAATTACTTTTTTATTCATCATTTTTAGTTTTTTACAAAGATAAACCATTTCTAAAATGTGAACGAAAGCATTGTTATAATTTACGGTTAATAAAATGAAGCGTATTAAAAAATAATAATTTAGTTGAAGAACCCTAAAAATTTTAAAATTAATTCACGCTAGACTCTGTTTCTAACCTTATTTTTGACAGCATTATAGTCAATAAAATATTTGACGCTTACTGAAAAAATGTGTTTTAAAGCATCATTATTCAATAAATCTGTAACATTATGTTTGAAATTCTTGTCGATAATGCGTTCAAAATTAGAAGCATTATTGCGGTATAAAACCGAAAGTTGACTTCCGGGTGCAAACCACCAGGAATAGGACAAATCAGTATTCCAGGAATAAAAGCTTGAGTTTTTGTTCTCAGTATATTGTGGATAAGGAGTTAGTGTTCCGTTTGGCTGAAGTTCTAAAATATCTTTGTTTTCTGCAGATGACCAATATTGACGAATCGCCAGATTGATTGTCATTGCGCTGTTTATAGCATATTTCCCGCCCAGTGTATTTGCATAAGTAATTACATTTCTATTCGCAAAAACAATAGTTTCGGGAGTATTTTCGTTGTTATCATCGTTATAACTATCAATATAACCTTTGTTATTGTTTCGTCTTAAAAAACTAAAACTATATGTTAGTAACAGTTTGTCGGTAAAACGATATCTGGGACCAAGATCAACGCCATATGCAATTCGTCCGGATTCATCGGCAATGGCAATAGACGGGTTTAAATCAAGAGCAAATTTCTTGTTGTAATTGGTGGATACACTTGCCCAAGCTTCAATTTTCCTCGGAATAATAACATACCTGTTTTCTGCTCTGGGTTCATAATAATCATTAGATTCCAGTGGAAAAAGAGTAACTCCAAAGCCGTAATAATTATTATTTACCGAGGTAACATTTACTTCAGAGCTTATTTTATTGTCCTGTACTTTTCCGGATTCTTTATTAAACTCGACATACATATCGTAGTCAACTTTAAATTTATTGAAAAGTTTTGTAGGGTTTAGAATTCTATAATTGGCATTGCCATAAAAGTTGTAATAATTGGTATAAAAGTTAATTCCCAAATCATTCGGATCAAAATCTTTGGTTACAAAATCAGAACCTACGCTGTAACGATATTTTCCGCTGGTTTCGGCAAAACTAACAGTTGAAAAAAGCCCGTTTTTATCTTCGTCAGCATTAATAAAACTGTATTTGACATTTCCTGATAAGTTATAAGTATTTGCTTTTGTGTTCAAATCCCAAACTAATCCCGTTAGGTTTGCATCTCGATAATGACCGTTTCTGCTCACATTTGTATTAATAAACGTTACCGAAGAATTTTTTCTAAAACGCTGATCCAAAACCAATACATTATAATTTGTCAAAGGCTCAACGATTACTTTTCTCGTCTCTCCAGTTATCGTGTCTTTTATCGTAGCATAAGTTTTTTCGGTAACAGCATTTAGAACTCCAATTCCTAATCCGTTTTTTGTACGTCCTGAAACTTTCAAAGCATTGATTAGATTAACGTTCTGAACATTGTCAATGATTTCTTCGTTATCATGTAACTCAGGATCAATAGAAGGTTTTCCGCCAATTCGTCTGGAGTAAAATAGGTTACCTTTATTAAACAAGTCCGTTCCTTCGGTAAAAAAGGCTCTGTTTTCATTAAATTGCTGTTCAAACGGACCAAGATTTAAAATCTGATCGTCGTATTTTGCCTGTCCAAAATCGGGAACTAAAATAGCGTCAAGCGTAAAAGCATCGCTAATTCCGTATTTAATATCCATTCCACCTTTTAGAGTGCCATAAGTTTTTTGACCATCGGCAGCATTTAAATAATAAGAAGCATAAGGCAGAAAAAACAATCGAGTGGGAGGTTTGATGTTTTCGATTCCTGTCAGATCGCCATTTTGTTGTGTAAATGTTCCAATCTTGGTATTAATCAAATTCCAGGTGTATTTTTTACGTTCTCGTTTTATATCCCTGAAAAAATTTATTCCCCAGGTTTGTTTGTTTTCTCCTGAAAAACGCAAGGCGGCATAAGGAAGTTTAATTTCGACAATCCAGCCTTCGTCCGTTATTCTGGCTTTACTGATCCAAACTGCATCCCAGGAATAATCCTCTCCGTTAGCATCAGTCATAATGCAATCGCCTTGCACATCAGCAGCAGAAACGAAAAACTCAAAATTTTGTTGACCGTCATTAAAACCATTAATAAAAACGCCAAAAAGATCGGCAGTTCCAAAGTTGTCACGCTGCAGAACTTCTTTTAGAATCTTGGCAGGTTCATCATCATATAGCATTGCGCCAATATAAATAGCGTCATTATTATATACCACTTTAATGTCTGTCTTTTTGTTTTCCGGAATCGATTTTCCGTTATCAGGATCATACATTACAAAATCTGTCGCTATCGAAGCGTCTTTCCATGCTGATTCATCCAACTTTCCGTCAATAGTAATGCTTTCTGAAGTCGATTGGGCTTGCAAAACTTTTTTCTGACAATAGCCTGAGAAAGTAGATAAAAGAAGAAGAATAAAAAGTGTTTTTTTCATGAAATGTTTAAAATAAACGCGTCTGTAATGTCTGTTGCATTAATAGACAACGTTTTTTCCAAAATGTTACACTTATAATTACAATAAATGCGATTTAATTAAGTTTTCTTTAAGAAAGAGGTTCAAAACGCTAAGATTTTTATGATAAGTAAATATCTTACAAATAAAAACGATTTTTACTCCAAATGCTAATATTTTATTTTGATTTTGTTAAAGTTTAACCAAAAAGGCCTTGATTTACAGGCTTATACTTTGATAAGTATATTTTTTTTGTAGTTTTGCCAGACCCAAACCTTTTGTTTAACCTAAAGAAATTCAATGATTTATAAAATTTATCCGCTGCTTGTGGTTATGTTATTATCTTTTGGTAAAGATTCAAATAACACACCCGAAACTAAAAAGACTGCAATAAAGACTATCGCAAAAGTTGAAAAACTTACTGTCGAAGCAAAAATTGAAAGTGTCTATAATACTTTGAATTCCAATAACTTTAAATTGCCTGAACTTAAAACTTTTTCAGAAGCTTTAAAAGGGTTTTATTTGTTGAAAGAAAGAGGAATTATTCAAAAGAACATTCTAACATTGATTGATTTTAGTTTGTCATCAAATGCAAAACGCCTTTGGGTAATTGATTTGACAACAAACACAATTTTATTCAATTCGTTAGTTGCTCACGGACGAAATACCGGCGAAGAGTTCGCATCTGCATTTTCAAATTCAAATTCATCTTTTAAAAGCAGTTTAGGCTTTTATGCAACTGGTGAAATTTATAGAGGAAAACATGGGGCTTCTCTACGTTTAGATGGTCTGGAAAACGGAGTAAATGATAACGCTCGCGAAAGAGGAGTAGTTATGCATGGTGCCGATTATGTTTCTGAATCCTTTATAAGAGGTAATAAAAGATTAGGCAGAAGCCAAGGTTGTCCGGCAATTCCAATGGAATTAACAGATGAAATAATACAAGTTATAAAAGATAAATCGTGTTTGTATATCTACCATCCGTCAAGAAGTTTTGCGATGGAAGAAAAGCTAATTTCTTAATTTTGCATACAAATCCGAATCTAAGTTATAAATATCAGCTCTAAAAATGAGCTGATTTTTTTTGCTCCAAGCGGTCCAGTACCATTGGTATAAAGCATATTTTTTGACGATCTTAATACTCGTTGTTTTTTTGGTTGCAATTAGAGTGTCAATTTTTTCTCTGTTCCATTTCTCAGGATCATCCAGAATATGTTCTGCAAGTTCTAAAGGATTTTCAATACGAACGCAACCGGAACTTAACGAACGATTGTTTCTTCCAAAGTTATTTCGATGATTTGTGTCGTGCAGATAAACGCTATGGTGATTTGGAAACAAAATTTTCATTACTCCTAATGAATTATTATATCCTGGACTTTGTACATAACGGTAATTGTTGGGTTTATTTTCGTTCCATGCATTTGGATCTACCACTTTTCCTGTGCTATCATATATAGTAATGTTTTTATTTGCCAGATAGTTTCTGTTTCGTTTCATTGCAGGTACTACATCTTCCTTTAATATAGTAGGCGGAACGGTCCAGGTTGGATTAAAAACTACTGTTTTGAGTGCTGAGGTTATAATTGGCGTTTTTCTTTTACTGGTTCCTACTACAACATTTCGAACTAAAGTAGTGTCTTTATCTTCGACGACATTTAGGCTGTAATTCGGAATATTAATAATGAAATAGTGGTCAGCTAAATTTGAGGTATACCATCTCCATCGTTCTAAATTGGCGATAATTTGTTGTTTTCTTTTTTCTTTAGAATAGTTTAAAGCGCTTATAGTCCCGGCACCAATAACTCCATCGGCTGCTAAGCCATGTCTTTCCTGGAATTTTTTGATTGATTCGAATGTTTTCTTGTTATAAATTCGATTCAGAGTGTCTTTTCCGGACATGTCTCCCCAAAACAAAAGTCTTTTTTTGATATTGACTAAAGCGTTGTTAGTGTCATTTAACGTGATTTTTTTTGTCGAAGAGTCAATAGCAATCGTTCCAATTTCGTCATTTGGGAACTCATCAATAATCTCGAGGGCTTTTAATAAATCTTTATAAGTTTCTGATTTTGGTTGAATATTATCAACGATACTATCAAGTTTGTTTTTATTAAATGCTTTTATCAGGACACTATTTACGTCAAATGTTTTTTCTTCTAAATCCCAATCTGTGTATAATTTTTTAGGATCCAGTTTTCCTTTGTAAAGATGATTCAGGTATTTTTCGAAGTTATAAGTTAATAGAATGTCGTAGGTAGCTAAGTCTTTATCGTTTAAAGAGCTAATTCTGCTTTCAAACTTTTTTAATTTCGAAGCTTTGTAGTCTTCTGGATTTAAACCTAGTTTTTCTGATTCTTGTAATTGTGATAATACATAAGTTCTCTTTTTAAGATTTCCCCAAACTGTTTTATTTTCTGAAGCATTGTAAAACTGTTTTAAGGTTTCGCTTTTAAATACATTTATTGTAGCAGTATCTATTTGAACTTTTCTTTCGTCAGTAAGTATGATTAGTGGTGCCTTTTTTTTGACAATAGGTGCAGGTTTAGGTGTGTCTTTTTTACAACTAACAAATAGGCATATAACTAATAAAAGGTAAAGTTTTTTCATGTCATAATTTTTTAAACATTAAATAATGTTCTCCAACATCCTTAATGTCAAATGCTTCGCCCAGAGTTTCGTAGTTCATTTTTCTATAAAAACCCACAGCAACCGTTCTTGCATTGAACCAGATTAGATCGACATTGTTTTGCAATAGTTTTCACAATGTTTTACTAAAGCTTCCCCAATTCCTTTTTTCTGATGGTTTTCCAAAACGGCCATTCCGCGAATCTGGGCTTGATTTTTTTCGGCAAATATAGGGTTGATTTTTGTAAATAGTGAAATAATTCCTGTTAAACTTTTATTTTCAAATAAACCAAAATGATGAGTCGTCTCCAGATCATCACCTTCAAACACGCAACTTTCTATAGGTTTTCCTTTTCTTAAAACAGGTTGGCGAACAATATAGGTTTCTTTTGATGGTATTTCTTTAATGATATTCATGATTTGTGTAAAATAAATAAATATATAACTTTTTAGTTTTAAATTAGTTATAAATAATTGTTGTTTTTTATTGATTTTTTTTGCGAAAAAGCTTGTTTTTACCTTGATTTATTTTTTATATTTGCACCACGGTAATGCGAAAGTAGCTCAGTTGGTAGAGCTCCAGCCTTCCAAGCTGGTTGTCGCGAGTTCGAGCCTCGTCTTTCGCTCTAAGAAACCAGAACTTAATTGTTCTGGTTTTTTAATCAAAATTAAATAATTTTTGATTTTTATTTTGTTTTAAAAATTTAATTATTTATATTTGCACCCTGTTAATGCGAAAGTAGCTCAGTTGGTAGAGCTCCAGCCTTCCAAGCTGGTTGTCGCGAGTTCGAGCCTCGTCTTTCGCTCTTCAAAATCCTCAAACAATTTGTTTGAGGATTTTCTGTTTTTAACCATTAAGAGATTAAGTAAAATTAAGTTTAATGCTTAACGTGTTTTAATATTTCACGGATCAATCTCAAAACCTGGGGAGGAATGTCAAAATAAAATCAGAAATTTGCAATCTAAGAATTTGATATGACCCCTATAGATCTTTTAAAATTTATGCTTCCTGATTTTTTAGTAGAACACT
>Ga0163161_10000546_pt1 | contig 30590 bp, 18 predicted proteins | sample S45metaG_FD_129847 | JGI IMG/M metagenome (GOLD analysis project Ga0163161, IMG submission 129847) | Switchgrass rhizosphere microbial communities from Kellogg Biological Station, Michigan, USA - S4-5 metaG | ecosystem: Host-associated > Plants > Roots > Rhizosphere > Soil | place: USA... | reverse complement strand
TGAAGGTACATGTAGTCAGGAAGAGATGGCCTGGCTGGAATCCTGGTACCTGCAACTGAACGAGAAAAATAAAACAAAATTATCCCGGGCAGAGCTGAATGAAGAAAAATCGATCATCTGGGCAGCAGTGGAGGAGCAAACGCGCGAGAGAACTGTTGCCCTCAGCTTATGGCCTAAGCTAGCCGTTGCGGCTTCCCTGTTACTTGTACTTGCTGCAGGTTTATTCTATGACCATGCTGATCACAAACCTTCAATGCCTAAACTGGCTAAAACATCTATATATAAAAATGACATTGCTCCCGGTGGAGTAAAAGCCACGCTTACCCTTGCCGATGGCAGTAAGATCACTTTGGATGGCGCCAAAAATGGTGCCCTTGCCCAGGAAACCGGTATTACGATCACAAAGACCGCAGACGGCCAGCTGATTTATAAGGTATCCGATTCGAAATCTAAAAATACAACTGCTTTTAATACGATCGCCACACCCAAAGGCGGGCAGTACCAGGTCCGTTTACCAGATGGAACAGAGGTATGGCTCAATGCAGCATCATCTCTCAAATTCCCGGTTTCTTTCAGCAATAGTAAACAGCGTAAAGTTGAACTGGATGGAGAAGCTTACTTTGAAGTTGCACATCATCAGAAACAACCTTTTATAGTAAAAACCAGCAGGCAGGAAGTAGAAGTACTGGGGACACATTTTGATGTAAATTCCTATCCTGACGAACCTGTTAGCAAAACAACCTTACTGGAAGGAAGTGTGCGGTTAAATGGTGCTACAATGCTCAAACCCGGGCAGCAGGGGATAAGTGAGGGCAACAGCCTGAACGTAAAACATGTAGATGTAGAAGAAGAGCTGGACTGGAAAAATAAACAGTTTATCCTCAACAATGAAGACCTGCAAAAAGTAATGCGCAGGCTGGCCAGGTGGTACGATGTAGATGTCCTCTATGAAGGCGAGCCGGCAGATATTCAATTTGTAGGCGTCGTATCCAGCACCAGAAATATATCCGGCGTATTAAAATTGATGGAGCGTACCGGGAAGGTACATTTTAAAATCGAGGGCAAAAAAATAACCGTTCTCAAACAACCCTAAACAAACCAATACAGCAAGTCACAAAATTATCAACCAAAACTAACCAACATGCAAAAAATCTACAAAAGGGGTTCATAATTACCGCAGCGTACGCCGCTTAAAAAAAGAATACCGGATTGAGTCGAAGCAATCCGGTAAAAGCCTGGGCGTATAAAATTATGATGTGAACTAATTCAATCTCAACCCAAAACCAATCAAAGGTAATGAAATTTTACAACCATCCCGGTAGTAGGTATAATTCCTGCTGTCCTAAACAATTATTGCGAATTATGAAGATAACCATACTCATAATGACCATTGCTTTACTTCAGGTGAGCGCAGCTTCGGTTGCCCAAAAGATCAATCTGGATAAAAAGAATGCTCCGCTGAAAACTATTTTTACGGAGATCTCCAGGCAAACAGGATATGATTTTCTTGTTGACGCCAAAACACTGGAAAAAGCCAGGCCAGTATCAGTCAGTTTAAAGAACGTTTCACTGGCAGAAGCCCTTGATATCTGCTTCAAAGACCAGCCATTCGATTACACTATAGATGATAAAAGCGTCGTGATCAGGGAAAAGGAGAAGTCTGTCTTTGACCGCGTAAAAGAATATATCAATGGTATAATGGTTACAGGAACCGTTGTTGATGATAAAGGCATGCCTTTGCCGGGAGTAACAGTACAGGTAAAAGGAACAACCAAAACCACTACAACAGCTAACAATGGAACCTTTTCTATGAGTGTTAACAAAGGAGATATCCTGCTGTTCCGCTTCATTGGATTCCAGGTAAAGGAAGTAACTGTCGGAGAGCAGAGCAACCTGAAAATAACTTTGTCAGAAGATCAGCAGCAGCTAACCGAAGTAGCTGTGATCGGTTATGGTAAGCAAAGCAGGTCAACACTCAGCAGTGCTGTGTCCACAGTAAGCAATAAAGAATTAAATAAAGGCGCTATCACAGATGTAGGCCAGCTCCTGCAGGGCAAAGTACCGGGATTAAATATTACGGCAAGCGGAGATCCCAATAAAACGGCCGCCGTAGTTTTACGTGGTGCATCTACCTTAAATAGCTCACAAGGCCCCTTCTATGTAGTAGACGGTGTGCCGGGTGTAGATATTGCGGCGATTGCTCCGGATGATATTGCCACGATCGATGTGCTGAAGGATGCGGCAGCTACTGCAATTTATGGTAACCGTGCCGCAAATGGAGTGATCATGGTAACTACAAAAAAAGGCAGGAAAGGGCAGCTGCAGATTGCTTACAACGGATATGTTGGTCAGGAAAAAGTAGCCAGCCAGTTAGACATGATGGATGCAACAGCGCTGAAGGCTTTCCTGACAAAGAATAATCAGTCGCTGGCACCCATCAACGATGCAGGTGCAAATACCGACTGGCAGAAATCAATCGAAAAAAACAGTGCTGTTTCTCATAACCATAATCTTTCCTTTAACGGTGGAACAGACCATAGCAGTTACTATGCCAGCGTAAACTACGTAAAGAAGGACGGTATTATCCAGAATACAGGCTTAGAACGTGTGATCGGCCGTTTAGCCATGGAGCAAAGTGCATTTGATGACCACCTCAAATTTTCACTTTCTGTAACCAACTCCAACAGTGATGCCCAGGATGTACCAAACAGGAACGTTGTTTTGCTGCAGTCGGCATTGCACCTGCCTACCTCTGCGATCACGAATGCAGATGGTAGTTATTTTGAAAATTTAAGTGTTGACGGATACTATAATCCGGTAGCGATGCTGAATCATAGCCAGATGAACACCAAGACCAACAACCTGGTTGCCAACTTTAATACACAGGTAAAACTTCCTTTCGGGCTTACCTACAATTTAAACCTGTCTTATCTCAATAACACAGCATTGGCTGGTGTTTATTATGACTCCTATTACACTTCTACCTACAACGGGCTTTACAGCAACCCTGACCCGGGACTGGGCTACCATAGCCAGCAATCGTTTGGAGCTAACGGACAGGCTACCAGAAGTTCGTTGCAAAATGTAAACAAGATCGTGGAGACCTTTCTGAACTGGGACAAAAAGTTTGGTGACCATGCCCTGAACGCAGTTTTGGGTTATTCATGGCAGAACAATACCATTGGGGATGGATTTCAGGCCACTACCAGTAACTTCCCTGTAGACAACATCGGCTATAATAATTTTGCACTGAGCAATCCTTATGCGAATTCCAGCTTCCAGGTAAACTTTGGAGCCGATGGCGTATATCAGGAAACACGTCTGATCTCTGATTTTGCAAGGCTGAATTATAATTTCAAAGAAAAATACTTATTGCAGGCCTCTGTAAGAAGAGACGGAAGTTCTGTGTTTGGCAAAGCACACCAGTGGGGCTACTTCCCTTCGGTGGGCGCCGCATGGAGAATAAGTCAGGAAGGTTTTATGGAAGGAGCCAAAGTAGTGTCTGACCTGAAACTGAGGGCAAGTTACGGGGTTACAGGTAACTCTTCAGGCTTTAATGCTTACACAGCACAGTCTATTTCAGGCAGCCTGGGCACATTTTATAGCAATGGAGCATATGTTGCGGCACTCGGCCCAACGCAGGCATCAAATCCTGATCTGAGATGGGAAAAAACGGCAACTGCAAACATAGGTTTGGATTTTGGCCTGTTTAAAGGTAAAGTAACAGGATCAGTGGATGTTTATGACAAGAAAACCACCGGAATGATTTATTCCTACAATGTTGATCCTATTCTGGTCCCTACAGGTACAATAGTAGCCAATGGAGGAAGCATGAGCAATAAAGGCGTAGAGCTTACCGTAACAACCACACCAGTGAGAACCACTAATTTCAGCTGGTCTACCACGGTAAATCTTGCACACAATAAAAATGAGATCACCAGCTTATCCAACCCCTTATTTGCCGGTGGGGATTCAGTCCTGTATTCCTTCCCTGAAGGTTTAGGTCAGTCGAGCCATTCCCTGCAGATCCTGAAAGAAGGAAAACCTCTGGGACAATTCTTCTCTCTGCTGTATGCAGGTAAAAATGCTGCTGGTGTTTCACAGTTTGTGGGTGGCGACGGCAATTTAACGACCACGCCAAGCATTGGTACTGATTATCATTATCTGGGCAGTGCACAACCGAAATTACTGGTAGGATGGTCAAATGATCTCCACTATAAAAACTGGGACTTCAATGTGTTTTTCAGGGGAGTTTTTGGAAACAAAATATTCAATGCCACACGGGCAGACCTTTTCAGGCCTAACACCGCAACGCTAACCAATATCCTTTCTGATGCAGCCAATGAATCTGTTGCAGATTTCAACTCGTACCAGTATTCTTCCCGTTTTGTAGAAAGCGGTAGTTATTTACGTCTGGACAATGCTACTCTTGCCTACAACTTTAAGCTGAAAAGCAAGTACATTAAAGTGCTGCGGCTCTATACGTCATCTAACAATGTTTTTATCATCACAAAATACACTGGTGTTGATCCTGAGATCAACCAGGGAGGTATTTCTCCTGGTGTAGATTATAACAACTTCTACCCGAAAACAAGAACATTCTTATTAGGGGCTAACGTAACTTTCTAGTTTAACTACTAAAAAAAACATCATGCATAAGACATTACGACATATCACATTACCAGTAGCAATGATCCTGTCATTGGCTGCCTGCCATAAAATAGAAGTACCCATCAAAACAGAACTGACACCTGAAGTTTTCCCACAGAATACCGCTCAGTATGCACAGGCAGCTGGTCCTGTATACGTAGCGCTGAGAGGGAATATTTCAGTTGAGCACTTCTTCATGCAGTCTGCCACCACCGATGAAGTTATTTTTCCTTCCTTTGGGGGAAACTGGTACAATGGAGGTGAGTTTCAGCAATTGCATTACCATACCTGGACACAGGATCATCCCGGTATGAGCGGGGAGTGGTACTGGACCTCAACAATTATCGGCCTCGTTAACCAGACTATGGCTACCCTTGAACAGGTAGAACCTGCAGGAGCAGCAAAAGATAAAGATCTTGCAGAAATGAGAATGGTAAGGGCGCTGGCTTATTTTTATCAGATGGATAGCTTTGGTAACGTACCAATTGTTACTGTTGCCGGTGATTATTCATCACATCCGACCAAACCCAGGGCAGAAGTTTTCAATTTTATTGAAACAGAGATTAAAGCGGCCTTACCGGCACTGAGCGCGGCGAGGGGGCAGGCTACCTATGGCAAACCAACCAAAGCCATGGCTTATGCTCTGCTCGCAAAAATGTATTTGAACGCGCAATACTATACAGGTACACAGCGCTGGAATGATTGTATTGCCGCCTGCGACAATATCATTACCCCGGCTGCCTATAGCCTGGCGCCGATCAGTACCTATCTGCAGATGTTTTATCCAAACAACGGCCCTACCACAGAAGAATTTATCTTTGCCATTCCATTTACTCCCAGTGCGGCCAACTCTCTGCCGTTCCGCTCTCAGAACTTGCACCAGCGTTATGATCTGCCAAGAAGGCTGGTGGGTAAATATGGCGTTAATTTTACGCCTGATGCGTCAATCAGTACCTTGCCAAGCTATTATGCCAATTTCAATGATGCAAATGACATCAGGAATAAGCAATGGCTTACAGGCCTGCAATTCCAGGCTGATGGTGTAACACCACTTACCTATACCACCACCAACCAGAGTTACAACCAGAATTATACGGGCGCTAATCCAACAGGATCAATTACTTATCAGGTAAATCTGACCCCCAATATTGAATTAAGGGGAGGTGTTGCCAATTTTGATGTAGGCAATGATGAACTGGCCTGGAATATGGGTTACCATAACATCAAGTTTTATCCTGATGCATCATCATCAAACAGGGATATGAACAACGATATACCGGTATTCAGGTATTCTGACATTATTCTCATGAAAGCGGAAGCGATCCTGCGCGGGGGAACGCCAACGCTTGGTGCTACGGCGCTGTCTTTAGTGAACCAGCTCAGGGCACAGCGTTCAACGTCTGCTGCATGGACTTCTGTTACGTTAGAAACCTTGTATGCTGAAAGATGCCGCGAGTTTGCATGGGAGTCGTGGCATAGAAATGATATGATCCGTTTTGGAAAGTTTGAAAGTGCCTATGGATTTAAAACCAATGCAGACCCCAATAAAAGGATTTTCCCAATTCCTACTACTGCACTTCGTCTGAACAAAGACCTGGTACAAAACCCAGGATACTAATTTATTTTGATTTATACCCAGGCGGCAGGCTGGTGCCTGCCGCTTAATTTCCGGGAATGCTGAAAGCAATTCCCGGTCTCATCAAATCTTATGAAGAATAAAATAAAGATTTTCTGCCTGCTGGTTTTTCTGATTCCTGCAAGCGCATTTGCACAATACAATATTGCCTCATCCTACGCCCTGATCAAACGGGTAATTCCTGCAAGGGCAGGTTCATTTGTTGTGGAAGAACTCCCTGCCACTGCAGCCAAAGATGTATTTGAAATAGAAAGTTCTAAAGGTAAAATCATATTGAGGGGCAACAACGGCGTGGCAGTAGCGTCGGCACTGTACCACTATCTTACTGAATATGCCCATTGCCAGGTCACCTGGAATGGTACCAACCTAAATATACCTTCCCAGCTTCCTGTTTTAAAAGATAAGGTGCACAAGACTACCCCATACGAATACCGTTATTACCTGAACTACTGTACCTACAATTACAGTATGAGCTGGTGGGACTGGAAACGCTGGGAAAAAGAAATCGACTGGATGGCTTTGCATGGCATCAATATGCCCCTGGCGCTTACCGGACAGGAATATACCTGGTACGAAGTTTACAAAGAGATGGGCTTTAGCGACAAAGACCTGAGTACATTTTTCTGCGGACCGGCCTATTTTGGCTGGTTCTGGATGGGCAACCTGGATGGCTGGGGCGGTCCATTGCCAATGAGCTGGATGACGAGCCACCGTGACCTGCAGCAGCAGATCCTGAAGCGTGAGCGTGAACTGGGAATGAAACCGGTACTGCAATCCTTCACCGGTCATGTGCCTTCTGCCTTTAAACAACGTTTCCCTGCTTCCAAACTTAAACAAACCAACTGGACAAATGGCTTCGATGATACCTATATCCTCGATACCGAAGACCCTATGTTTGAACAGATCGGGCGTAAGTTCCTCGAAGTTCAAACCAAACTATATGGCACGGATCATCTTTATTCAGCCGATACCTTTAATGAAAATGAACCTCCAACTGATGATCCTGCCTATTTATCTGCATTAAGTGCAAGAATTTATCAGGCGATGAGCAAAGCTGATCCCAAAGCCGTGTGGGTTATGCAGGGCTGGTTGTTCTACAGCGACCGCAAATTCTGGAAAACACCGCAGATCAAAGCTTTGCTGGATGCTGTTCCTAATGATCACATGATCATGCTGGACCTGGCTTCGGAAATAGAGCCGGTATGGAAACGTACAGCATCTTATTATGGCAAGCCCTGGATCTGGAATATGCTGCACAACTTTGGCGGCAATATCTCTATGTTCGGGAGGATGGAAGGGGTTGCCGCAGGGCCAGCACAGGCTTTGCATGATCCCTCTGCGGGTAAACTACAGGGGATTGGGCTGACCATGGAAGCCATTGAGCAGACGCCCGTTTTGTATGAGCTGATGATGGAAAATGTCTGGCAGGACAAAGAGATCAATCTTGACCAGTGGCTGAAGAAATACATCCTTAACCGCTACGGCAATGTCAACCCACATACGGTAAAGGCCTGGGATGTGCTGAAGAAAACCGCCTTTAATGGCAAGAGTATCCGTGATGGTGCAGAATCTATCATTACCGGAAGGCCAACGTTTGATTCTGCTACGGTCTGGACTAAAACACGGTTGAATTATGAGCGTAAAGATTTCCTTCCTGCATGGGATGAAATGATTAAGGCGGCACCCTTGTGTAGCAAAAGCGATGGTTTCAATTATGACCTGATCGATGTTTCCAGACAGGCGATGGCCAATTACGCAGGTCCGCTGCAAAAGAAATGGGTAAAAGCTTACCGGGATAAAGATGCTGCCGGCTTTGCAAAATACGCTGCTGAATATCTGCAGCTGATTACTGATATGGATGCTTTGCTGGCTACCAGAAAGGACTTTTTGCTGGGCCCATGGCTGGCAGATGCCAGGGCCTGCGGCACTACAGCGGCTGAAAAAGCATTGTATGAGCAGAATGCGCGTGACCTGGTGACCCTGTGGGGTGGCGAGAACAGCCCATTACGCGAATACTCATGCAGGCAATGGAGCGGTTTGCTCAATGATTTTTATAAAGTGCGCTGGCAGCTGTTTTTTAACCAGGCTTCACTATCTTTAAAGGCCGGTAAAGAAATGGACATGAAAGCTTTTGAACAAACCATCAGCAAATGGGAATGGAACTGGGTGAAAACTGAAAAGGCTTTCCCTGTAGAAGCTAAAGGAAATAGCGTAACCGTTGCGCAGCAGTTTTACAAAAAATACAGAGCCGTTATCGGGCAGAATTTATAGACACACATGTCAGAAAAAATTACCACACCAATAAAATCGTTAACAGCAGAGGGTAACCTGCCTTCTGCTAAACCAGCCCGTTTGTTATCACTGGATGCATTACGCGGTTTCGACATGTTCTGGATCATGAGTGGAGAACATGTGGTCCACGCAATGGCCAAAGCAACCGGATGGCCGGTTTTACTATGGATGTCTGAGCAGCTGCACCATACAGAATGGAATGGCATCACCTTTTATGATATGATCTTTCCGTTATTCCTGTTTATTGCAGGGGTATCCATGCCGTATTCCTTTCATAACAAGATGGAAAAGGCAGGGGTGAGCAATCCCATGGATCTGCCGGGAGCAGAGAAGAAAAAGATCTATGCCGCCATGGTCCGCCGTACACTGATCCTGCTGTTTCTTGGAGTGGTAGTGAATGGCCTTTTCAGGTTTGACGGGTATGAGCATACACGTTTTGCCAGCGTATTGGGCAGGATCGGTCTGGCCTGGTTCTTTGCAGGGATTATTTACCTGAATTTTGACCTGCGCGGCCAGCTATGGTGTTTTGCAGGTATACTCATCGGCTACTGGGCGGCCATGCTTTTTATTCCCGTTCCGGGTTATGGTGCCGGTGTGCTCACGATGCAGGGCAGCCTGGAATCTTATGTAGACCAGCTGCTGTTACCAGGCAGGCTGCATGATCCAGGGCATGATCCTGAAGGTATATTATCTACTGTTCCGGCGATATGTTCTGCTTTGCTGGGTGTATTTACAGGCCAGTTTCTGAAGCTGCATTCAGAAAAATGGCCGATGTATAAAAAAGGCATTGCCCTTTTTATAGTCGGGCTTGTTCTGATTGCCCTCGGTAGTCTCTGGGATCTGAACTTCCCTATCAATAAACGTTTGTGGAGCAGTTCTTTTGTGCTGTTTGTTGGCGGTTGGAGTTTGTTGTTTTTATCGGTATTCTATCTGATCATCGATGTTGCGGGTTATAAAAAATGGACTTTTCCTTTTATGTTGATCGGGGTCAATTCTATTCTGATCTATCTGGCAGCGGAAGGCATGGTAGACTTTAAATACACCAGCAATTTTGTATTCGGCGGACTCATCCATATGGCTTCGGAAAACTGGCAGGCGACATTAGCGGCAATCAGTGTTGTCATTACACAGTTGGCTTTACTGTACTTCTTGTATAAGAATAAGATATTCCTGAAGATCTGATGTCCGTCTTTAGCTTCGTGTATTGTTATATCCAAAGCTGATTTATAATTTTATTAGCAACTTTGTATATCGACGATAAAGCACAAGGATATGCCTGATTTAAAAACAATACTTCACATTGATTACCCTATCATTCAGGCTCCTATGCTTGGAGTTACCAGCCCTGAAATGGTTGCAGCAGTATCCAATGCAGGCGCGCTGGGTTCCCTGCCGCTGGGCGGTTTATCAGCCGAACGGGCAAGACAACTGATCAGGGAGACAAAAAAACTTACTGACCGTCCCTTTGCAGTAAACCTTTTTGCACATGCCCCGGCTGAGCGTCCGAATATAAACGACATTAATTTGATGCAGGAATTTCTTCATGAACTGTGCATGGAATACAACATTCCGCACCAGGTGGAAAATGCAGATAACTTTCAGTTCCATTATTATGAGGAGTTAACGGATGTAATTATAGCAGAAAAGCTGCCTGTAGTTAGCTTTACTTTTGGGATGCTGAATGCAGAGATCCTGGGCTCACTGAAAGCAAATGCCGCAATTTTAATTGGTACGGCAACATCAGCAGCAGAAGCAAAAGCTCTTGAGCAGCATGGGGCAGACGTGATCGCCGTTCAGGGCATAGAGGCAGGAGGCCACAGGGGAAGCTTTTTATCTGAGGACACTTTGCCGCAGGTAGGTCTTTTTTCATTGTTGCCCCAGATTGCCGACGAGGTAAACCTGCCCTTACTTGCAGCAGGGGGGATTTATAATTCGCGGACAGTAAAAGCCGCATTTGCACTTGGGGCCTCAGGGATACAGGTAGGCAGTATTTTTATCACAGCAGAAGAAAGCGCAGCAAGCAAGGTATATAAAGAAGCAGTTCTTCATGCGCATGACACGTCAACAACCCTCACACAGGCATTTTCAGGCCGCTGGGCACGTGGTATACAGAATGAGTTCATGCGGAGAATGGACAGGAAAGGTTTAAACATCCCATATTACACTATTCAAAATCAATTGATGAGTGGTATCAGGGCTTATGCCCAAAAGAATGACATACCTGATTTTGTTGCCCTGTGGGCCGGGCAGTCTGCGGGCAAAAGTACAGGAGGAAGCACTCATGAGATCATTGCCCGCTTTATCAGTATGTTGCCCCGGTAAAAGGTCTGGATTACACTATGGTGCCGTAAAAGTGTAAGTGATTGTACTTTGATAAGTACCGGCCGTTTTGCCCAGCAGGTTAGTGGTACGGTCTGCCGGTATCCTGTATTGCAGTCGCAGGTTCCTGTCAATCACCGGAGAAGCACCAGAAATCAGGGTCTGCGCAGTATTGGTAAGGGCCACTGTGACCACACCGGTTTCTGAAGCAATACCTTCAACAACAACGGTATTTGCGGGAATAGTTGCACCACTGCCATTCGTAAAATCTCCGCTGGCACTGACACTCAGGTTATATGGTACCGTACTGCTGAGCATAAAGGGGGCAGATACCACTGTTACACCATTCCTGTAGGTGCTGACAGAATTGATATTTAGCAATACATCCGCCATTGGCACAATAAACTCAAAAAGCCTGGGAACAACAATTTGCAGTGTAGCCGGTGTGCTGGCGGAAAGCGCAGTACCATTGGCGGTTGTATGTTTAGCAAGCGTATAGCTGAGCGGAAGGGTGTAAGTACCTGCCTGGGCAATTGAAGCTTTAAGACTGGCGGCATTGACACTGAACTGGGTAGTCATGCTGCGCCGGTTGGTAGCCTGCACGGGTATATTTGTGCTCAGGGCCTGATCAGTGGCAGCAAGAGAAATTGTACTCCCACCGGTGGGGCTGGTTAGGGCCGCCTGAACGGAATTCGCAGTAACGGCAGGGTCTGCAATCTTTGGGTGTGTAGTGCTGAAGGTAAATGATGGCAGGTTTGATTTCAATTTTAAGTCCGTTGCCAGCGAGGTAGAATGATCAAAACTATGGCTGCCTGTTAAACTCCCGCTTCTGAAATTTGCCAGGCTGGCTACGTTGAGAACTACGTTTGCGGGACTGGTGTTGACTGTCAGAAAAGAGGGGACATTGATGGTCAGGGTTTGTGTGGCTGGTGTGGTATAGGTAAGAGAATTGACGGAAGTATAGGTTCCTGCATTCCAGGCGGTACCGGCTATTCCCAGTCTGAAATTAAGAGTCAGGGCCCCTGCACCAATATTGAGCAGCCAGGCGTAGAGAGACTGGCTTTGACTGCTCAGGGTAATTTCAGGTCTTGCCCCTCCAAGATTAATCGTTCCGATAGAGTTGACCCTCACATGAGCTACACTGAGCGGCAGATCTGGCGAGCCTGCAGTGGTGACGAAATTTCCTGTGCCTGTAGTGGAGGCATAATCCAGGCTTCCGAGTAATAATGAACCAAGAAATGAGCCTGATGCCTGACTGATGGTCTGGTCTTGCTGACCGGTAATCTGAGCATCAGTCAGGTTAAAAGTTACCTGTGCTGTGGTACTCTTAACTACAAAGCAGCAAAGAAGAAAAACAGGTATAGCGGTGTAAATAATCTTTTTCAGCAAAGTAAATCGTTTTGAGATGGAGCGGCAGGTTATAGTTGGTGTAAAAGTATAAAGAAGATCAGGTGTGAGGTCAGCATTCATGTCACATGTTGATGTCAATCAGGCCCTGTAATTTAACCGAGAGCCGGTCAGGAAATGCAGTACCGGAAACTTCGTTTCATCGGATAAGCTTGTCATCACAAAAACGTTTACTGTGATCATTTTACCCGGCCGTAATGTTCCTGAACATTTCCGAGATCAACAAATATCCTGTCTACTATCACTCCGGGATCTATTTTGTAAATGCTTAAAGTGTGTTTCCCTGCTTTAAGCATTTTTTCATTTACAGATCTGACCGCCGAGTTACTCAGTACATTTTGCTTCCATTCTTCGCTGCGGCCGGTGGTTTTAAAATTGAGTATTTGTAGCGGGCCCTGGTCAATACTTACGGCGTAACGCATTTCGAATCCTTGATGTAAGGGGTGTGTTGGCAGGGTGTAGAAATGGAAGCTCGCCTTCACATTTTTCAGCGTATAAAAGTCATAACTCAGAGCAGCAGATCCGCGTATCGCTGCAGTATCACTTAAATCAACAGGCGTATCTTTTTCCGCTGATGCCTCCATTGAATTGCCTGAAGAACCTAACTGCGAAATCATCTTCCAGCTGCTGTTTGCAGCATTCTTCAGGGAAGTATATTGCGCAGCGTCCCATGTGCTGTAAGTATCCGATGCAATGGCTCCCCTATAACCATTGAGTATTGGTATTACTGAATTATTGGCTGTCACTGCGATTGTCACCTGCAGTCCCTGATCTTTAATGGCAATTTGTCCCTTAAGCTCTTTCTTGGGTGCTTTTGCCCAGTCGATCTCCACCCAAATCCGCTGCTGACTTTTTAATCCCCTGCCGCTCAACCCAACATGGTCAGTACTAAGTTTAATCCAGTCCGCTGAAGCATATACGTCCAGCATAGCGCTGCTGTTTTCCCTGCAGAGAAATACATCAATAAAATAACGCTGTTTGTTCCAGGTATCAAATTTTGGCAGGCTGAATGAATTTTGGCCCTTGCTGATCGGGTAGCCTTCTGGCAATGCCTGCCAAACCGCCTGTGTTCTGGTGTCCGGTAAATTAAATGCAGGGCGCAGGAAAACCGGCAGTTTGCGAGGCTGGTAGGACATCATATATTTCCATTTGCCTCTGGCCAGCGTGTTGTTGAAATAGTCCGTTTCCCTGACTATCTCTTCATAGGCCTGATCAGCAAGCTTTTGGTAAGTTACGGCACTGATCCTGCATTGTTCTGCATACAAAACTGCTTTATCATGATACAGAAACTTTTTATTCATCAACGATGCCCCGGTTACGGGATATTGTACCAACTGATAAAATGCATCCCTGCGATATGCGGGTATTGTTTTAGCCATGAGCTTTACCTTATTTTCAATATCCTGATAAGCATCTATCCGCCGTTGTGCCTGATCGCCATAGAAAAAGTGGTTATAAGCGGTAAGTTGTGTCTGTGTGGTAGGTTCTGTCTGGCTCCACCCCATATATTCTGGCTTGCGCTCAAAAGCTAGCTGATAATATTTCCATAAGACATCACTTATTGCAGGTGCTTTCGCAGGGCCGAAAGCACCTGCCACCCAGTTTTGAAGATGGGTTGCCGAGTAGCTGCTTTGCTGGAATGGGCTGACCTGATAAGCCATATCCATAAATAACTGCAGGTTATATTCTCCCGGTTTAATGTCACCCACGTTGACCACCCACAGGTTGCGGGCGTTGGTATCATAGGCCTTGATCATTTCCTCACGCATCAGTGCCGGATGGGTAGTAGAAAGCCATAGGTAATCGTGTGGCCTTCCCCAGTAGGAAGCATGATAGTAAACACCAGAGCCACCTTTACGCTCATTTTCTGCCCTGTTGCTTAATCTTTGGATATACCCGTAATTGTCATCCGGCCATACCAGGGTCACATCATCATGTACCGGCAAGCCGGCCTCGTAGATGTCCAGAACTTCTTTATATATCGTAAATACCTGCGGTACTCTGGCAGCATCGGGGTTAATATACTTTTTCATTAATTCACGCTGGTCGTTAAAGATATTTTTCAGCAAAGGAATGGCTTCCTCATTACTTTTAATACCCTCCATGCCGCTGTCATGCAGGCCCCGCATCCCAATCGAATACATCACGTTATTGGCGCTACTTTCCTTCACACGGCTCTCCCAGTACTTGTAAACATTTTGCCTGTTGGTCACATAATTGAATTTCCCCATGGTCTTTTCATCCCACTCACCAACATTATTTCGCAGCATCGGCTCGGCATGCGAGGAACCAACAACGATATCATAATCGGCTGCTGCTTTTTTATTGCCCGGGTAGGAGTAGAAGGGTTTCGTACTGGGATGCATGGCCGGCCAGATCAGGTTGGCCCTGAGTCTGAGTAAAAGTTCAAAAACCCTGGCATAGGTTTTTGGCCCGATATCGCCGGTCTCACGTTCATATGTTTTCGCTGCCCAGGGCTGTAGCCCCCAGTCTTCATCGTTGATAAATATACCACGGTATTTTACAGATGGCGCAGCGGAGGTATAATCCTTTATATCGATCACCAGCTGTTTTTTGAGCTCCGGATTTACATCGGCCCACCAGTACCAGGGGGATATCCCTATTTTTTCGGATAGGGAGAACACGCCATAAGCTGTGCCCCGGGGATCACTGCCGGCAATAACGAGTGCCTGCTGTATCTCTTTATTGGGATGGCTGATCAGCCGCAGGCTATAGCGCTCCCAGGTACCTTTGATAGAGAGGTCATATGGGTTTTTTAGCAGTGGGAAGAGTTTTGAGCCCAGTGTCCCAATAATAATCACATTGCCTTTGGCAATTTTAAGATCATTGATCACCTTTGGCAAATAGCCGGTGATCCGTTGAATATCCTCCGCCAGCAGATGCGCGGCGATGGAATCCAGCGCGGTACTTGCTTTATCTACCAGGATAGTGACCTTTTGCTGCGGCGTAACCAGTTCAATGGGCTGCGCACGTAAACCGCCATAACTGCATAAAAGTATAATAATCAAAAAAGGCTTGTACATACCGCTGAAAAATTTGGAAAAAACTGGATGATCTTGTCTAAAGATGCTCAAATTTTGCACCATTACCTACCTGCAAAGGAAAACCAGGCGCTATAAATATTTTTTGTCCACCTATCCCCGGAATTTCGTTCTGAGCCGTCTTACCCTTACATCAGATAATTCCTGCGCGGTTACTGTCATGAATAAATTAGTTCAGACATATCATCTGATCAGCTTTATTTTATTATCATTATAGATCAAATCAAACCATGACCACACTGCACACTCTCAGAAAAACGCTGGCACTCACCGGCTCCGTTTTTATGCTGCTGTTCTCTCAGCAGGCTTTTCCGCAATCCCGTAAAGAATATGTATTGCAGGACAACTGGAAATTTACGAAAGGAGATCCTGCAAATGCAGCGCAGCCTGATTTCAATGCCAGATCATGGGAGAGCCTGAGCATCCCGCACGACTGGGCGATCAAAGGGCCTTTTGATGGCAATAATGATGTGCAGTACGTGCAGGTCATAGAGAACCTGGAAAAAACACAGCATACCAAACTGGGGCGTACCGGTGGGCTGCCATTTATCGGTACAGCATGGTACCGTAAACAGCTAAGCGCATCCTGCTTTAAAGCAGGGCAGCGCGCCGTATTGCTGTTTGATGGGGCAATGAGTTATCCCAAAGTATACATCAATGGCAAGGAAGCAGGTCATTGGGCATATGGCTACAGTTCTTTTTCTGTGGATATCACATCTTTCCTGAAACCCGGTCAGGAAAACACTCTGGCTGTTCGTCTGGAAAACCTGCCCGAAGCCTCCAGATGGTATCCGGGCGCGGGGCTGTACAGAAATGTGCACCTGATCGTCACAGACGATACGCATATTCCTGTCTGGGGAACTTACGTGACTACGCCGGTGATCAATGTCTCATTTGCTAAAGTAAATATTAAAACAAATGTTGAAAGCACTACTGTTGCTCTTGCGGGATTGAAACTGGTTACTGATATTAAAGATGCCTCGGGCAAGATCGTGAGTACCATCAGTTCAACATTGGCCGAAACAGACGGATCACAGTTTGAACAGCAGCTGATCGTTAAAACGCCGGCTTTATGGTCTCCGGAAACACCAGTGTTGTATACAGCAGTATCCAGGTTATATGCCGGGGATCAGCTGAAAGACCAGTATGAAACTACCTTTGGTTTCCGCACGATAAAATTTGAACCTGTAAAAGGATTTTCGCTCAACGGAAAATACCGCAAGTTCAAAGGTGTCTGCAACCACCATGATCTTGGGCCACTGGGCGCCGCCATGAATGTATCCGCATTGCGGAGGCAACTGCGCATCCTGAAAGATATGGGCTGCGATGCCATTCGTACTTCGCACAATATGCCTGCCCCTGAACTGGTAAAGCTGTGTGATGAAATGGGCTTTATGGTGATGATCGAATCTTTTGACGAATGGAAAACCCCGAAAGTGAAAAACGGCTACCATGTGCTGTTTGATGAATGGGCAGAGAAAGACATCGTGAATATGGTGCACCGCGACAGAAATAACCCTTCTGTGATCATGTGGAGCATCGGCAACGAGGTACGTGACCAGGATGCCGTTAACGGAAATAAGCTGATTACTTTTCTGCAGGATATCTGTCACCGTGAAGATCCGACGCGACAGGTAACAATGGGGATGAACCATTACGATAACGTGATGAACAATAACTTCGCCTCAGCTGTTGATATTCCTGGCTTCAATTATAAACCCAACCTGTACGAAAGTGCAAACACACGTTTGCCACAGGGATTTTTGCTGGGCACCGAAACGGTATCTACAGTAAGTTCAAGAGGGGTATATAAATTCCCGGTAGAATTTGCTGCGATGAAACTCTATCCTGATCACCAGAGCTCATCGTACGACTTTGAATTTTGTGAGTGGTCGCAGGTGCCCGATGATGAATTTGCCAAACAGGACTCGCTGGAATTTGTAACCGGAGAGTTTGTGTGGACAGGCTTTGATTACCTCGGAGAACCTACTCCCTATGATGAGGTGTGGCCATCGCACAGTTCTTACTTTGGTATTCTTGACCTTGCTGGTTTGCCTAAAGACAGGTATTACCTGTACAGGAGCAAATGGAATACAGAAAAACCAACCCTGCATATCCTGCCACACTGGACCTTTCCGGGCAGGGAAGGGCAGGTGACACCGGTGTTTGCCTATACCAGCTACCCTTCGGCAGAGCTTTTTATCAATGGAAAAAGTATGGGAAAACTAAGCAAAAATAACAGCTCCAATACCAGCAAGTACAGGCTGATGTGGAAAAATGTGAAATATGAGCCCGGAACAATTAAGGTTGTAGCTTATGATCAGCATGGAAAAGCGGCAGCAGAAGAAAGCGTTCATACTGCTGGCCAACCAGACCACATTGTCCTGGAGGCGGATAGAAGTACCTTAACTGCCAATGGCAGGGATTTAAGTTATATCACAGCAAAGATTGTAGATAAGGATGGGAATCTTTGTCCGGATGCAGAAAATGAACTAACTTTCAGGGTGTCTGGTGCAGGTAGCTATAAGGTGGTTGCCAATGGCGATGCCACCAGCCTGGAAATGTTCCACCTCAACCACATGAAAGCCTTCCATGGCATGCTGGTAGTAACCGTACAGTCTGACCAAAAAGCAGGCGATATGATACTGAGCGTAACAGGGAAGCAATTAAAGAAAAACAGCCTGACTATAAAAACCAAATAGCGTAACACAATAAACCCAATGAAAATGAACACAAGCCGTATCCCCGGAATCAAGATTGCCTTAACCTTACTGTTTACCTGCTCCATGGCCGTTTTTTCCCATGCACAGCAAACTAAGAAGACCATCAGCAATCCTATACTTCCGGGCTATTATGCCGATCCTGCAATCGTTAAAGACAAGGGCAGCTATTATATTTATGCCACTATAGATCCCTGGGGCAAAGACGAACTGGCAGTTTTTGAGACTAAGGACTTTATTAAATTTGAGCAGAAACACCTCAACTGGCCAACCAAAAAAGACTGTACCAGTCCTACCTCCAGCAACTCCATGGTCTGGGCCCCTTCGGTGGTGAAAGGTAAAGACAATAAGTTTTACATGTATGTAGCTGTAGGCAGCGAAGTATGGGCAGGAGTAGGGGAAACACCGCTTGGCCCCTGGAAAAATATCAAGGCAGACCAGAGCCCGCTGATCAGGGCCAATGAGTATCCCGGCGTACATAACATCGATCCAGATTGTTTTATTGATGATGACGGACAGGCCTATTTATACTGGGGATCTGGTTTCAAATGGATTAACGGGCATTGTATGGTGGTAAAACTGAAGAAGGATATGCACACTTTTGACGGCAAACCTGTAGAGGTAACTACACCTCATTTTTTTGAGGGTGCACATATGCTTAAAAAGAACAACAAATACTACCTGATGTTCTCCGAAGGGAAGGCGATTGATCCGACCTATCAGGTTGGATATGCCACAGGCAATAGTCCGATGGGGCCTTTCAAAGAAGATGAACACCGCCTGATCTTGAATACAAGTGCCGACAGCGTCGTATACGGCCCGGGCCACCATACGACCTTCCGTGAAAAAAACCAGGATTACATTTTATACCACCGTATAAAACCACAGGATAAAGCTTATGTACTGAGACAGCTGTGCCTGGATAGCCTGAACTTTGATAAAAAGGGAAATATCCTGAAAGTGAGCACAAAGGGGATCAAACCAATCCGCTCAGGAACGAAGTAGTATATTTCAGACTGGCATTGGAGCTTACTTCTTTATAGAAACAAAGAAGGTAGTTCCAATGCCAACAGTTGATGTTACCGTAATGGTTCCCTCCAGTGCAGTCACGAGGTCTTTTACGATAGACAAGCCCAGACCGGTTCCTTTGGCATTGCTTCTGTCTGTGTGGCCAAGTGTAAAATTGCTGACAAAGATCTGTTCGAAATGCTCTTCCGCTATGCCAATGCCGTTATCTTCAATTTCAAAATGATAATGCCTGTCATCCTGTTTAAAACGGATGTCAACCCATCCTGTTTCCTTATCATTATACCTGATCGCATTGTTCAGCAGGTTAAGGATAATCTGGTCAACAGCAATTAAAGACATATATACCTCATGTTTTTCTTCAGGAAAAGTAATCCGGATTCCTTTCGGGATCAGCAGCATGTCTATGATCTTTTTAAAGAGCTTATTGAGGCTGAAGCGCTGCTTGTTGGCCAGCAGGGAGGAGGGGGATTTTGAATATTCCAGCATCTCGTTGACCAGGTTCAGTAAACCATGTGTAGAAGAGATACTGAGGTCGATCAATTTTAGGCAGCCCTCAAACTGTTGCTTTTCGTGACGCATCTTAAGGGCCTGCGAACTCAGTAAAATGTTGCTTAGCGGGTTCTTGATGTCATGCGCTGCCATGGAGGCAAATTTTTGGATCAGCACATTTGAATTGAGCAGGTCCTGGTTTGTTTTTTCCAGCTGGCGTATCTTTCTGCGCAGTTCCAGCTTATCAATTACCTGTTTAGCGAGGGTTTTGAGTGCGTTGATTTGAATTGCTGAGATGCTGTGCGCCTTTTGATCAAAGATACATATGGTGCCAAGGGCATAGCCATCTTCATTGATCAGCGGCACACCTGCATAGAAAGCAATTTGTGCCGGCCCTGTTACTATAGGGTTGTCAGAAAATCTGGCATCCAGACGGGCATCGTCAATCACCATAATCTCTTCTGCTGACTCAATTGCATGCGTACAAAAAGAAAGTTCCCTTTTGTTTTCCGTCATGTCAGTACCGTGATGCGCTTTAAATGTCTGCCTGTCAGCATCAATAAAAGTAATCAGCGCAATAGGGACATTACAAATTGTTGAGGCCAGCGAAGCCAGTTCATCAAATTCCTTTTCACTTTCAGTATCAAAAATATGATAAGATGCCAAGGCACTTAATCTTTGATTTTCGTAAGGATGTACCGGTGAACTGCTCATTAAATTGATTTAATCCGATGGCAAATATAAAGATTGAGTGTTGTAACAGAGTAGTAATACAGACTTTTAAATTACCCTTTCATATAAATAATAATTTTTCTTCTTCCAGATCAAGGTATTTCAGGTGTTTACGGATAATTTCCTCGTTCAGCATTTCTTCTTCAATATTTTTTTTCAGCAGCCATTTTCTCTGCTGGTCCAGGATATCGAGATAGACCTTTTTGACTTCTTCCGGCAGCAGGGTATCCTCTTTAATCAGGCTTTTTTCCTGCCATTTAGTGGCCATCTGCCTGAGGAAGGGCTGTCTGAGGAGTTCTTCACTGTAGTTATTTTGTAAATGTAACAGTGCCTGGTCTGCCAGCTGCCTTCTGATCTCCCTTTCGGATTCCTCTTCTGTTACAGGATGGTCAAAATCCGGCAAACCAATCTTTTTGATCACATAGGGCAGGGTAAGTCCCTGTAATAACAGCGTAACCAGTATGACGATGAACGTAATAAAGAGGATGAGGTCGCGTTGCGGAAAAGGGCTCCCGTCGGCAAGCTTAACGGGGATTGACAAAGCCGCCGCAAGAGATACCACTCCACGCATTCCCGTCCATCCCAGTACCAAAGGAACCTTCATGCCGGGATTACTCCGGTCTGCAACAGTAATGAAATTCCGGGCAATGAGGGTAACCACAACAGCCCCGTATGCGGATAAAATTCTGATCAGGATCAACACTGCAGAAATCAGCAATCCATAGCCGATGGCCGATGAAACACTGACCGTACCAAGCCCGGAAGTGATCTCTGGCAGCTCTAAGCCAATAAGGGTAAAGACAAGACCATTGAGTACGAAACACAGGCTTTCCCACACGTTGATGCCCCGCAATCGTGAACTGCTGCTCAGAAAGAAATATCTTTTACTGGATAAGAGCAGTCCACCGCTGACTACCGCAAGCACACCGGAGGTATGTGCTTCTTCCGCTGCAATGTACATCAGATAAGGTGCAACAATGCCAAGGGCCATATCAATATTGGTATCTGTAGGGAGATATTTATGGATCAGTATAAAAATATAGCCCACTGCCAGCCCAATGCCTACACCGCCGGTCAGCATCCAGAAAAAGCTTAAAGTGGCGTCAGACCAGATGAACTGCCCTGTAGCTACCGCGATCAGCGCAAAACGGAAGATGATCAGTGAGGAGGCATCATTCAACAGGCTTTCACCCTCAAGGATCGAGGACATGCGCTTGGGTACCGTCACAAATTTTAAAATAGCCCCGGCGCTCACTGCATCCGGTGGCGAAACAATGCCGCCCAGTAAGAAACCCAGTGCCAGGGAGAAACCGGGGATAAAATGATTGGCGGCAAATGCGATTGAAATTGCGGTGAGGAATACAACTACGAAGGCAAAGCTGCCAATGATCCGCCGCCAGCGCCAGAGATCTTTTCCTGAGATTGCCCAGGAAGCTTCGTATAAAAGCGGTGGTAAGAATATAATGAAGATCAGCTCAGGGTTGATGTGTACAGAAGGAATACCAGGCACAACACTCATGGCCAATCCAAAGATGACCAGCAGCACAGGATAGGCTACTTTAATCTTGTTGCCCAGCATAATCAGAAATACAATGGCTACAATAAGCCCCAGATAAAATGGAAAATGTTCCAGCATTTGCGTTTATTTAGAGATGGTCACTAATATATGATTAATACACAGCTATAAAAAACTCCTCAACAGCACAGTTATTGATGTTATTTTTGCAAGTTTTCCGCTATAAATGAACCTAACAGGCTAAACTCTCGTACATAGTCCTATAACCAACTATTATGTACCGGATCCTATATCAAGACGCAGCGGGAAAGTTTGGCATTGAGAATGCCGGCAACCCCGAACAAATGGAAAGATCTGCATTTGATATTGCTTCAAGCACAAGCATTATTATTTGTATTTATGATTATCACCACAAAAAGCCACTATTTACATGTTCAGGTTATGAGAAATACTGGAATACAGTAAACGAGCTTGTCTATGAGAATAAACAGGTAGCAAAAGTAACTATTGAATTATCTGTTTCTCTGGTTTGCCGGTAAGTGTGGCACCAAGGCTCGCCGTGATCACCAATGCAATGGCGAGCCACTCTGAAAAGGATAGAAATTCTTTAAGGAAAATCAGTCCGCACAGTGCACCAACAGCGGGGTCCAGGCTCATTAAAATGCTGAATGTTTTTGCGGATATATGTTTCAATGCGTTTATTTCCAGGGAAAAAGGGATAGCACTGCATAGCAGTCCCAGGGCGATAGCTGATGGAACCATATCCATCGTGAAATTGCCCAGCTTGCCATCGGCGATGCCAAAGGGAAGTATGACTAAAGTGGCGAAGATCATGCCCACTGTTACCGCTTTAGATCCATCAATTACTGCAGAAGTACGCTGTCCAAGAACAATATATCCTGCCCAGAACCCGCCGGCAAGCAAGGCCATGGCGGCGCCATAAAGGTCAGTTCCCTTACCGTTCCAGGGGGTGATCAGCGCAATTCCTGCTACGGCCAGTAGGGCCCATAAATAATCCAGTTTGCTTTTGGAGGTGATGACTGAAAGCAGGAGTGGACCGATAAACTCCAGGGCTACCGCAAGACCGAGCGGTATACGTGACAGTGACAGATAAAATACCCCGTTCATGATCCCGAGGCAAATGCCATAGGGTATGATTGCCTTCCATTGCACAGCTGAGAGCGCTCTCAGGTTGGGCCTGTTGAATGCAAAAAGGATGATTGCAGATATACCTACACGTAAGGTACTTGTACCAGCTGCACCCAATGCCGGAAACAGGCTTTTCGCCAATGCTGCACCAATTTGTACACTGATGATAGCCAGGAAAACGGCAGGAAAGGGTGGCAACTTTAAATTAACAGTCATGCTGCAAAGATAAATAAAGTTAACTTATGATGACGGTATATGATATCATTCAGTTACTGGACGGATGGCTGCTGACAAAGGACTGCCCCTCGAACGAACTGTGGGATTTATCCGATTTAGTTTTTCAATAGTGATGAATTTTTGGACTAAAATATTAAGTTTGCTGCGGGGGGTCTAACACGCCTTAAATTCCTTCATGTTAAAATTTAATTTCAGCAGTATTGCTCATTATTCGATCAAAAGAAAAAACACCTTATGGTCTGAGCTGATAGGAAGCGCATCTGTCTTCCCCCTGGAAACCAGAATATTCCATTCCATCAGTCTTGGATTGATTATTCTGTGCACCGTTTATGTTCCGTATAATTTATATGAAGGACTGTATGTGGCGTCTTTCTCTGCCTGTCTGGTTGCCCTTTTTTATTCCCAGCAGTATTATTATTCCAGATTTCATGGCAAACAGCACAGTAGCCTGTTATTTGGTATCTTTGGTATCCTGATTTTTTCTGTCAATTATTTTGCAAATTCAGGCATCAATGGATCTACTGACCTGATCTGGCCCGTCTACCTCCTGCTGGTATTGGCCATTTCGCCCTATGAGCAGCATGTAAAGTGGGTGATTGCTTATCTCCTGTGCTTTCTGGCCGTTCATCTGATTGAATTTTATTATCCCTCCCTTGTTGAATATCCTTTTACTGCCGGAAAGGGCCAGTTTGTGGACAGGGTCACCGCTTTTCCTTTACCTGTCATTGGTATTTATATTATCATCAAGTTTCTCAGGCGCAGCTATGACAGGGAAAGGGTCGCAGCAGAAGAAAGGGCAATAGCCGTAGAAGCCAGTAAAACGCAGATTATACTGCACAAAGATCAGCTGGAAAAAAGCAATATCGAGAAGAACAAGCTGATGTCCATCATTTCACATGACCTGCGGACACCACTGCTGAATGTGCAGAATTATCTCGAACTTCTCCATCAGTACGGACTGAATAGTGCTGAACGGCAGGAACTTGAAGTTTCCCTGCTGAGGTCTACCACTAATGCGATAGATATGCTTTCTAATTTGCTGTACTGGACAAAATCTCAGATGGAGGGCACTTCCGTTAACCTTGCAGAACTCAACCTGCTAGCGGTGCTCAAGGGAACTCTGGAAATGGAGAAAATGCATGCCTCGAAAAAAGATATTACTTTAAGCTCGGAGATTTCTTCGCAAATGACGGTTACTGCAGATCCGGATATGCTGCAGCTGGTAGTACGTAACCTGATCAGCAATTCGATCAAATTTACCCCGGCTGGCGGGCTTATTCAGGTAAATGCACAATTGCAGGATGATGAATGTAAGATCACGATCAGCGATAACGGAGAGGGTATTCCCCCGGAAAAACAGGAGACGATATTTTCCATCAGGGCAGAACCCGCATTTGGTACCCATAACGAAAGAGGTGTGGGCCTCGGCCTGGTCTTATGTAAGGAATTTGCGGAACGACAGGGGGGACGCATAAGTTTTGTGAGTACTCCGGGGCATGGCTCGAGCTTTTTTATTATTTTGCCTGTAAAGCTGCTGGTTCCCAGATCAGCCTGACCTTACTGGTAATGAAGCCGACATCATTAAATAATGATGAAGCAGACAGGGACAATGATTATTTTAATGATCAAAAGCTCCATCTGACAATTAATGAACAAATAAAATATACTGATGAAAAAAATATCTTTAGCATTTGCTCCGGTTTTACTGGCGGTTTTTTTAACTCTGCCAGGTGTTTGCAGCGCACAGCACAGAGATGGCACATCTGCCTCAGTTTCAAAAGCTGCAACACTAAAAAAATACGGGATAGACCCGGCTTCTGACTTGTTATCCCGTGTACAGGATACTTCTCCGGAGGTGATAGAGAAGTTTAAGAAGGCTGGTATGTCCCCACGCAGGCATGAACTCAGCAAAGAAGACCGCATCAAGATTGCAAATGCATTTGCAGGCCTTCCGCCATTACATCAGCGTTTGCTGAAAGAACGTCTGCGCAGTATCAGTTTTCTGGATAATATGCCCAATACCGCGCTTACCTCTACTATAAATATGGATTCTCCCTACAGGCTATACGATATGACATTCAGGGCTGCAATACTTAACCAGACCGTATCGGAGTGGACTACCGAAAAGGAGAATACTTTATTTAAACCTGATAGCCTGGAAACGAGTGTTTCGATAGAGGCCGGAACGCTTGATGCTATTTTTTATGTCCTCCTCCATGAGAGTACACATGTACTCGATGGCGCTTTAGGCCTCACAGAGAACGAACAACCAGCCCCAAAGAGCCAGGGTTTATTTTCACATGGTGTATGGACAGCCAGAACAGAAACCGTTCCGGTTTACACTGATTCTTTGTTACAGCAGGTGAACTGGAGAAAAGATGGAAAACTAAGCCTTACAGATCAGGCCCCCTTGCTTTACAGGTCTTTAATGAAGACGCCATTTGTTTCGGTTTATGGCAGCACTGCCAGACCGGAAGACCTTGCAGAGTACCTCAGTGTGTATCACCTGACGGAGAAACTTAAGCAACCGTTCAGGATCGTGGTACGCAGGAATGGTAAAGAGGATTTTGTCTATGAACCGATGAAATCCAAACTGGTGAGGAGCAGGATCGGACTGATGAAACAGTTTTACAATCCTAAATCATAATTAATTAACAGCTTTGAAAGATACAAAGTATTATATTGCCGCAGTAAGTGCCTTCATGGTTTGGGGATTCTTTAGCCTGGTCTTAAAACCAATCCATAGTTATCCATCAATTGATATTCTTTTTTATCGTGTTTTTTCCTGCGCTGTATTGATGTTGCTGATTGTGCTGCTTTTTAAGCGCAGTATATTCATGGAGAATATCGCTGTCTTCAGGGCTATGCCGATGAAGGGAAAAGTAAAAGCAATGGGCTTAAATATTGGGGGCGGGCTGCTGCTGACTGCCAACTGGTTCTCTTTCATCTATGTCATGAACCATATCAGCGTAAAGGCCACTTCCCTGGCATACCTGGTTTGTCCCATTCTCACTACCTTACTTGCTTATTTTATCCTGCAGGAAAAACTGACCAGGCCTCAATGGGCTGCGGTAGTGCTGAGCATGATCGGTTGTGTACTGCTTTCTTACAGCAATATAATGGACATGTCATTCAGCATGATTATCGGATTATCCTATGCGATGTACCTGGTCAGCCAGAAAGAAAACAAAGGTTTTGATAAGTTCATTAACCTCACTTTTCAGATTGTGCTTTCGGCGCTGATCTTATTGCCCTTTTATCCGATATACAGCGGCCCTGTGCCCACAGAGATAAAGTTCTATCTGTTTATTGAACTGATTGCAGTTGCTTTTACGATCATACCCCTGCTGCTCAACCTGTTTGCTTTAAAAAGGATCAATTCTTCTACGGTGGGCATGTTGCTCAATATCAACCCGCTGATTGCATTTTGCCTGGCAGCATTTGTTTACCATGAGCATCTGGACAATATTCAGATTGCAGCTTACGGCATTATCTTCTTTGCGATTGTGGTTTTCAATTCACAGCTGCTGTTTGGCAGAAAACAAGCCGTTATGGAATAGTCTTAAACTTTATATTGTAATATAGTCCAGAGAGGTTCATCTTTCCAGTTTGGGTAAAAGCCAAATTTGCTGAGATCACAGTTAGGATATTGATCCGTCAGCGCAATGGTGCGTCCTATAAAATGATTTGGGGATTGGATTGCGCTGATCAGGTGGGAGGAATCTTTGACCTGGATACCAAATCCACTACGGTCACAGGTATCACTGATGGCTTCATCATCCTGCATTCAGGAAGATTTTTTGGTCTGTTCGTCGCCCCATTCAGCTTATTTGTCTCAAAATTTTGAGATAACTTAAAATAAAGAGCTATTAAATTTTAAAGTCTACTATTTTTGTATACATTTGTAGCAGCAGAGCAATCTGCATTACTTATCCAGAAAGACTGAGGGAATAGGCCCTGTGATGTCTTAGCAACCTGTTGCCAAATAAGGTGCTAAATCCTTCCTCCCTGCAGAGGATAGATAAGAGAGATTCCCCCGGGAAATTCTGAATAAGTAAAGCTATTATTTACAACTTATACCATTTAGAATGAAACGCCAGCATTACAGAATTACGCTATCACCCTTGCAATCCTTTATCTGCAACCTTTTTCTCCATAGAGACAGGTGTTGTGAGCTGTCCATGCAAACCTGCTAAGCACTCTTTAACCTTTTAATCTTCACACCCCTAAAACACGGCCTCAACCGGGCGATGGAATCGTTATGTCCAATTTTTAAACTTTAATCATATGAAAAAAAACTTACTGAGTCTTATTTTATTACTTGTAGTTTGCTCTGCAAGACTGTTCGCACAGGACAGAGAGATCAGCGGAACAGTCAGGGACGCTGAAACAGGTGGCCCGATCCCTGGAGTGATCATCCGGACAGCCCAGAGCGGCAGGTCTGTAGTCAGCAAAACAAATGGCCAGTTCTCTATCGCTGTGACAGCTGATGACAGGACGGTAACTTTTAGCTATATCGGCTACAATACCTTAACAAAACCAGCCGGCTCATCCTTTGGTGATATCAGGCTGGCAGCATCAAACACCAACCTGAAGGATGTGGTTGTGGTCGGTTACGGTACGCAAAGCAAAAAAGAATTTACCGGATCTGCGGCAAGGATTACTGCCGAAGCAGTGAAGGACATTCCTGTGCAGAGTTTTGAACAGGCCCTGATCGGAAAGGCACCTGGTGTGCAGATTTCTACGCCAAGTGGTGTACTGAATGACGCTCCGGTAATCCGCATCCGCGGGATCAACTCCATTTCACTGAGCTCTTCGCCACTGGTTGTGGTAGATGGGATTCCTGTCAATACAGGGGATATTTCAACAACCAACTCTGTAGCCAACAATCCGCTGTCAGATATCAATCCTTCAGATATTGAATCGGTTGACGTGCTCAAAGATGCGGCCTCAACTTCCATTTATGGTTCACGTGCAGCTGGCGGAGTCATTTTAATTACCACAAAAAAAGGTAAACAGGGTAAAGCAAAAGTTTCCTATGATGCCTGGGTAGGAATCACTACAGCAGCAAGATTACCAGAGTTACTAAACAGCGAGCAGTATGTTCAGATCAAGAACGAGGCTGTGCTGAACAGTAAAATCCTTACAGGCAACCAGGATAATGCAAGTGTGGCTTCTGCCTTGTTCTTCCCGTCACAAAATGCAGACGGTACTCAGGTAGATACCCGCTGGTATGATCAGGTATACCGTACAGGTGTTTCCCATAACCACAATATCAGTGTGGGCGGAGGTAATGAAACCACAAAATACTACTTCTCTTCAAACTACTCGAGACAGGAAGGGATTACCAAAGACAATACTTTTGAAAGAAAGGGAATGCGTTTTAATATTGACCATCAGGTAAACCGCTGGTTCAAACTGACAGGAAACTTCTCTTATAATAACACGCTTAACCAGTCGCAGAATACAGGTTCATTAAGCAGCAGCGGATTATTGCTGATCGGTGCCGGCCGTCTGGCGACGTCACTTCCTCCAAATGTTTCGCCATACAATGCAGACGGATCTTATAACCTAAGTGCTACAGGAACATTGGGCGCAGGTAATAACCTTTTCACCAATACACTCTGGCATCCGGGAGCTTTGTTTGATAACAGTACCTATACCACATCGAATGACCATATCGTTGGAAATGTACATGCTTCCATTAAACTGCTGGATGGGCTGAATTTTGAAAGTAACTATGGTTTGGATCGCCTGAGGTCTGAAAACCTCACCTATTTAAGCCCGCTGCTGGGTTCATCTGCATTTTCTTCCGGCGGATCATCCACAAACATTGCCGCGCTCAGGAACAATTACAACTTTACCAATACCCTGAATTTCGACAAAAGATTTGGAGAGAAACACCACATTTCTGCATTGGCGGGATATGACGTGCAAAAATTCAATTACTCGGCCTGGGGAGCTAACCAGACCAATAGTTCAGACCCTTTCTTTGAGAACTACCAGGGAACCTGGGGAACTATCCGCTCTTCGGGAAATACCATCTCCGAAAAACTTTACCTTTCCTCATTCTTCAGGTTATCCTATGATTATGCAGGCAAATATTTCATCACTGCAAACTTTAGAAAAGACGGAAACTCTGCCCTTGGCGGCGACAACAAATATGGTAACTTCGGTGGGGTATCTGCCGGATGGTTGTTAAGTGAAGAGTCTTTCTACAAAAACACGGCATTGAGCACGGTGGTCAACTCACTGAAAATTAAAGGCAGCTGGGGCAAGGTGGGTAACGGGAACCTTTCTTCAGCCTATGCCTCACTTAACCTGTATGCTGCTTCAATCTATGGATCGGCAGCCACCTGGGCGCTTTCTCAGGCAGGTAACTCCAGTCTGGGCTGGGAAACCAGTAAGCAGACCAACGCAGGAATTGAAGCAGGTTTATTCCATGACAGGTTACAGTTCTCTGCAGAATATTTTAACAATGACGTAAACGGCCTGATCCTGAGCAGCCCGCAGTCGCCCTCAAAAGGTTTGCCGGGTGATGCCATCCTGACCAACGTAGGTTCTATGTACAACAGGGGCGTTGAGCTGGGTTTATCAGGTACCGTGCTCAGCAGCAAAGATTTCAGCTGGAAAGCTTCCTTAAACTATACCCACGTAAATAACAAGGTTACTGCACTGGCAGAAGGCAACAGTGACATCATCGGCTATACCCAAACTACTACAGAAGCAAATAATGTGACCCGCGTAGGTTATTCGGTGAGCAGCCTTTACGGTGCGGTCAGTGCCGGTGTGAACCCTGACAACGGCAGACGTATCTTCATCAACAAAAATGGTGAAAAGGTACAGTACAGCGCTGCTGTAGCATCCGGACAAAGCAACTGGACCTATCTTGACGGTACTACTGCCCCTGCAATTACGGTAGCGGATTACCAGGTACTTGGCAATTCTGTTCCAAAATGGTACGGTGGTTTTTCAAATACTTTCCAGTACAAGGCATTGGACCTGACAGTGAACCTGACCTACTCCGGCGGCAATAAAATGCTGAACGGAACGAGGGGAACTTTGCTGGATCAGCGATTCTATAACAACTCTACCGAAGTCCTCAACAGGTGGACAACTCCGGGCCAGGTTACAGATATCCCGAGACTGGTATACAATGATGTGATATCCAATGGTTCAGCCGGATTTTCGATTTCTGAAAATGCACAGAAAGCAGATTTCCTCAGGCTGCAAACGCTTGTCCTTGGGTATGCACTGCCAAAGAAATTTCTGAATAAACTGGATATATCCGCACTCAGGATCTATGGTCAGGCAAACAATTTGTTTCTGCTGACCGGTTATACGGGCTCTGA
>Ga0163161_10000545_pt1 | contig 30599 bp, 30 predicted proteins | sample S45metaG_FD_129847 | JGI IMG/M metagenome (GOLD analysis project Ga0163161, IMG submission 129847) | Switchgrass rhizosphere microbial communities from Kellogg Biological Station, Michigan, USA - S4-5 metaG | ecosystem: Host-associated > Plants > Roots > Rhizosphere > Soil | place: USA... | reverse complement strand
TAATTATGGAGTTGGTAAACAACATCGCTAAAGCTTATGCTGGTTTATCAGTATTCGCAGGTGTTGGTGAGCGTACTCGTGAGGGTAACGATTTACTTCGTGAATTTATCGAATCAGGCGTAATCAACTATGGAGACGAATTCTTACACTCAATGGAAAAAGGTGGATGGGATTTGAAAGCAGTTGATACTGAAAAATTAAAAGAATCTAAAGCAACATTGGTTTTCGGACAAATGAACGAGCCTCCTGGTGCACGTGCACGTGTAGCATTATCAGGATTAACAGTTGCAGAATATTTCCGTGATGGTGATGGCGAAGGTGCTGGAAAAGATATCCTTTTCTTCGTGGATAATATCTTCCGTTTTACTCAGGCAGGTTCTGAGGTATCGGCTTTATTAGGCCGTATGCCATCAGCGGTAGGTTACCAACCAACATTGGCAACTGAGATGGGTTTGATGCAGGAACGTATTACGTCAACAAAACGTGGATCAATTACATCAGTACAAGCGGTATATGTACCAGCGGATGATTTAACTGACCCTGCTCCGGCAACAACTTTTGCCCACTTAGATGCTACAACGGTACTTTCACGTAAAATTGCTGAGCTAGGTATTTATCCTGCGGTAGATCCATTGGATTCTACTTCACGTATCCTTTCTCCTGCCGTTTTAGGTGATGAGCACTATAACACTGCACAACGTGTTAAAGAAACTTTACAACGTTATAAAGAATTACAGGATATCATCGCGATTTTAGGTATGGACGAATTATCTGAGGAAGATAAATTAGTGGTATCAAGAGCGCGTCGTGTTCAACGTTTCTTATCACAACCTTTCCACGTAGCTGAGCAATTTACAGGCTTAAAAGGTGTATTGGTTGACATTAAAGATACCATCAAAGGATTTAACATGATCATGGATGGCGAAGTTGATGAGTATCCTGAAGCTGCATTTAACTTAGTTGGTAGCATTGAAGATGCAATCGAAAAAGGTAAAAAATTATTAGCAGAAGCGAACTAAGAGAGACGTGAGACACTAGATATGAGATATGAGAGAGACCTGGTCTCGAATCTCATATCTCAAATCTCAAATCAATTCAAAATGAATTTAGAAATATTAACTCCAGATAAAAAAGTTTTCGAAGGTGAAGTAACGGCAGTTACGGTGCCTGGTACTTTAGGTTCTTTCCAGATTTTAAAAGACCATGCCCCTATCATCTCTACTTTAGAAGATGGAGAAGTTATTATAAAAGCAAATAAAGCTGATGAGCAGCGCTTTTTTATTAAAGGCGGTGTAGTTGAAGCTATCCATAATAAAATTGTGGTTCTAGCTGAAGGTATCGCTTAAACAAAATATTCAAACCTTTAGAAGGCCTCCCGATTTAAAATCCGGAGGCTTTTTTGTTTGCCGGAACTATTTAACAAAACCACATACAGCAGCAGTAAACTCCTTATTATTTTCATAATAAAGCATATGCGAGCCCGCTAGCTGCAACACCTTTTGGTTTTTAAACTTGTAATTTTTGTAATAATCTGGCCCAACAGCATGATCGCCCTTACCTGTTATGACTAAGGTCGGTACTTTAATCTCACTCGTAAGTAAAGCGTAGTCCTTAAAATACTCTGGGTATTTCTGCACCTTTGTACTATCCATTAAGGGCATAAAAAGTGTCATTCCGAAATCTAATGTACGTTTGTAAGAATTTTCAATACTATCCATTTTAACAATGGTATTGATATCGTTGGCTATATACTTATACCCAAGATGCACTCCACTTAACTTTTTTCGAACCAGGGCCGCACTATTCATTAATTTTTTAAAGTCAGTTTCGTGTATAGTGGTATCCTTTTTCAATAACCGGTACCCATATACAATTTGCTCGCTCACCTGATCCGGGTTCATAAAATGGGCAATTGTATTGGCCATGATGATGCCGGTTAAGTGTTCAGGATATTTTAAGGCATAATTAATCGCCAGAACCCCACCAAACGAATGACTGAGTAAATACACTTTTTCTACACCCAATTTTAGCCGCAGCTCTTCAATATCCTGCACAACCCGCGCTAAACTATAGTTCTTTGCATTTTGCGAATAACCCGATCCTCTTTGATCGAGGTAAACCATGGTTAAGCATTTTTCTAAACTTGCTCCCCCCATTTTTTCAAAGGAAAGAAAATCCTGACCGGGGCCACCATGCAAATAGATACAAACAGGACCTTTACCAGCCACCTTAACAGATAGCTTCACGGAATCGGATGTTAAAACAGTCTGGTTACCCATTTTGAGATGGTTAGATGAATCCGAGGGTGAACAGGCACTAAATAATACGGCCAAAAGAATCGAAAGGATATAAATTATTTTCATAGCTAAGGTTTCTAATATTAAATTACACAACTATTTTTAATAAGCAATCAAACGCATTCGATAATCTAAATATATCTAAACAAAACATCCATAATTCTTCGCATTTTAACATCAAAATATCGCCTCGATTTTCAATTTTAAGAGTGCTTTTATCCGTTTTAGGCAGAAAACCAGAAAATTTATAATGCAAGCATAATAAACATACCGTATACCGTTTTGATATTTGGTCTACGGCTATCGGCATTAAATAACTAATCGAACTCCTTTTAAGAATAATATTCCGCTATATGCAAAAATATAAGAACAATATTCTGATTTAACTTTTTTCTGATTTCTCTTGCATATTAATGAACCAAAAACTAAATTGGTTTTTATAAACAATAAGATAATAATGACAACTCAGCACAACATATCTGCAAGCCTTACTAGCACAAAAACGGTTGGCCATGTAGTGCTGTTACCAGTCATTTTACTTAACCTCCTACTCCTAAATATTTTATGGGGTAATAAGCGGGCGCAGTCTAAATAGATTTAAAAAACTAAATACACCTAAAGCGTCCCGATACAAACGGGACGCTTTTTTTAAATAACAAAACACAGTATTATGAAATACTATAATTCTAATACGATTATTTACCTTGATGGGCAGTTTGAAAAGGCTGTAAATAGCAGCACTGACCTTTATGGACAGTCGTTACATTATGGCTATGCTGCTTTCGAGGGTATTAGAGCCTATAAAACACACAACGGCAACCGGATTTTTAAAGCTGCCGCCCATTTCGACCGCTTAGAGCGTTCGTGCCAGTTGGCAAATATCCCTTTCCCTTGGGATAAACAAGAATTAATTGCCGCAACCTATAAATTACTTCAGTTAAACAAACTGAAAGATGCCTATATCCGTCCATTGGTATTTTGTCACCCAAACATGAAATTGAACGGGCCAAGCGGTGTTTCTATATTAATCTGTGCATGGGAATGGGATGCTTATTCAGGCAACAAATTATTGAATTTAACGGTTTCAGATTACGAAAGACCAAACCCAAAATCGACCCCAATGGAGGCTAAATTGAGCGGAAACTACGTCAACTCTATCTTAGCCACTACCGCTGCAAACATTAAGGGTTATGACGAAGCCTTGCTTTTAGATATGCATGGTTTTGTTGCCGAGGCATCTGGTGCAAACATCTTTCTTGAAAAGGACGGAAGATTATATACCCCATCTTTAGGGAACATTTTACCAGGTATTACGCGCGCAACAGTAAAAGAACTTTGTAGCGTCCTGGATATAGAATGCATCGAGAAAAAGTTAACTATAGAAGATTTAAAAAATGCCGACAGCGCTTTTTTGTGCGGAACTGCAACTGAAATAGCTGGGATTGCCGCAATTGATGATATTGTTTACCGTCCATTATGGAGAGAATCTATCGGTTATACCATACAACGTGCCTATAAGAATTTGGTGCTTGAAAAAGTGAATTACGAAGTGATTATATAACGGGGAACATCCACTAAAAAACCATCAACCGAAATAAATTTAAATAATAAAAAACAGCCAAATAGCAGATGACCGAAGAAATCAATCAACGTTTCCCGAAGGCCTATAAACAAATCAACAGTGCAACAAAAGCATCAGGATTTGATATGGCATCTGATGTGTTGACCTGCTCTCTTCTCAGGACCCTTGCTTCTACCAAACCTTCGGGCAAATTTTTGGAGCTTGGAACCGGAACCGGTTTATCTACCTCCTGGATATTGGATGGTTTAGATCAGACCAGTACCCTTACTTCAATTGATAACGACGCTAAATTTTTAGCGATAGCCACAACTTTTCTTGGTGGCGATGAACGCTTAACATTGGTTGATACCGATGGAGCAGAATGGTTTGAAAAGAATAAAGACAAAAAATTCGATTACATTTTTGCCGATACCTGGCATGGAAAATACCTGCTTCTAGATGAAGCTTTATCCATGCTTAATAATGGAGGACTTTACATCATTGACGACATGTTGCCACAACCGAATTGGCCCGGTGGCCACCAGGATAAAGCGGCAAAACTAATCAAAGAATTAGAATCCCGTGAGGATTTGCACTTAACCAAACAGGTTTGGGCAACAGGGATTGTAATCGGAGTAAAAAAATAAATAATATTAAAATAGTTCTTTGCATTTTTTAAATAGTTAGTATGTTTGTGATTCATCAAAGACATGAATATAAACACAAACATTATTAGCAACCTAATTATTGTCATTTCTCAAACGGGAGGTGGAAATCGTTGCGTATAATATAAAAAATATACCCATCGAAACCGCCTCCGAAACGAGGCGGTTTTTTTTTGCCTCAAAATTATACAACTAACAGAACCAGAATATACATTTTAAACAATGAGCGAATTAAACAAGTACAGTAAAACATTTACACAAGACCCAACACAACCGGCAGCACAAGCTATGCTTTACGGAATCGGATTAACTGATGCTGATATGGCAAAGGCACAAGTCGGTATCGCAAGTATGGGTTACGATGGTAATACCTGCAATATGCACCTTAACGATCTTGCAAAAGATGTAAAAAAAGGGGTCTGGAATAATGATTTAGTGGGCTTGGTTTTCAATACCATTGGGGTAAGTGATGGGATGAGCAATGGTACAGACGGCATGCGTTATTCGTTGGTAAGCCGTGATGTGATTGCTGATAGTATCGAAACCATCTGCGGTGGCCAATATTACGACGGCGTAATTGCCATCCCGGGTTGCGATAAAAATATGCCTGGTGCCATTATGGCCATGGCACGTTTAGACCGTCCTTCGATTATGGTTTATGGTGGTACAATTGCACCAGGACACTACAAAGGTGAAGAACTGAACATCGTATCTGCATTCGAAGCATTGGGTCAAAAAATCTGTGGCAATCTTTCAGAAGAAGATTTTCAGGGCATTATAAAACATACCTGCCCGGGCGCGGGTGCTTGTGGCGGAATGTACACCGCAAACACAATGGCTGCTGCAATTGAGGCCTTGGGTATGAGTTTGCCTTATTCTTCTTCAAATCCGGCAGTTAGTGAAGAGAAAAAACAAGAATGCTTAGATGCTGGTAAATACATCAGGATTTTATTAGAAAAAGACATCAAACCATCTGATATTATGACGAAAAAAGCATTTGAAAATGCCATTCGTTCGATTATCATTTTAGGGGGAAGTACAAATGCCGTATTACACTTTATTGCAATTGGTAAAGCCATTGGTGTTGAAGTTACGCAAGATGATTTCCAGCGCATGAGCGATGAAACACCAGTGTTGGCGGATTTTAAACCAAGTGGTAAATTCTTAATGCAGGATTTACACCAATATGGTGGTATCCCGGCGGTAATGAAATATTTATTGAATGAGGGCTTATTACATGGCGATTGCTTAACCGTTACCGGAAAAACCATAGCTGAGAATTTGGCTGATGTAAAATCGGTGATGGATTACGATCAGAAAATCATTCAAAAATTAAGTGAGCCAATTAAAGCAACTGGTCACTTACAAATCCTTTACGGAAACTTAGCCGAAAAAGGTTCCGTAGCCAAAATATCTGGTAAAGAAGGTGAAAAATTCGAAGGTCCTGCACGCGTATTTGATGGTGAGCGCGATTTAGTTGCTGGAATTTCTTCGGGAAGAATTAAACCGGGTGACGTTGTCGTTATTAAGAACGAAGGGCCGGTTGGCGCACCTGGTATGCCAGAAATGTTAAAGCCTACCTCGCTAATTATCGGTGCCGGTTTAGGTAAATCAATTGCATTGATTACCGACGGTCGCTTTTCGGGAGGAACACATGGTTTTGTGGTTGGGCACATTACTCCTGAAGCTTACAAAGGTGGTTTAATTGGATTAGTGCAAGATGACGACCCAATTGAAATTGATGCCGTAAATAACACCATTAATTTAATGGTCAGTGAAGAAGTGATTGCTGAACGCAGAAAAAACTATGTTCAGCCAGCTTTAAAAGTAACAAAAGGTGTTTTATATAAATATGCTAAAACAGTTTCAGATGCAGCCAGTGGTTGCGTAACTGACGAATATTAAAAAAATAAAAAAAATCATCCCCAGATGAATTGATACTAAAAAACAGATTATGCAAATAATTAAAAGTATTCAGAATAGGATTTATGAAATCCGGGGAGAAAGAGTAATGCTCGACTTTAATCTGGCATCGCTTTATGAAGTTGAAACGAAGGTTTTAAATCAAGCCGTTAAACGCAACATCAAGCGTTTTCCAGATGATTTTATGTTTCAGTTAACTTCTGCAGAGTTTGAAGATATAAAATTTCAGATAGATGCTAATCAAGATGCTTCTTCACAAATTGTGGCAACAGGTGAAATCAACTTGAAGTCACAATTTGTGACTTCAAGTTGGGGAGGTACCCGGAAATTGCCCTACGCTTTTACAGAGCAAGGTATAGCCATGTTAAGTGGCGTTTTAAAAAGTGACAAGGCGATTAATATGAATATCGCCATTATGAGAGCATTTGTTGACATTCGAAAAATTGTGCTAAAACAAAGCAGTATTAATGAACAGTTAACAGAAATTAAAGAACGGATTGGCGAACACGATGTTCAGCTCAACGAACTTTATGATGCAATGGAAAATTTAATAGATGAGAAAATTGCTCAAATCAAGTGGAACGACAGAGAAAGAATTGGGTTTAAAATCAAAAAATAATAGAACCGCAAAAACATAACTATGGAAACTGCACAAGAAACAATACAACAAAACGAGGCGAAAGCAGAAACCTCAAAAACCTTATTCAAAGGAACAGGCTCGCAGGTTTTGTTGAATGGATTAATTGAAGAAGGTGTTACCACTATTTTTGGTTATCCAGGTGGAGCAATCATGCCTATTTATGATGCTCTTTACGATTATGCCGATAAATTAGAACATATATTGGTCCGCCATGAGCAAGGTGGTATCCATGCCGCTCAGGGCTTTGCCAGAGCAAGCGGTGAGGTTGGTGTTGTTTTCGCAACCAGCGGACCAGGTGCAACCAACCTGGTTACCGGTTTAGCAGATGCACAGATCGACAGTACACCATTGGTTTGTATCACCGGACAGGTTTTCGCCCACTTATTGGGTACGGATGCTTTTCAGGAAACCGATGTAATCAACATTACCACTCCGGTTACCAAATGGAACTATCAGGTTACTGATGCCAAAGAAATCCAGGAGGTATTGGCCAAGGCTTTTTACATTGCTAAAAGTGGCAGACCTGGTCCTGTTTTAATTGACATCACCAAAAATGCACAGATACAAATTGAGGAATTTCCTGAATATGTAAAATGTAGCCACATCCGTAGTTATCGCCCAAAACCAAAAGTTAGGATCGAATATATTGAGCAAGCAGCTGAGTTGATCAATTCAGCAAAAAAACCATTTGTATTATTTGGTCAAGGCGTTGTTTTAGGAAAAGCCGAAGAAGAATTTAAGGCTTTTCTTGATAAAAGTGGAATTCCCGCGGCATGGACAATCATGGGCGAAGGTGCAATTCCGACTTCACATCCATTAAACGTGGGTATGTTGGGCATGCATGGTAATTATGGACCGAATGTATTGACAAACGAAGCAGATGTTATTATTGCCATCGGTATGCGTTTTGATGACCGCGTAACCGGCCGTTTAGATAAATATGCCAAACAGGCTAAAGTAGTTCACCTGGATATCGATCCTGCTGAAATTGATAAAAATGTTAAAGCAGAAGTTGGTGTTTGGGGTGATTGTAAAGAAACCCTACCCCTATTAACCAATTTGATTAACGAAAACAAACATGAAGATTGGTTGGCTGTCTTCAAGGAATATAATCAACAGGAAATAGACCAGGTGATTACCGCAGAACTTTACCCTGAAGGCGATGAAATAACCATGGGCGAAGTATTGCGTAATATCAATGAAATTTGTGAAGGGGAAGCCATCATCGTTACCGATGTAGGTCAGCACCAAATGGTTGCCTGCCGTTACGCGAAGTTCAACAATACCCGTAGTAATATTACCTCCGGCGGATTAGGTACAATGGGATTTGGCTTACCGGCTGCTATTGGTGCAAAATATGGCGCTCCTAACAAAACCGTTATTGCCATTATCGGTGATGGTGGTTTCCAGATGACACCACAAGAACTAGGAACGATTATGCAGTTTGGTGCTGAAGTAAAAATCTTGATTTTAAACAACCGCTTTTTAGGTATGGTTCGCCAATGGCAACAGTTATTTAACGACAAACGTTATTCGTTTGTGAACATTACCAGCCCTGATTTCGTTGCCTTAGCAAAATCTTACTACATAGAGGCCAATAAAGTTGATGCGCGTGCAAACCTAAAAACCGCATTAGAAACGATGATTAACCACAAAGGTGCTTACCTATTAGAAGTAATGGTTGGTAGAGAAAATAACGTTTTCCCAATGGTTCCACAAGGAATGAGCGTAAGCGAAATCAGATTGAAGTAAGTTGAAAGGTTTAAGGTAAAAAAGAAATTATCATGAGTACTGAAGATAAAATAAAATATACAGAAGATACGGTTGATCTTGAAGGAAAACAGGAATATACCATTACGGTGTATGCCGAAAACCGCATCGGATTGTTAAACAGGATAGCGATTATTTTCTCTAAAAGAAAAATCAACATCGAAAGTTTGAACACTTCTCCGTCAGAAATCGATGGGATACACCGTTTCAACATCGTTATCCACGAAGGATATGAAGTAGTGAGAAAGCTTGCCCGTCAGATCGAAAAGCAAATTGAGGTATTGAAGGTATATTTCAATACCAACGAGGAAATTATCTGGCAGGAGTTGGCGCTTTACAAAGTTTCTACAGATGAAATTGCAGAGAAAGTAACCGTTGAGCGTTTATTACGCCAATACGGTGCCAGTGCCGTGGTGATCCGTAAAGATTACACTGTGTTTGCAGTAACCGGCCACCGCGAAGAAACCGACGCTCTTGTAAAAGCTTTAGAGCCTTACGAACTAATTGAGTTTGTGCGTTCGGCAAGGGTAGCCATTATTAAAGATAGCGCTGGTTTCCACGAAAAACTAAAAGAATTCGAGGCTTTTGAACCAGGTGAAGAATTGGTAGAAAATGAGTTCTTGGAAAAAGGCGAAAAGATTTTCACGATGTAGGCCTCTCCCTTAAGCCCCCTCTCCTAAAGCAGAAGGGACTTAAATAAATGAGAGAAAAGCACTTTATAGGCTGGAGATTAAAAATATGAAATGTAATAAAGCAATACCGATTTTAAGAATATTTGATTACGATAAAGCAATTGAATTTTATATCAACTGGTTGGGCTTTAAAATAGACTGGGAGCATACTTTTGAAGAGAACACCCCGGTTTACATGCAGATTTCGTTAGGCGGCATTGAGTTGCATTTAAGCGAACATCACGGGGATAGTTCACCAGGTGCACATGTTCATATTGATTGTACAGGTTTAAAAGCATTTCATAAAGAAATATTAGCTAAAAAGTACAAATACAACAGACCTGGTTTGGAGAAAACTTTTTATGGAACATGGGCCGTAACCGTAAACGATCCGTTCTTTAATAAGATTACCTTTAATGAGGAACTAATTCAGGCTGAAAGCTCAAAGACTAAAGACCAAAGCGAAAACACAAATTAGATAGAAAGCAAAATGAACCAGGTATTTGAATTTATAATCAACTCACGCAAGACATTTATTCAGTTAATCGATAGTTTAACAATCGAAGAATTGAATAAAATCCCCGACGGTTATAACAACAATATCATCTGGAATTTTGGGCATATTGTAGTGAGCACACAAACACTTTGTTATGTCCGTACCGGTATATTGCAAAATGCGGCTTCGGTAAAATTTAACGAGTATTATAAAAAGGATACGAAACCATCTTATACGGTAACTGAAGAAGAAGTAGCAGAATTGAAAGCCATCGCATTAGAGAGCATTGAAAAGATAAAAGAAGACTATGCAAATGGAAATTTTTCGAACATCACTCCTTTTACAACCGCTACTTATGGTGCGCAATTAAATAGCATAGAAGAAGTACTGATTACGACCATCGGTCATGATAACGTACATTACGGTTATGCATGGGCACTCAGGAAACTGATGTAAAATGGAAGATGTGAGATGGAAAATGGATGATAGGTAAAAATCAGTGTAATCATACCGAAGGAAAAAAGAATATATAACCCGATAATTAAATAGAAATTAACCAATAAAAAACAATGGCAAATTATTTTAACACATTACCTCTTAGAGAAAAATTAAACCAATTAGGTGTTTGCGACTTCATGGACAGTTCTGAATTTTTGGATGGCGTTAGCGCATTAAAAGGCAAAAAACTGGTAATTGTAGGTTGTGGCGCCCAAGGCTTAAACCAAGGTTTAAATTTAAGAGATAGTGGTTTAGATGTAAGCTACACTTTACGTAAGGAAGCAATTGAAGGTAAACGCGATTCGTGGAAAAACGCAACTGAAAATAATTTCACAGTAGGTACTTACGAAGAGTTGATTCCAAATGCAGATGTAGTAATTAACCTTACTCCTGATAAACAACACACCGCTGTTGTAAATGCAATTATGCCTTTAATGAAAGAAGGTGCTACTTTGTTATATTCACACGGTTTCAATATCGTGGAAGAAGGTATGCAGATCCGTAAAGATTTAACCGTAATTATGGTTGCACCTAAATGCCCAGGCAGTGAAGTTAGAGCAGAATATGTTCGTGGTTTCGGCGTTCCAACCTTAATTGCAGTTCACCCTGAAAACGATCCGCAAGGAAAAGGATTGGCACAGGCAAAAGCATATTGCGCGGGTACTGGTGGCCATAGAGCAGGTGTATTAAAATCATCATTCGTAGCTGAGGTAAAATCAGATTTAATGGGCGAGCAAACCATCCTTTGTGGTTTATTGCAAACAGGTTCTATCCTATCTTTCGATAAAATGGTCGAAAAAGGAATCGACGCAGGTTACGCTTCTAAACTGGTTCAATACGGTGTTGAAGTCATTACCGAAGCCTTAAAACAAGGTGGTATCACTGCCATGATGGACAGATTAAGCAATGTTGCTAAAATCAAAGCTTTCGAAATTTCTGAAGAATTGAAAGACATCATGCGCCCATTGTTCCAAAAACACCAGGACGATATTATGAGTGGCGAATTTAGTCGTACCATGATGGAAGATTGGGCAAATGGGGATAAAAATTTACTAAAATGGAGAGCTGAAACAGGCGAAACTGCTTTCGAAAAAACACCGGCTGGAGATGTGAAGATTGGTGAGCAGGAATATTTTGATAACTATACTTTAATGGTTGCTTTTGTTCGTGCGGGTGTTGAATTGGCCTTCGAAACGATGGTACAGGCAGGTATTAAACCAGAATCGGCCTACTACGAATCGTTACACGAAACACCACTTATTGCCAACACCATTGCACGTAAGAAATTGTTCGAAATGAACCGTGTAATTTCTGATACCGCTGAGTATGGTTGCTACTTGTTCGATCAGGCTTGTAAACCACTTTTAGGCGATTTCATGAAAAAAGTAGATACCGATTTAGTAGGTAAAAACTTTAACGAAGGTAAAGATGGTGCAGTTGATAACAGAAAATTAATCGATATCAATGAGGCTATCCGCTCTCACGAAGTAGAGCAGATTGGCGCTACATTGCGTAAGGCAATGACGGCAATGAAAGCAATTAAAACAGCATAACCTCACCCTAAATCCCCTCTCCTAAAAGAGAGGGGGCTTTGGATAGGTCATATAAAAAACAATAATTACAAACTTAAATTCCCCCTTTAGGGGGCTAGGGGGTTAAAATGTCAAAAACATTAGTAGAAAAAATTTGGGATGCTCACGTTGTCAAAAGTGAAGAAGGATTTCCTGATATTTTATACATTGATACACACTTAATACACGAGGTAACTTCTCCGCAGGCATTTGATGGCTTGCGCAAAAGAGGCTTACCTGTTTTACGTCCGAAACAAACCGTAGCCACTGCCGATCATAACGTACCTACGTTGAACCAGTTGTTGCCAATTAAAGAGGAACTTTCGCGCTATCAGGTTGATATGCTAACCAAGAACTGCGCAGAATTCGGCGTAGAACTTTATGGCTTAGGGCATCCTTTCCAGGGTATTGTGCATGTTATAGGTCCAGAGCTCGGCATTACCTTACCCGGTAAAACAATGGTTTGCGGAGATAGCCATACCTCTACCCACGGTGCTTTTGGCGCCATCGCTTTTGGTATAGGAACTTCGCAGGTAGAGCAGGTTTTCGCCACGCAATGTTTATTGCAATCGAAACCTAAAACCATGAAAATTGAGGTAAATGGTAAACTTGGACAGGGTGTTGGCGCAAAAGACATTATCTTATACATTATTGCCAAAATCTCTGCAGCTGGCGGTACAGGTTATTTTATTGAGTATGCAGGTTCGGCAATCGAGGCTTTAAGTATGGAGGCACGTATGACCATCTGTAACATGAGTATCGAAATGGGGGCACGTGGTGGATTAATTGCACCAGACCAAACCACTTTCGATTACATCAAAGGAAGAGAATTTGCTCCTAAAGGCGAAGAATGGGATAAAGCTTTGGCTTACTGGAAAACATTATATAGCGATGCTGACGCCAAATTTGATAGTGTGTTAACCTTTGATGCCGCAGATATCGCTCCAATGATTACCTATGGAACAAACCCGGGAATGGGCATGGGCATACAGGAACATATTCCGGCAACTGGTGCACAACCGGAAAAAGAAAAACTTTCGTACCAGAAAGCATTAGATTATATGGGCTTTGAGGATGATTCGTCGTTGATCGGAAAACCGGTTGATTATGTGTTCATCGGAAGCTGTACCAACTCACGCATTGAAGATTTACGTGAAGTTGCCGATTTTGTAAAGGATAAACGCAAAGCAGACAATGTGACGGTTTGGATTGTTCCAGGGTCGAAACAAGTAGAACAACAGGCTAAAAACGAAGGTTTAGACAAGATTTTCGAAGCCGCTGGTTTTCAGCTACGCGAACCGGGTTGCAGTGCCTGTTTAGGGATGAACGAAGATAAAATCCCGGCTGGCAAATATTGTGTATCCACATCAAACAGAAATTTTGAAGGTAGACAAGGACAGAATGCCCGTACATTATTGGCCAGCCCGCTTACCGCAGCAGCAGCAGCCGTAACCGGCAAAATTACCGATGTAAGGGCTTTATTAGAAAAGATAGAAAGTTGAGGGTTCTAGAAGTCGCAATATTGAATGTAAAAACCGGATTTTCAGCCGATTTTGAAAAAGCTTTTAGCGAAGCACAAAAAATCATTTCCACAATGGAGGGTTACATTTCGCATCAGCTTCAAAAATGTGTGGAAGTAGAAAACAAATACATCCTGCTAGTAAACTGGAAAACACTGGAGGCACATACCGAAGGTTTTAGAGGATCGGCGGAATACCAGGGTTGGAAAAAGTTATTACATCATTTTTATGATCCTTTTCCAACGGTTGAGCATTTTATTGAAATAGAGGCTTAACAATAAATGGTTAAATAAAAACAAATGGAAACATTACAAGAAATACAAAACCAGTTTAATGCAGTATCTGAAAAATATGATAGGCAAAGGCGCTTTCTCATCCCTTGTTTTGACGATTTCTATGGGACTGCTTTAACGCTTTCGGAAGAAGTTTCTGTTGTAAAAAACATTTTAGATGTTGGAGCCGGGACAGGATTAATGAGTGCTTTTTTCCAGGAGAAATATCCTGATGCTAAAATAACCCTGGTTGATATTTCGGCAGATATGCTTAAAAAAGCAGAGGAGCGCTTTGATGGCAATGAAAACATCAGTTTTTTAAATGCGGACTTTGCTACCGTTGATTTACCGGAAAACCATTATGATTTAGTGGTTTCGGGATTGGCCATTCATCATTTGCCAGATCAATTGAAACAACAACTTTTTGGTAAAATAAAAAAAACGCTGCGTGCGGGTGGCTGGTTTATCAATGCCGATCAGGTTTTAGGGGATACCGATTTAGCCGAAAAGGTGTATACCGAAAATTGGAAAAAGCATGTCCAACAACACCCGGATTTAACCCAGGAAGAAAAACAAAGCGCCTTTGAGCGAATTAAGGTCGACATTATGGCTCCCTTATCCGCTCAATTAGCATGGCTGGAAGCCGCAGGAATGAAAAATGCAAACTGCTACTATCAGTATTACAATTTTGTAGTTTTTGCAGCAAATAATTAAAAAACATTGAAATCACCACCAACCGGTGAAATCATTCAAATCTGTGTAATCATCATTAAAAATGAAAAAATTCACAAAATTAACATCGGCAGTAGTGCCATTAAACATAGAAAATATCGATACCGATCAGATCATCCCTGCTCGGTTCCTAAAAGCAACCACCCGTGAAGGTTTTGGCGAAAATTTATTTCGCGACTGGCGTTACGAAAACGATAACCAACCAAAGGCTGATTTCGTGATGAATAATCCAACTTATAGTGGTCAGGTTTTGGTTGCAGGAAAAAACTTTGGGTGTGGAAGTAGTCGTGAACATGCCGCATGGGCCATTCAGGATGCCGGCTTTGATGCGGTAATCAGCAGTTTCTTTGCCGATATCTTTAAAGGAAATGCGCTAAACAATGGCTTATTACCCATACAGGTGAGTGAAGAGTTTTTGGCACAGATTTTCAAAGCAGTTGATCACAATCCAAAATCAGCTTTAGAAGTTGATCTTGAAAACCAAACGGTAACGATTGTAGAAACCGGAGCTAAAGAATCTTTTGAGATCAACCCATACAAAAAATCGTGTTTGATAAACGGTTATGATGATATCGATTTCATCTTAAACCAAAAACAATTGATTGAAGAATTTGAAAAAGGCCGAGGGTAGAAAGGCAAAGCAGAAACACTAAAGAAAACCTTAATCTGCTTAGGCATATAAGGTGGTAAAAGAATAAAGAACACATGGCAGAGCGTTTCGTCAGCATCCAAAATTTAAACTTAAAGTTTCAGCAAAAAGCTGTGCTAAGGGATTTGAACTGGACCATTAATCGTAGTGAAAACTGGGTATTGGGCGGAATTAGTGGAAGCGGAAAAACCTCGTTGGCTAAAAGAATCGCTGGCTTACTAAGTGTTCCCGGCGAGGTGAAAATTTATTTTGACAACGAAAGTTTATTACCTGCCGAAACCTTGTTTGTTGAAAGCTGGTACCAGTTTAAAAACTTAGAAGGTGTTGCCAATTTTTATTATCAACAACGGTACACGAGCCAACAGGCCAAAGAAACTTTAACTGTTCATGCAGAATTGGTTAGCTATGGCAAAGAAAAGGGCCTTCATTTCGATCAGGTTGAACCTATTTTGGAGGCTTTAGGTTTTGCAACATTTGCCAGTTCACAATTGATCGAATTATCCAGCGGCGAACATAAAAAACTGCAACTGGTAAAAGCCTTATGGTTAAAACCGCAGTTATTGATCATCGATCAGCCTTATACCGGTTTAGATGCGGCATCCCGTAAGAATTTAAACATTTTATTGGATCAGATTGCAAAAGAAGGTGCTCAGTTGATTTTAATATGCAACGATACTGAATTACCAACCTGTATAACATCATTTGCTGAAATAAGAAACGGACAATTGGTTAAAGTAGATGCTTTAGAAACATCTGCCAATACCAAACCCCGCTTAAAAGAAATTCCGGCATTCTTAAAAGAACCGCCTGTTTACAGTTCGCAAAATATTGTTAAAATGATTGATGTGAACATCAGTTATGGCGATAAACAGGTATTAAAAAATATCAACTGGGAAGTTAAGGCTGGAGAAAAATGGCTTTTACAGGGGCATAACGGATCAGGGAAATCAACATTGCTGAGTTTAGTAAACGGCGACCATCCACAATCTTATGCCAACGAACTTTATTTATTCGGCAACAGACGTGGAAGCGGCGAAAGTATATGGGATATTAAACAGCACATTGGTTTAATATCGCCTGAGTTTCACTGGTATTTCGATGCTACGGCCACCGTTTGGCAAAGCATCGCTTCGGGCTTTTACGATACCGTAGGTTTGTTTCAACAGTTGCCCTATACCAAAAGCACACAGGTTGATGAACTTGTGGAGTATTTTGGATTAACTGAAAACAAAAATGAATTATTAACCGCGCTTCCGCTTGGTAAACAACGATTGGTATTGTTGGCGCGGACGATTATAAAAAACCCGGAACTATTAATTCTGGACGAACCCTGTCAAGGTTTAGACCAACAGCAAACACAACATTTTAACCAATTGGTTGATGAACTGTGCAGCAATGGAATGACCTTAATTTATGTTGGCCATTTTGAATCGCAGCTGCCAACCTGCATAGAAAAAAGAATATTGTTAGAAAAAGGCGAGGTAAAAGTCGTCGAAACTATACTAGAAAACGTTTAGTACAATGAAGAAGAACATTTTAGTAATACCTGGAGATGGTATTGGACCCGAAGTAACCACTTGGGGAAAAGCAGCATTAGAAAAAATTGCCGAAATTTTTGGCCATGAATTTGTGTTTGATGAAGCTCTAATGGGCCATGCAGCCATTGAAGTTACTGGCGAGCCTTTGCCGGATGAAACTTTAGAAAAAGCGAGACAAAGCGACGCTATCCTTTTTGGCGCAATCGGTCATGCCAAATACGATAACGACCCGAGTTTAAAAGTTAGACCAGAGCAGGGTTTGCTAAAAATCCGTAAGGAATTGGGTTTATTTGCCAACCTCCGCCCAATATTACTATTTGATGAACTTCTTGAAGCCTCTAGTATTAAACCAGAAATTTTAAGAGGTACCGACATTTTATTCTTCCGCGAATTAACCGGAGATGTGTACTTCGGTGAGAAAATACGCTCTGAAGACAGAAATACGGCTTCAGATCTGATGATTTATCACCGTTATGAAGTAGAACGTATTGCCCACAAAGCATACCAGGCCGCACAACAACGCAACAAAAGATTGTGTTCAGTAGATAAAGCAAATGTTTTAGAAAGTTCCCGCTTATGGCGCGAAACGGTTCAGGAAATTGCAAAACAATACCCTGATGTAGAAACTGAACACATGTTTATCGATAATGCAGCCATGCAGCTGATTAAAAATCCAAAGAAATTCGACGTGGTGTTAACCGCCAACTTATTTGGTGATATTTTAACCGATGAGGCTTCGCAGATTGCAGGTTCAATGGGTATGCTCGCCTCCGCATCTGTTGGCGAAAGTACAGGTTTCTTTGAGCCGATCCACGGTTCTGCCCACGATATTACAGGCAAAGATTTGGCTAACCCACTGGCTTCTATCCTATCGGCGGCTTTAATGCTGGAAATTGGTTTCGGATTAAAAGAAGAAGCTAAATTACTGGTTGATACCGTTGACCAGGTACTTAAGGAAGGCTTTAGAACACATGATATTGCTGACCAAAATACAAACCGATTTAAAGTTTTAGGCACAGCCGAAATGGGTAAATTGGTAATTAAATTCTTATCCCAAAAATTAATCACATCCTAAACTTAAGATTATGATTCACGACCCAAACAAAGTTTATATTTTCGACACGACATTGCGTGACGGCGAGCAGGTTCCAGGCTGCCAGTTAGATACAAACCAAAAAGTAGAAATCGCTAAATCACTCGAGCTTTTAGGTGTGGATGTGATTGAAGCGGGTTTCCCGGTATCTAGTCCAGGAGATTTTAACAGCGTAATTGAGTTATCAAAAGCAGTCAGTAATCCAATTATCTGTGCTTTAACCCGTGCAAATAAAAATGATATCGATGTTGCTGCAGATGCTTTACGTTATGCAAAAAGACCGCGTATCCACACCGGGATCGGCTCGTCTGATTTCCATATCAAACATAAATTTAACAGTACCCGTGAAGATATTTTAGAACGTGCTGTTGATGCCGTAAAATATGCTAAAAAATATGTGGAAGATGTTGAGTTCTACGCTGAAGATGCTGGCCGCGCCGACATCGAGTTTTTAGCCAAAATGATCGAAGCGGTAATTGCTGCTGGTGCAACAGTGGTAAACATCCCTGATACAAACGGTTACTGCCTGCCAGATCAATATGGTTCGAAAATTCTTTTCTTAAAAGAGAATGTAAAAAATATCGACCAGGCCATTATATCGGTACACTGCCACAACGATTTAGGTTTGGCTACAGCCAATTCTATTGCCGGCTTACAAAATGGTGCCCGCCAGGTAGAATGTACCATCAACGGCATCGGAGAGCGTGCAGGCAATACATCCATGGAAGAAGTCGTCATGATTTTGAAAACACACAAGATTTTGGGCCTAAACACCCAGATTGATGCTACCCGTTTTTACGAAATGAGCCATATGGTGAGAAACCAGATGAATATGCCAGTTCAACCAAACAAAGCAATTGTTGGCGGCAATGCATTTTCGCATAGTTCAGGTATTCACCAGGATGGTTTCCTGAAAAACCGTGAAAACTACGAAATTATTAAACCTGAAGATGTTGGTTTCCCTGATGCGACAATTGTATTGACAGCAAGAAGTGGCCGCCACGCCTTAAAACATCATTTAGAGCGTTTAGGTCATAGATTGGAAAAAGATCATTTAGATATTGTTTACAAAAAATTCCTGGTTTTGGCCGATAGTAAACAGGGCATTAACGACCACGATTTAAACCAATTGGTTGCTTTGCATTTAGCCTAAAGCTCAGGATTTGGCATTAAGCGGGTGGCATTTTTAGTTTAAGGCACCGGCTTAATTTACCTAAACCTGATAGCAGTGGAAATACTTTTTAATTGCAGCAACCTTTAATATGATGTCATGCTGAGGTACGAAGCATCTGCAACCTATGAAACAGGCTTCTTCAATCTTCAGCATTACAGTGGTTTTAAAAAGATTGAAACGAATAGCAGGACTGTAAGAACCGAAAAGTACCAACCCCTGCTTTACAAAAAAATAAAAGAGAGATCTCAGTCTTGATACTGAATACTTGATACTACTAAATACCCGATACTTAGCACTAGAACGATCTCTCCACTTGATACTAAAACAATGAATACGACAACACCGAATACACTAGATTTTCAATCTGCATCGCAACGGTTAAAGGGCGTGGTAAAACGTACACCTTTGGAGTTTAACGCCGGGCTTTCTGCCCATTACAATGCCAATATTTATTTAAAAAGGGAAGACCTGCAGATTGTACGTTCGTACAAATTACGTGGCGCCTACAATAAAATTAGCACGTTGCCACAAGATGCCTTGATTAACGGTGTAGTTTGTGCAAGTGCTGGTAACCACGCACAGGGTGTAGCATATTCATGCAAAAAGCTGGGCATCAAAGGTGTTATTTTTATGCCCGAAATTACACCTAAACAAAAGGTGAAACAAACCTACATGTTTGGCGGCGACAGTGTAGAAGTGGTTTTGGTGGGTGATACTTTCGATGATTGTTTGAAAGAAGCCCTTGCCTACAGCGCTGAAAAATCGGCCACTTTTATTCCACCGTTTGATGATGAAAAAGTAATTGAAGGACAAGCTACGGTTGGTGTAGAGATTTATGAAGATCTACCGGATTTGGATATGGTGGTGATGCCAGTTGGCGGTGGCGGTTTGGCATCAGGCGTAAGTGCCTATATGAAAACCGTTAAACCTGAGGTAAAACTGGTTGGTGTAGAACCACTGGGCGCACCATCGATGGTTACCGCGATGGAATATGGTGGTCCATTTACTTTAGAAGAGATAGATCGTTTTGTTGATGGTGCTGCTGTAAAAAGGATCGGGCATATTACTTACGAATATTGCAAGGAACTTCTGGATCAGATGCATTTAATCCCTGAAGGGAAAATATGCACCACCATACTAAAACTATATAACGAAGATGCTATTGTTGTTGAACCTGCAGGAGCCCTGTCTGTAGCTGCATTAGATCAGCTTAAAGACCAGATTACCGGTAAAACGGTAGTTTGTATCGTTAGCGGTGGAAATAACGACATAGAGCGCATGCAGGAGATTAAAGAGAAATCTCTGCTTTTCGAAGGCTTGAAACATTATTTCATTGTACGCTTCCCACAAAGACCAGGTGCTTTAAAGCTTTTTGTGAATGAAGTTTTAGGTCCACAGGATGATATTACCCGTTTTGAGTTTATTAAAAAAACGAATAAGGAAAACGGCCCTGCACTGGTGGGAATAGAACTTTCTAACAAAAACGATTATGCAAGTTTATTGCAGCGCATGAAAGATTTTAAATTCGAAATTATTGAGCTCAACCAGGATCAGACTTTGTTTGAATACTTGGTTTAATGCCTGTTTTAACACAGAGGACACAATTATAATTTAATTTCTTTGTCATCCTGAGCCTGTCGAACGATAAGTATAGTATTTCGCCAGGCTCAACACGACATATCTTATAAAAATGAATTTCAAAGACTTAAGCAACAAAACATTAATTTCTGACAGCGATATCGATTGGGAAGATTTAGGCGCGGGCGTTAAACGCAAGATTATGGCTTATGATGACCAGCTGATGTTGGTTAAAGTAGCTTTTGAAAAAGATGCCATAGGTACCATCCATAACCATCCTCACTTACAAATGAGTTATGTTGCCAAAGGCAGTTTTGAAGTGAGCATGGGCGATGAGAAGAAAATCTTAACTGAAGGAGATGTTTTCTTTGCCCCAACCCTTGTATTTCATGGCGTGGTTTGTCTGGAAGCTGGATTATTGATCGATATTTTTAATCCGCATCGCGAAGACTTCATAAAATAAAATATGTAATCGTCATGCTGATCCGATAGCTATCGGATTTATTTCAGCATCTATCCTGCCTTCCCGAAGTTTTACTTAGTTCTATCTTTCCAGAAAGACCCTGAAATAAATTTACTGCGTAGTTTTCCGCTGCGCTATAGGTCAGGGTGACGACCGCTTAACCCTTAACCTTAAACCTTATTGAAAAGTAAATTTCACATTCTTATAACCCAAACCCTCAATAATCGGTTTAAGTACCGTAGTAGCATTGGTTTTGGTCTGTGTTAAAATACTCGATTTATTCACTTCTGTAGTCACCTGTCTTTCGGCTGCTTTATAGGCCTCGTCTACTAAACTGGCCTCGCGGAAGAAAGCCATCTTTGTATCGTAAACCCGGGAGTTTTTATGATCTATTTTTACATAACAGATTTCGGGCTGTGGCAAATTTACTACAGCAGTGTCCGCATCAATATCAATATCCTCGCGCGTAATTTTTGTGAGGTCGATACAACCCACTGCTTCGGCCTTAACAATCAATAACACACTGGCTTCGGGCAAAAAATCAGTTTTATTTTTATGTTCCAAAACATCGCTGATCTGGTACCTTACCAGCTCTAATTTACCAATGGCTTCGATTTTCTCTACCAGAAGCTGATGCTTGCTCTCTACAGAGGTATTGATGCTAAACTTTTTGGAAATAAATAGATACCCCGCAACGATTAAAATTAACCAGGGCAAAAGGCGAAAAAAGAGCTTCATATCGAATAAAATTGGATGCTAGTAGTTGTGTATTTAATCTGTTGCACAATAATTAATCCATAAATCATGCATTTTATTTTTTTGGCAGCAGATTTGTAATAGCAATATCATACACACAAATAAAACACTAATCAACATGAAAAAACTTACCATCTTAATGCTTTGCATCGCCACACTAGGTCTGGCCTCTTGCAAAAAAGACACAATTGTACAACAGACAGCTCCAAATAGAACTGTTGTATTTGATGTTACGCCAAATAAATGGGTACTAGAAAATGGCAAATACTATCTTGACTTAAATATTCCAGAAATTGACGATATTAATTTCTACGATGAAGGTATATTGGTCTACTCTGCTACTCCAAATTATACCAATTATTATCAACTACCTTACGGTGATATGGACTATGAAGCTCATATTGGGGGTCTTTCGATAAGCAGGTCAACATTACCAACAACCCCAATTAGAATAAAAGTTGTTCTGGTTGCAGCTGAAAATGTAACGTAAAAGAAAAATATTTTAAAACGCTAAAACGACTAATGTTCCTCTGAACTTAGTCGTTTTTTTATGTGCTAATTTTCCCACATTAAAACGTCGTGGATGGAAAATACTGTATCCTTTGATCTCCCAAAAAGTTATAATTATAATTATAATTAGCTCATTAGAACACGAAATTATAATTACAATTAAAACTCTAAAAAACGACTAATGTTCAACTGAACGTGGTCGTTTTTTTTATGCTCTCCCCTGTTCAATTGTAAAGCACGGATGTTCACGCCATTTCTTTCCAATAGCAACTCATCGTAGAAACCTTTGTAGTATACATCTTTTACTTCAAAACGCCTGCTGCTCCAGTTGCTGTTGATTTCGGCCCATTCGGGGTAAAATACAACGAATTCTTTCAGTGTCTTTAAACCTATTTTTTCGGCATCAGTTTTCGATAAAACCACGGCATTACCTAAAATCTGTGCAGTGTAAATGTGTTTGGGATGCTGGTAAATCTCTGATGGTTTTCCGGTCTGCAACAATTCGCCGTTTTTCAGAATCAGCAATTGGTCGGCCAGGAATAATCCATCGGCAGGGTCGTGCGAAACCAAAATTACCGTAACACCGGTTTCTGAGGCTACGCGTTTAATATCTGCACGCAACTGGTTCTTCAGCAAGGCATCAACCTGACTAAAAGGTTCGTCTAATAGTAAAACCTGTGTATCGGCAACCATGGCCTTTGCTATGGCCACGCGCTGCTGCTCTCCCCCGCTCAGTTCGATGATTTTTTTATTTTGAAGTGGTAAAATCCGAAGATGCTCCATCATCTGAAGTGTTTTTTCGGCTTTGGTTTTAAGGTCGGTATTCGATAGTTGTGAGGCAATATTATCGTACACTTTTGCGTAAATATTCAGCGAAAAATCCTGTGTAACCATCTTCATCTGTTTATGGCCAGGTATCAACTGCTCGTCGGGGCCTTTAACCCGCTGATCTTCAAAAAAGATTTCGCCTTCATCAGTTTTCAACAGTCCGTAAATGGATTTCAACAAAGTCGATTTTCCACTGCCACTCTCGCCAATAATGGCTACTACGTCGCCCCTTTTGATCTCGAAACTTACATTTTTAATGCCTCCGGCCTGTTCTGCCTGATATTGTTTGGTTAAATTTTTAACGCTGATTAGGGTATTGCTCACGCGGTAAAGATAAGAAAAAGGTGGAGGTTTTTTAGGTAGAAGGTTTAAGGGAAATGGGGAAAACCAAAAAAAAATCCTGTTTCGCCTAACCGAAACAGGATCTGTTTTATTGGTGTGTTATCAACTCCCCTTTAGGGGATTTAGGGCTTAATTCAAGCCAAAGGTAAGTCCGAAGCTCATGTTCTTTAAACCAGCCTGCTGAGCGGTGGTAAACATATCGTTAAAGTAATATTTGGTAAACAAACCGATACCGCCATAACCAAATCTAATGGTACCGCCGTAACGAACCGATTGGAAGTGATAACTGTCGTATTGTTTTTCTTTACCACGCTCCTAACTCACCTGTTTAATTTTTCCGTTTAGCAAAAAGCTCACTTCCGGACCTAAAACCAGATAAAATCTTTTACCGTTCTTGTTTTCGCCAGTGCGGAATTCGAAGTTTAAGGGAATATGTACATAACTGCTCGAGAAACGGTTTTTAGAGAAATGTACAGGTGCCTGATCGGTGTAAACAAATTCGCTCGAGTTTTTAGCAATAGTGATATCTTTTCTTAAGCGGATTAAAGTCCAATCAAATCCACCGGCTACATACACTTTAAAATTAGAGTTGAAACGATAGCCCAATTGCAGGATATCAAAAGAGAAGGTACTGGTTTTACCGCCTTTATAATCTAAGAAATCGTTATTAGGGGATAAATTGAAACTTCCATTGTCGATTAACCTGGAGAAACCCCAATCCACCCTGGTAAAAGTAATTCCGCCTACGAAACGGCCTTTTTTAGGATCTTTATTTGTGCTATCTTTTCCGTCTCTGGTTATTTTTACAATACCGTAATCTAAATCTTTTCTGTTTCTTTTAATTGAATCTTGTTGTGCAAAAGCACCGGGAGCCATAACACCGGCAAGTCCGCTTACCAAAAGTGTTGTATAAATTAGCCGTTTCATATCTATGTGTGTTTTATTGAGGGTTTGAATAAATGAATTATTGAGTGGTATAAATGCTGTAATCTTAATCTGTAAATCCTGATCAATCCTGGCTTATTTCTTATTCCGTTTTCCTATTTTAAACGGGCCGATATTAATCGATGACAAAGAAGAATCATCGTCATCCGTGCGGAACTGGATCAGTTTATCTTTTCTTTTGTCCATTTTGTTAACGATCAGGTTTACCACATCGCCAACGTTACGGATACCTTTATTACTTTGTTCATTATCGTTAATGGGTTCATCTGTTTTAACTGTTGTTTGATTGGCTGCAATTACAACATCTGCTTTAGGCTGTTCAAGAATTGCCGCGTCAATTTGTGCTTTGATATCTTTTTTAGGATCTTCAACCTGAGCAACCATCGTTTCTTGTTTCTGCATTTGAGGTGCAGTAATGATAGCCTGTTTTTCTACCGGTTTAACAACATTTTGTTTAACCTTAGTTTTGGCAATCGTACTTTCCGCTTTACGTTGAATTGGTAAAACTGGTGCGATATTTTCAATAGGTTCAACCAATTTAGTAACAGTATCCTTAACAACTGCCGACTGTACTACCGGTTTCGTTTTTTCAATGGTATTACCGGCCAATTGTTTACTTCCACTGGTCGTGTTTTGTTGTTGATAAATCAAAACACCTATCGTAGCGATCAGTAATACAGCAGCAGCTGATAACCAATAAATGGATATGATCCTCTTTTTCTTTGAGGCTATTTCGCTTTCAATGTTGCTCCATAAATCCCTCGAAGGTGTTACCTCTGCATCAGCAAAAGCATCCTTAAACAATTGATCAAAATCCTTATCCCGTATAGGTTGCATAACCAAATCCCTCCATTTTTATAATTTCCTCTTTTAATATTGCCCTTGCCCTCGATAGCTGCGATTTACTCGCGCCTTCTGAGATGCCAAGCGTTTCTCCAATTTCCTTGTGCGAATAACCTTCTATTACATACATGTTAAAAACCATGCGGTAACCATCTGCCAGTTTCTGTATTACCTTCATCAAATCCTGCATCCCTAAGGTGCCAAAATCAAATCCGGTTGAAGGTTGTTCGTAAGCTTCATCTATTTCCACCACATTTAAGCTGCGTAAATTCTTACGGTAACTTTCAATCGCAGTATTTACCATTACGCGCCTTATCCAGCCTTCAAAAGAACCATCGCCTCTGTACTCTTTTATTTTTTGGAAGATTTTAATGTAGCCCATTTGCAATACATCTTCTGCCTCCATCCTATCTTTGGCGTAGCGCATACAAACGGCCAGCATTTTCGATGCCGTTTGCTTATAAAGCAGCTCCTGCATCTTCCGGTCGCCAGCTTTGCAGCCTTCCATCAAATCGTTTATCGTATAGCTTCGCGTCAATTTCATTGTGTGTTTGTATATAGAAGATGGGCAATTACAAACAATGGTTGCATGGGGAGAAAGAAAAAGTTAAATAAAGTTAAAACAGGGATTCATACCAGTTGATTATCAACAAGATATAGTTTAAATAAATTTAAAGAAAGATATAGATTTTTTATCTGAAAATGAACATGCAGTATTTTATTGGGAACAGCAGTCCCGCTATTCGCTTCAAAGCCTTGGTTCGTTCCTCACCTTCGTGTTTTTCGCTGCTATCGGGTTTAGAAACAAGGCAACTGCTTGAAAATAAAAACCCCCATAGGTTCTGGAAACCTGCGGGGGTTGAAATGGCGTGAACTTAATTATCCTAAACTGTGCTATCTTCCATCCTTTTTTACCTTAAACAATTTAAAATCTTGTTTATAGGTTAAAAAGAACGAATGGTTAAACTGAAGTTGTTTATCAGTATGGTCTAAATCGATGTGTGGTTCAAAACGCACATCAAGATACAAATGTGGAATCAACTCTTTTTGATAGGCATAACGTAGCGAAACAATATTTCTCGCACTTTGCTTCAAGCCAGGACTGTACAGGTTATCGGATACCGATTCGTAAAGCGGCATACCTTTAATCGAAATAAAATTGTTGCCTTTCCAGTAAGAGGCTACTAAACTTCCCCATTTACTTTCTACACCTGCATTTAACCACAAACCAAAGCCACCTTCGTAAGCCTTTCTTTTATCTGGTGAAAAATCTTTATACACGGCAATATAGTTATCCGTATACACCTGTTTAATATTACCATTAATGTCTTTATGCAATTTTATACCTGTTGCCCCATTAAACATGGTTGTAATCGGAATTTCTTTAAGTACGTCAATTTGTCCACCCTGATGGAAAGCCAAAAACTGTGCAGGAATGCTTAATTTCCAATCATCGTTTTTTATTAAAAAACTTTCTGTTGATAAACCACCAATGATTTCTTCTTTTGCCGGGTCGCCCTTGTAAATCATCTTTTGCCAGGCAATCCAGGCATCTAAAGTAAATTTCTGACGTTCCACCAATAACTGTGTACCATATTCGATCGGCGTAGTGATGGTTCTTTCGAAATCGTATAAAGGTTCGATATATTTATGTTGAATGTTGCCTTCTAAACTTCCAAAAATCAGGGTCAGGTTTCTTTTATGGTATTTTACACTGAACAATGGCTTCGCATCTGAAATGCCGTTTCTTCCAAAATCCTTTCTGATGAACGCACCAGCGGTAATGGCAAGATTAGGATGCGCGTAATACACAATCTGAGGTTGCAACTGCGTGCCATAAAGAGTGCACCCATCGTGAAAATCGTTGGTATACTCGTAATTACGGACGTAGTTTAAATTGTAAAAATTGAAGTGCACCTCATTGGTTAAACTGCTATCAGGGCGGATCCGGTTTTCAAAAGCCGACTGGTTAAACTGTGCCGAAGCCAAATAAGCACTAAAAAGAAAAGGTATTAAGAGTAAGGCCTTTTTCAGACCTGTAATTGTAAACATGAGCTTGGATTTTATCGCCCAAATTTAGGATAGTTTTTTGGTAAAGTATCAAGTAGCGTGTAGCAAAGTATCAGGAAGCTGATGCAAGTTTACGAAAAGGAAACAAAGTTAATATGAGTTGACTACCCATGCACAAGAACACAAAGCTTTTGAGGCACTTCTAATGGCAAATAATTATTGGTGCATTAGCACATTTATGGTGTAAAGATTATTCTCCACGCTTTTTACGATAGTTTTTATACAGTTTAACTGCAATCATGATTGCCATCGCTACCCCCATTATGCCGATTAAACCGTAGATCCAGTTGATGGCACTCTTAAGAATCACTACAAATACAATGGCAATCATAAAAATGGTAGCCAGTTCGCGCCATAACCTCAACTGAAAGCTCGTTAACCTGTATTGATTGTTTTTAAGCTGTTTAACGATATTTTGGCAGATAAAATGATAGATGAGCAAACCCACAACAAAACCGAGCTTAACCCACATCCAATCCATTTGTAGCAAACCTTGATTTAAAGTTAGCATAGAAGCGCCGGCCAAAACAGAAATAATCATCGCTGGGGTAGCAATAATTTTCCATAAAGTAGCTTCCATTTTAACAAACTGCTTCTGAAGGATACTCTTTTCGGGCTCAGGTTTATCGTTGGCCTCCGTATGGTAAATAAAAAGACTTAGGATATAGAACAGTCCCGCCATCCAGCTGATTACAAATACAATGTGTACTGCAAGGAAGTAATGGTAATATGGCAACAGGGTTTCTATCATTTATCTATTTAATAAGGTGATGAGAATTTAATACCTAAATTCTTTAACCACGTCAATTGCATACTTTACGTTATCGAAAGGAATATCAGGCATAATACCATGACCTAAATTGAAGATAAAGCCTTCGGTACCGCGCATGCGTTCGAATAGTTTATGGATCTGTGCCTTAATCACTGCTTTATCGGCATATAAAATATGCGGATCTAAATTTCCCTGAACGGCAATGCCTTTTGGCAAAGCATTTTTAATGTTCAATAAATCGGCATTCCAATCTACTGAAATTACATCCGGTTTGGCTTCTGCCATAATCGGTGCAAAAACAGAACTTCCTTTGCAGAACGAAATCACCGGAATATCTTTTCTATTTAAATTGGCAATAATTTCCTGAATATAACGGTGAGAAAATTCCTGATAATCATTCCAGGATAAAGCAAGTGCCCAACTGTCGAAAATTTGAACAGCATTAACACCAGCAGCAATCTGAAGGTTCAGATAATCGGCCGTTACCTTTGCAATTTTAGCCAAAAGCTGGTGTGCCAATTCTGGCTGGTTGTGTATAAAAAGCTTGGTTAATTTAAAATCTTTAGAAGAACCGCCTTCAATTAAATAACTCATTACCGTAAATGGGGCACCAGCGAAACCGATCAATGGGATTCTGCTATCCAACCGTTGTTGTATCACTTTAATCGCATCAGCAACGTACTGCAATTCATCCAGACAGTCGACATTTAAGTTTTCGATATCCTGGGCATTACGTACCGGATTGGCAAACTTCGGACCAACCCCTTGGGTAAAGCTCAAATCGCCACCCATAGCCTCACCAGTTACCAAAATATCACAGAATAAAATCGCCGCATCAATATCCAACAAATCAACAGGCAACATGGTCACATCAGCAGCAATTTCGGGAGTTTTGCACATCTCTAAAAAAGAGTACTTGTTTTTAATTTCCCAATATTGTGGCATAAAACGACCTGCCTGACGCATCATCCATACTGGCGGGCGTTCGGTTTGTTTTGAAAATGCAGCGTCTAAAAATAAATTATTCTTCATATTTTGTATTTGGTATCCATTGTTCAACGTCACCCTCATCCGATAGCTATCGGATTTATTTCAGGGTCTTAATAGCAAAAAAGATGCTGAAACAAGTTCAGCATGACGGGCGGCCTAAAAATTTAATTGCGCAAAGGTATAAATAAAAAAAAAACGAAGTACCTTTTTATTCCTAAACTGGTGCTTCGTTGTTCAAAATGACAATACTAATATTATATTTTGCTTATTTCTTTTTCAATTTTAACGATAATATCTTTCGATCGTTGTGTTTCGGCCAGTTCTTTGGCCAATTTGGTATAAGCTTCTGCCCTTTCTCTGTCCTTCTTCCGTAAAGCAAGATTGGCCAGGTGGATCAGTACATACGATTTCTCGTTCTTACCGCCTACCGGAAAACGACTGGCCAACTGAAAATGATATTCAGCCTTATCGTAGTCTTCTTCTTTCAGCGCCATATTGCCCTGCATAAATTCGTAATAACCTCTCCGGCTTTTGGCCAAACGCTCTGGTTTAGCTACCTCGGCCAATAAAGCTTTGGTTTTACCGAATTCGTTATTTTTGAAATGCTTCGATGCCATTAACACCGAACCATGTTTAAAATGGCTCCAAACAACAAAGGCAAATAAAAGCCCTGAAACAGCGGCCAGCTGATATTGATTGTAAAAAACACAAACCAATGCAGCAAGCACAAAAACTGCCATTAAAGCATATCTGCCCTTATTATTGTACATTAATGACTATCAGTGAATTTATAACCTACCCCACGGATAGAGTGGAAATAAACTGGATTTTTTTGATCTGGTTCGAAATACTTACGGAACGTTAAAATAAAGTTATCAATCGTTCTGGTTGATGGATAAACATCATAGTTCCAAACGGTTTCTAAAATCTGCTCTCTTGAAACGGCATCGTTTTTACGCTCGATTAACAGTTTCAACAACATCGTTTCCTTTTTGGTTAATGGTGTGATGGTACCATCATCGTGTTTCAATTCGAAAGAGTTAAAATAAATAGTTTTATCGCCGATTTTGTAAGAATTCAATTCTTTTAAATCATCAGATTTTAAACTGCGTTTAACCAAAATGCCAACACGAAGAATCAATTCTTCCAAGTTGAACGGTTTAACCAAATAATCATCAGCACCTTTTTTCAAACCCAATACACGGTCTTCCGAAGTATTTTTAGCAGTTAAAAACATAATTGGAACTTCTGCATTCTCTAAACGGATTGTTTCACAAACCTGGAAACCATCCATCTCAGGCAACATTACATCTAAAATGATGAGGTTGAAGCGTTCTTCTTTAAAAATTTTAAGAGCGGTTTTGCCATCTTTAACGGCGTGAACTTTATAACCCTCAAGTTCGAGGTTTAATTTGATAGCATCTAACAAGTG
>Ga0163161_10000543_pt1 | contig 30624 bp, 19 predicted proteins | sample S45metaG_FD_129847 | JGI IMG/M metagenome (GOLD analysis project Ga0163161, IMG submission 129847) | Switchgrass rhizosphere microbial communities from Kellogg Biological Station, Michigan, USA - S4-5 metaG | ecosystem: Host-associated > Plants > Roots > Rhizosphere > Soil | place: USA... | reverse complement strand
GCGATCACACCACCCAGGCCATAGATCAGCAGATTCCTGCGCAATAATGCGCTTGCACCGATCGGCTTGTATTCTACACCTTTAAGTGCCAGCGGGATCAGTATCGGAATGATGATCGCATTGAAGATCACTGCTGAGAGGATGGCACTTTCAGGACTGTGCAGGCCCATGATGTTGAGGCTTTGCAATGCGGGAATAGAGGCAATGAACAGCGCGGGCACAATGGCGAAGTATTTAGCCACGTCATTGGCGATGGAGAAGGTCGTCAGCGTGCCTCTTGTAATCAGCAGCTGTTTACCGATCTCCACGATCTCGATCAGCTTGGTCGGGTCATTGTCAAGGTCAACCATATTACCGGCCTCTTTTGCGGCCTGTGTACCACTGTTCATCGCAACACCCACATCCGCCTGTGCAAGGGCCGGCGCATCATTTGTCCCATCGCCCATCATGGCCACCAGTTTTCCCAGTGCCTGTTCGTCTTTGATGTAATTCATTTTATCCTCTGGTTTGGCTTCAGCGATAAAATCGTCCACTCCTGCTTTTTCGGCGATGAACTTTGCCGTCAAAGGATTATCACCGGTAACCATTACCGTTTTTACGCCCATTTTGCGCAGGCGTTCAAAACGTTCACTGATACCCGGTTTAATGATGTCCTGCAATTCAATAACACCCATTGTTTTCTCGTTGACAGCTACAACCAGTGGCGTACCACCATTACTGGAGATGGCATGTACCTGCTTTTCTGTTTCTGCAGGGAAAGGATTGCCCGCCATTAAGACAATATTCCTGATCGAATCAAAGGCACCTTTACGGGTTCTTTTACCATCTGCAGTATCCAGGCCGCTGGAACGGGTCTCCGCCGTAAATTTGATAAAGGTTGAACCTTCGGGAGGAGGCATTACTTTGAAATGCTGTGCCGCAGCCAATTCGAGGATCGATTTGCCTTCAGGTGTTTCATCTGCAAGGGAACTCATCACGCAGGCTTCAATAAATGCATTGCTGTCTATTCCCGGAGCCGGATAAAAGTTAGTGGCCTTACGGTTACCGATGGTGATGGTACCTGTTTTATCAAGCAGCAACACGTCGATATCACCTGCTGTTTCTACGGCTTTACCTGATTTGGTAATCACATTGGCTCTTAATGCCCTGTCCATTCCGGCTATGCCGATTGCAGAAAGCAATCCTCCGATGGTTGTAGGGATCAGACATACAAACAGGGAGATCAATGCGGCAATGGTGATCGGTGTATTGGAATAATCTGCAAATGGTTTTAAGGTAACGCAAACGATGATAAATACCAGTGTAAAACTGGCGAGTAAAATCGTAAGGGCAATCTCGTTTGGTGTTTTCTGACGCGAAGCACCTTCAACCAGGGCGATCATCTTGTCCAGAAAGCTTTCTCCCGGCTGGGTATTTACCTGCACCTTAATCTGGTCTGACAATACTTTTGTACCGCCCGTTACAGAGGATTTATCACCCCCTGATTCCCTGATGACCGGGGCAGATTCTCCTGTGATGGCAGATTCGTCAATAGTAGCGATACCTTCGATAATTTCCCCGTCGGTAGGAATGGTATCACCGGTCTCGCAGATAAAGACATCGCCCTTTTTAAGCAAACTGGACGACAGTATTTCAATATTTCCGTCAGGCATCACCACTTTTGCAGGTGTTTCTTCTCGGGTTTTTCTCAGGGAGTCTGCCTGTGCCTTTCCTCTTGCCTCGGCAATGGCTTCGGCAAAATTTGCAAACAGCACCGTTAGGAATAAAACCAGAAAGATCACAAAGTTATAAGCCGGTGAACCTTGTCCGGTATGGGTGATTGAATATACTGTTACATACGCCATAATCAGTGTTCCTATCTCCACGGTAAACATCACCGGGTTTTTGATCATCGCCCGTGGATCAAGCTTGATAAAGGACTCTTTCAATGCGGTTTGCACTAAAGCGGGTTCAAATAATTTATTTGATGAAGATTTCATTATAATCTATTTAAGCATGGTAAAATATTCTGCCAGAGGGCCGAGGGCCAGTGCAGGGAAGTATGAAAGTGCGTTGAGTACAACGATTACAGCAAAAGTCATCAGACCAAAAGTGAGCGTATCAGGTTTTAATGTTCCTGCAGATTCAGGAATAAATTTTTTAGCTCCCAACAGACCTGCAATGGCAACCGGGCCAATGATCGGCAGGAAACGCCCGGTGAGCAATACAAAACCGGTGAGCACATTCCAGAGGACATTGTTGTCGCCTAATCCTTCAAACCCAGATCCGTTGTTGGCATTGGAGGATGTGACCTCGTACAGCATTTCTGAGAAACCGTGGAAACCAGGATTGTTCAACCAGTTTTTGGGTTGTACCGCCCATGCTGCATCTCCGTGGCTGGTAAAGATAAAACTTGCCAGCGCTGTGCCTGCCAGGATAAGGAAAGGACTGAGCAAGGTAATCAGTGCTGCAATTTTCACTTCCCTTGCTTCTACTTTATGGCCCAGGAACTCTGGTGTTCTGCCCACCATCAAACCGGATATAAATACGGCAATGATCAGGTAAATAAAATAGTTGAGCACGCCGACCCCGCATCCTCCGTAGAAGGAGTTCACCATCATGCCCAACAGCTGCCATGCTCCTGTTAAAGGCATAGAACTATCGTGCATGTTATTCACAGAGCCTGTGGAAATAATGGTGGTTACTGTGCTCCAGTAGGCGGATATAGCTGGCCCGAAGCGGACTTCCTTGCCCTCCATAGCGCCCGTAGCTTGTGAGATGCCCATTTTCGCCAGTGCAGGGTTCCCACCCAGTTCAGAACTGATGGTCGGGATCAGCAGCAGGAACATACCGATGGTCATCACACCAAATATGATCCAGCCCAGTTTCTTGCGCCTGATGAAAATACCAAAGGCGATCACCATCGCGATAGGAATAATCATCTGGGCGATCAGCTCTACCGTATTGGTAATGTAATTGGGATTTTCGAGCGGATGTGCCGAGTTGGCGCCAAACCATCCCCCGCCATTTGTTCCCAGATGTTTAATGGCGATCATTCCTGCCGCAGGGCCTCTGGATACGTTTACCGTATCTCCCTGTAAGGAAATGAACTGGTCTTTGCCTTCATAACTTGTGGGGCTGCCGTTAAAAGCAAGGATCAGCGCCATGATCAATGCTAATGGCAGGAGCAAGCGTGTAATTGATTTGACAAAGAATTCCCAGAAGTTGCCTAGTTTAACACTGGTTTTGTCCCTGAATGCTTTAAAGAATACAACAGCTGCAGCGATACCGGTAGCGCAGCTCACAAACATTAAAAACATCATCACCACATGCTGGGTGAGATAGGTAACACCGCTTTCACCTGAGTAATGCTGCAAATCGCAGTTCACTACAAAACTGATGACCGTATTGAAAGAAAGGTCTGGCGTCATTCCGGGATTTCCATCCGGGTTTAGCGGCAGCTTGTCCTGGTAGATCAGGATAAAAAATCCATAAACCAACCATACCAGGTTGATCGTGAGCAGCGCTTTCATATGCTGCTTCCAGTTCATTTCTTCTTTTGGGTTGATACCAGAAAGTTTGTAGATCCCGGATTCAACAGGTTTTAAAAAGTCTGTCCAGACTTTTTCTCCGGCAAATACCTTCGCGAGGTATTTGCCCAGTGGAACAGCGATCAGCAGCGTGAGCAGGAAGGTGGCTATAATTCCAAGTAATTCAGTGTTCATAACGTTTAATTAAAATTTTTCGGGTTTAATCAGCACGTAAATCATGTAGATGAAAACGGCGATTGCGATGATGAATAATGCGATCATAATTGTTAGATTTTTTCGAACCAGTCGATTGATTTGTAAACTACCCAGACCAGGATCAGCAGGGCGAGAAATAAGATGAGTGTGAGCATGATATTATATTTTATGATTCGCCTATGCCAATCCAAATGCCATGATCCGGAAATAAATCACAACCAATTAATTATCAATATCTTGACAACTAAAATCCAAAACCAAACTCCTTTTAAACGACGAAGACCCTTCCATAATGGAAGGGTCTTTATCAAATCGGAACTATTGAGTTGGTAGCCTATAGCGTTTGCTATCATCAGGATGATAACAGCTATGAGTTATGCTATAGTGTTAGTTCATTGCTTTAGAAAAATTAAGTTTATTTTTGACAAGTGTCAACAGATCGCTGACTAATGATGATCACAGGCAGCTTTCCTAAAATTCCGGAGCTAAGGATTAAACATCTGATATATGAATTATTCTGAACTGGCGTTTACAGATGCCATCAAAAAAATGCAGGAAAAGTCTGGCAGCCGTCTCAGTTATGAACGGATGGAGAAAATGAGCTATGTGGATGGTTTAACTGATTACGAAACGGATTTTATTGCCCGGATCGACAGCTTTTACATTGCGTCATCCGGTGAAAATGGTTACCCATATATTCAGCACAGGGGCGGCCCTAAAGGTTTTATCAGAGTTATCGATCAATCAAGGATCGGGATAGTGGATTTTACGGGCAACCGTCAGTACATTACCACTGGTAATATCACCCGAAACCCTAAAGTTTCACTGATCCTGCTGTCCTACCCATTAAAAACGAGATTGAAAATATATGCTGAGGCAGAGATTGCGGAGCTGAGTGAAGACAGCAGTTTCTATGATTTTATGCGCCCCAAAGATTATAAATTCAAGCCGGAACGAATCCTGATCTTTAACATTAAAGCGTATGACTGGAACTGTCCGCAGCATATTCATCCCAAATACAGTATAGAAGAAATACAGGAGCTGATGGAACCGCAAAAACAATACATCAGTACTTTGGAGGCTGAGATCAAACAACTGAAGGAAAAACTAAAGGCTCAATCCCAGAACTTCGGAAGATAATGCAGCTATAACGCTGGCGCTAAATAGGGATTTGAACACTGTTACCTCTTTCATTACAAAAATGACGTTGCCCATCACATGGATATCCTGCAGCGGATCACCATCAACTGACCTGAGAAAACCAGGTTTTCATTTCAAGCCTGATCAACTGCCTATCCTTTTGCAGCGAGATGGATCGCAGTACGGATGCGCTGATACGTGCCGCACCTGCAGATATTGCCAGACATGGCCAGGTCAATATCCGTATCGTTAGGAGTTGGGTTTTCTTTTAACAGGATGGCCGCTGCCATGATCTGTCCCGACTGGCAATAGCCGCATTGCGGAACATCCACTTCTGCCCATGCCTCCCGCAGGGACTGGCCTACAGCGTCATTGAGTCCTTCAATGGTGATGATGTCTTTACCAGCCGCCCGAGATACAGGCGTTACACAGGAGCGGATGCCCTCTCCTTCCAGGTGTACCATACATGCACCGCACTGGGCTGCACCACACCCAAATTTTGTACCGGTAAGGCCAAGAATATCCCTGATTACCCAAAGTACCGGCATATCTTCCGGAACGTCTACCTGGTGTGTTTTTCCGTTCACTTTCAGCGTTATCATATCGAGTCTTTTTATCTGATGATTGGTATTTAATTTACAGGGTCAAGGCGGGGCTATGCGTAATTATTATATACCGGCAGTTTCCTGATTCTTTTCCCCGTGGCTGCATAAATCGCATTTGTTAAGGCAGGGATCATCTGAGATACTGCGGCCTCGCCGATACCGCCCGGTTTTTCCATACTGGGAATGATATAGGTATCAATTACCGGCATCTCGTTCATGCGCATGGTTTGATAATCATAAAAGTTATGCTGCTGCACTTTTCCACTTTTGAAAGTAATCTCGCTGTACATTGCCGAAGAAATCCCGTAGTTCACACTGCTCTCCATCTGGGCAACAATCCCATCCGGATTGATCGCTATACCGCAATCGACCACACAGGTTACCCTGTTTACTTTTACTGCAAAATTATCAGCTACTGAAACTTCTGCGATCAGCGCCACAAAGCTTCCCACTGCCCGGAACACCGCTACTCCCATCCCCTGTCCTTTGGGCAGCGTTTTCCCCCAGCCACTTTTCTCCGCAGCAAGTTTTAAGGCCGCTGTCAGGCGGGGATCGTTGCGGTAGATTTTCATGCGGTAAGCAACAGGGTCTATCCCTGCTGCATGGGCCATCTCATCTGACAGGCTTTCCATTGCAAAGACGGTATGGCTTAGGCCTACGGCCCGCCAGTTGTCTATGGTAATGGGCAGCACTGGTGTATTGAGTTCTATCTTTTTATGTTCAATTGCTGCAACCGGCGCGGCATCCATCATTCCTTCCAGAGAATATACATCTACACCATTGATAATGGCCACCTTTTCAAATGGCCCGCCTTTCATGACCGACTGCCCCACGCTGACCTGTTTCCAGGCTGCGGGCATACCCTCCTTATCCAGTCCTACTTTAAAGCGGTGAAGAAAAGCAGGACGGTACATTCCCCCCTGGATATCGTCTTCTCTGGTCCATACTGTTTTGATGATTTCACCTGAAGCTTTTGCCACTTCCACAGCTTCGCGCACAAAATCCGACCGGGTAATGTTTCTGCGGCCAAATGACCCACCCAGGAACACAGTATGTATTACTACCTTTGCTATGGGCAGTCCTGTTAGTTCTGAGGCCGCTTTCTGATCATCCGTGATGGTTTGGCTGCCGGTCCAGATATCGCACTGATCAGCGCTCAGGCGTACAGTCACATTCAATGGTTCCATGGGTGCATGTGCAATAAAGGGCTGGAAATATTCTACCTCAACCATTTTTGAAGCTGTCTTCAAGGCATCTTCAACGTTTCCTTTGTCCAATGCAGTCAGCCCCCCCCGATCAGCACGGGATTTAAAATCTTCCAGCAGCTGCGCGCTCTCTATGGAAGCATTCGTCCCTAAATCCCATTTCACGTCCAGTGCCTCGCGGCCCTTTTTTGCAGCCCAGAAATGCTCTCCCAGCACTGCGACCCCCTGAGGGATATCTACGATTTTCCTGACTCCGGGAATTTTTAAAGCGGCATCTTTATTCATCGATTTAATCCTGGCGCTCTCAAAAGGCTTCCTTGCTACCAGGGCTGTAAGTGCGCCTGGTATCTGCACATCCATTCCGAAGACTGCTTTTCCATTGGATTTATCCGGTGTGTCCAGTCGTTTTTTACTTTTACCGATGATCTTCCACAGGGATGGATCACGCAGGGGAACATCCTTTGGCAGTTCCAGCCGGGAGGCTTCGTTTACAAGTGCTCCGTAACTGATCTTTTTACCTTTGATGATCACCTGTCCGTTTTCTGTACGGCAGTCGGCCACCCTCACTTTAAAGCGGTTTGCTGCTGCCTGTACAAGCACATAGCGCGCAGTGGCACCTGCCTTACGGTACCTTTCAAATTCTGACAGCGTACTGCTTGAGCCTCCTGTACGTTGTGTGGCATATAAGGTGTGGAAGTATTCTGCTGCCGCAGGAGCATGTTCCGCTTTGATCTTTGACCAGTCGGCATCCAGTTCTTCTGCAATCAGCATCGGGAGGGCAGTCCATACCCCCTGCCCCATCTCACAACGTGCCAGTAAAACTGTAATGGAATCATCAGCTCCTATCCGGAGATAGGCATTGGGCACCAGCAGATCGGCAGCCGCCACTGTACCCCTGTTTTTGCCCGGAAAGGAATTGAAGGGGATCAGTAAGCCTCCTGCAAAGATGGCGCTTGTTTTTAAAAAAGACCGCCTGTTATATTTCAGTAATTCTTTCATGTGACCGTTGATTAGGTTGGAGTGACTTGTAATTTATTTGTCTGGAAGCGCCGCGCCTTTCCTGATCCATTCTTTTACTTTGGCCACAAATTCTTTGTGGGTAAGTGGAGGGCGGGTACCATAGCTGAAACTATTCATCACCAGGTGATCGGTCTCTACATGCTCGATAAACCTTTCCATGGTCTTAAACCCAGTGAATGTGGAGTCTTTAAAACTGGCTGCGAGTTGTCTGGGGCTTTTCCCTTCGAAAACCATTTTCCGGTGCGCAGGGGGCAAATGCCAGGAGGGATGTCCGGGAGGCATATGTGGCCCTGCAGGGGTTTTGTCCTGGTGACAGTTTGAACATTTGTTGGCATATACACCTTTTCCCTCTACTCCGCGGACTACCCCCTGATGATGTAAATGACTGTCATCACCCTGAAGCGGGATATCCCCTTTAGGATGGCAGTTCATACATCTCGGATGCATAAACACAGAATAAGCGGCCAGAAAGGCTGATTTTGATTCTTTTTCTAATTGTATAGCAGACACGCGACCAGTCTTGCTGTTTCCCTTATTTTTTAACTGAAGGCTGAGAGCTGGTAAAAAATATACCAGAAGCATCAGTACCACCGCTATGCTTAGCAGGCGATATTTAGTAAAGTTGATCTTAGGCATAACTATAGATATTTAATTAGAACTGCGTGTTTACTTGTTAAAACGAAATTAACATTATAAAAAACCGCTTTTTATTAATTGACTATAGTGTTTGTCAGATTTATGTCAATGATATAGATTGATTTAGTATTTGATCATTTTGAGGCGCACAGCGCCGAGCAATCCTGAGGGCTGTAACCTGCTTGCAGGATTGTAAGGATTCAGACTCAGCCATGTTTTTCTTTGCTCTTCCGGCAGTTTGCTATCGCCAATCAGCCTGTTTACCCAGGTGTTGGTGACCTTGATTTCCAGTTCATTTTTGCCTGACTTCAGCAGTTTGGTAATATCTAGTTCATAAGGTGCCGTCCATACCCCGCCGGCATCTATACCGTTCACTTTAACTTTGGCTATCGCGCTGACGCTGCCCAAATCAAGCATCACCTGCATACCTTTTGCCGGTTGTACCAGATTAACAGCATTACGGTAAACTGCAGCGCCAGAATAATATTTGATACTGTCATTGGTGCTTTGCGCCCAATCCGTCAAAGTTTTAACCACTAGTGGCCAGGCAGGGCCGCGCATACTTTTATCAAAAGTTACCGTCCATGGCGAAGTAACCGTCATGGTTTGTACGGGCAGGGGATAATTCGTTTTTTCCGCATTTGCAGCTTTAACCATCACATCTTTTCTGAAGATCACAAAAGCACTTCCTGTAGCATCCAGTTCTAAAGGCACTGCTGTTATACCTGCATTTTGGGTGTAGGCGGGCAGATTGCGGATGCTGCCGGATACGGGGTCCCACAGTTCAGGGACTTTCCCTCCAACGCGGAAACGGGCATCTATTTTTACCGGAGCATTTTTTTGATTAGAGATAAAGTACAGCTCGCCATCTTTCAATGTCCGGTGGATAAACAGCAAAGAATCTGCCGGATCAGGGTTTGCCGCCCCAACAGGCACGCCTGTGCGCTCAGCATCTTCAGCCCTGCTGATATACAGATCTGGTTTTACTTTAATCAGGCTCATCACCTCCTGCAAGTCCATCCCATCGATCACCATGCCTTTACCCAGATGGTGTACCTTAATGGTAGTTCCATTGATCTTTCCCCATAATTCTGAAGCAAGTGCCTGTACCTGCTGATCAGCTTTGCCAAAGTTTTGCAAACTTGGGGAGCGGACTGGCATAGGCCCCAATACCACTGCTCCCTGTACTACCAGTTCCTTAATCTTAAGCAATAAATCCGGACGGATGGTTTCCAGTTTTGGCAGTACCAGCACACCGTAGCTTAGTCCATCGGGTAAGGTGAGCCTGCCCTTTTTGACAGTAAGCCTGGTTTTGATCACCTCTGCATTGATATAATCAAATGAATATCCTACAGGCATTTTGGGGTCCTGCACACCGGTCATCTTGGGTGCATCTTCGCCAATAAAATAAGCTACGTCGGCTACATATCTTCCCTGCTGCAGCATCATGTTACAGCGCTTCAGGTATTTCAGAAAAATATCCATGTCCTCAAACCAGGTATTATGGCGGTTAAACTCATTCCCAAAGGGTGCGTTTACGCCGGGCAACCTTTCATCAGGCTGTTGTATAAAAAGGTGCAGCAGTGTGTTATTAATCCCCTCGGTAAAAAACCTGTCGGCACGCTGTTTCATTTGTGAGGGATAACGTGAGAATGCGGGGTCAGCACTGGTAAAAGATTCAGCAGAAACTTTAGTTTTACCATAGATATGCGCACTGGAAGAGGCTGCCCTGTTCTCGATATTCCCGAGATCGCCCACACTCCAGAACTCGCCGCCGATCTCATCGCTCTGCCCTCCGTACTGCAGAAATTCGCCGGGGAAACCCCAGTGCCCGTAATTTTCAAGCCAGGTGGTCAATCCATGCTGATGGCTCACCTCGCGCAATCCTGCTACATATTCATAGGCTACTTTATCTGCAATGAAACGTCTAAGGTCCCATAGAAAGCGGTCTGACAGATCGGCACTGCCCACTACCCTTCCCTGCAATACAGGGAGGTACGGCGTGGGGTCGTAACCATAACTAGCCCTGAACTTTTCTATCAGCCCATCCGTCCAGTTTTGTCCGCCGGTTTCATAGCTATCTTCTACCGTAACCTTCCATGTTTTACGGTCTTCGGCAGGAATACGTTTGAGGATCTGGCCAAGGAAAGCATCAAAATGCGCAGTGATGTGCTCTTTGTTTATTTTATCTGCTTCCAGACCTGTGCCTTCCGGTGATGCTGGACTGTTACGCACCTCCGTAGGCGCCATTCCTGTGCGTTCAATCATCCATGTTCCAGCAGGCACATTCCAGTTCAGGCTACCATCGGCATTCATGTAGCGGGATATATCGGTTACTTTTGCGGGATCTATAATGTATTTCTGATCAGTAAGCGGGGGCTGGGAAGGCCACTGATAGGCTGTCCAAAGGGGAAATGGAGTTTGCCACATCTTGGCCAGTGTTTTTTCGATATAATCTTCTACCACAGGGCTGGATGAGATCTTCAATTCACTGATTCCTGCTTTTGGTGATACTTTGCTGAACACGATCCTGAAGTCTTTTGCTGTTGTTTCTGGTATGGAGATGGCTGCAGGGCCATAGGGTTTAAAGCCCACATTCAGCTGATCATTACTGCGGTCTGCAATAAAATGTTTGATGGTTACGTATTCCCCGTTTTTCTTTACCTGGATATCTCCTTCCAGCGTCATTGCGGATTGCAGGGGAATAAGGGTTACGCTTCTGGCGGTATAGGCTTCAGCAGCAGCTATATCAATGGTGTATGGCTGCCCGGATTTAAAGCTGATGCCCGTCTGGTCATTATTGTCGCTGATGGCAGATAGCTTATCTGTTTCTGGTATGGAAGTCAGGTTAGGTTTTAACTGCAGCAGATCAGAGCCGTAGTCATCTGCTACCGGATAAGCAATTACGCGCACATCCTGGAAATCCTTTGCTGGGCGTTTCAGTTTTTCTGCATACAGCATCGGCCCTTTCAGTATCATTTGTGAAGAGGTAAGGTAACGCATGGCCTGCTCTGGCTTTACCCATGGGCCGCCCGACTGGCTCCATCCGGGGCTGTTAAAAATTCCGATTTCAATATTCAGCCGCGTGGCTGTTTTTAATGCGGTATGCATGATTTCCCACCACTCTTCGGATAAGATCTTCACCTTTCCCCGCGGTACTTCACCGATCAGTACATTGCCGATAAAAGCACGGTTGATGCCCACCTTTTTCATCGCCTCAAGGTCTTTTATCACGCCTTCTCTGGATATATTATCAGACATCCAGTACCAGTAGACGCTGGTCTGCACGTTATCCGGTACAGTGATAAAGCCGGTTTCAAGCTCTTGCATCTGCGCAAAAGGCTGGACTGGCTGTAACGGGGCAGACATTGATCGGGTAGTTGCTGCCGTCTTTATGATCCCCTTTGGTACAGCAGCCTTTTTTGTACCGGCCTGCATCGCGCTCTGCGCAAATAAAGCGGCATTGGCCTGTATGCTGAGTGCAGCTGCTATGAATATGGTGTTGCGTAGTTGTTTGAATGACATGTGATGGTCTCTTTATCTCAGTACTTTTACGCCAGCAGGAGCTTTAACCGTCGTTTGTATCTTTCCGCTCTTTAATTTCACATGCTTAATTTTCACTACGCCATAAGGTGTCGGAAAAGTACCTTCGGCAAATGTGAGGTCTCCCAGATTGGGCTTTACCCTGATCAGCTTACATTCCGGCGCCATGACCTTCACGCCCAGCACATGCTCCGTTAACCAGGGTGTAGGGCCGGATGCCCATCCGTGCGCCAGGCTGTGCCTGAAACCTTTGTAACAATACGCTCCGTAATCGCCATGAATATCCTTTTTGCCTTCGGGCACCAGTTCATCAATGCGCGAGCTGTTTGGCAGCCAGTCTACATTAAAATCTTCCCAGAATGTAGTGGCCCCCAGTGCCAGCATAGGCCCCCAGTAGTTACGGATGTCGTTTATCCCGCCCTGGTAATCGCCTGCTTTGGCCTTTGCCTGCAACATGTAATAGCCAAAAAAAGTAGAATAATCATGTACACCATTTTCTGAGATCACTTCATTTGCTTTTTTAGCAGGCATCAGGCCGGATAAGCTGAGGAGTGCCGCGGCCTGTTTTGAATGGCCGGCATCGGGTACGTTTTTCTTTAAGCGGGCCACAGCTGCCCTGCATTGTTTTGCAGTGGCAGGATCTTGCAACAGGTCCATCAATTCCGCACCAGTGGATAAAGTCATCACCAGCATTGATTGCAGTCCTGCGTGAATAGCGGGTTTGTTCTCAGATGATGGCCAGTCGATAAACCTAGTGCCATCATCTAAGGCCTCACTGTTATGGTCATCGATTTTTCCTATATAATGCTTCAGCAATTGCTGCAGGTAGGTTTTTTGTTTTTTCAGGTAGTTTAAATTGCCATTGTTCATGTACCAGTCGTGCTGTATCAGCACCCACCACATCGAGTAAGAAACCATACCGTTCATATAAGATGGCAGCGGAGTGATATCACGGGCTAAATCCATGGTTTTTGGCACTACATTGTTGTAACCAAAAACTGCAGCTATGGTAGACGTTTCGGGATGCATATCCCCTACCCATGCCAGCCGGTCGCGCTTAATACCATCCCAAAGATAATCCTGCATATTGAGGTGTACCGTATAGGCACCTGTCATCCATATTTTGTTAAGCAGGGTATCGCTGCATTTGAAAGAGCCCAGGTAAGGGATATCCCTGTAAATAAAGATGGCATTGACCTCTTTTAATTTGAGTTCTGCATTTTCATCCATGAGGTCGATACGCACAAAGCGGAAGCCTGTATTGCCGATTTCGATCTTTCCCAGCCATGGCACAGCGATGATCATATCGCGCATCGCGTGGTCATTGGTTGCATTTCTAGCGGTATCGGTGATGTCTGACATGGCTTCGGAAGCTGATTCACCAAAGCGAACCCTGATCCTGATGGGTTTGCCGCCTTTAGACTGGTCGGTAACCATTTGCAGGCCGCCATGTAATTCTTTACCAAAATCGAGCAGGATACCCGGTTTTTCATTTTTACTACTTTTAAGTATACACAGGTTTTTGCCTGAGAGGTCTGCCTGTCCGGTACCTTTTCTAAGGAGGGTGCCTATGTTTTTGATTTGTTCCCCGGTATTGTCTGACTGCCATAGTACCTTCACTGCTGGGAGGTAATGACGCACAGTTTCTTCATCGCGGGACTGCGCTGAGCGTTCGCTGCTGAACACTGGTGGCAGTTGTGCTTTTGAAGGGATGATAAAGGCTAAGATCAGCAAAAATAAGAAGGTGTATTTTTTCATCATTCAATACTTCAGCCGGTTGTGTTGAAACCAGCATACATTTGATGTTAAAAATGATGATTATAAAGTTCAGATCCCTGATCTTCAGTATAATTTTTACATAAGCTTTGAGATGTTTTTTCTGCTGCATAAAGAATTCCTGCTGCCAGTCAGCAAACAGGGAAACCGGGCGCAATTATAAACCTTGCGAAACCCTGAATACGCGGACATCCGGGTACATGGTATAAAATCCTTTATCGCCACTCCCTACAGAACCTCCAAATACGGCAATGGCCTGATTGGCCCATTGTTGTACCCTGGGTTTGTACTGAACGATTCGGAGCTATTATCTTATTCAACGAGGCTTCGTGTAACCAGCAGATCTGGGGGAGGCCCATCATATCCTCCTTTACCATCTGGTACCACATCGCCTGTGGGCAGGCCAGGCTGAGATCAGTATCCTCCAGGCTGACTGTACGGTGGTTGATCAGGTTGCGGGCATTGCGTTTTTTAATAAACCCGGTGTAGAGGGGCGTAAGTTACGGTTATGCGTACCGCTGAGGATGGTACCCGGCTTTATCGTTGCACTGCTGAGCGACTGTCATACTTTTTTGTGCCTGGTGATCAATTGCCGGCAATTCTAATTGATCCTTTTTCTGTGGTAACTTCCTTTATGAGGACCGCATGGTCCAGAGTAAGATCTGCATTGGTCCCTGTACTTCGTATGTCTGCTGTTTCGTTTGACATTGCTTTCAGATTAAATGGTGAATAATAGTTTAATTTTTATTTGATCGATCATTTTACTGGTCGGCATTTATATGAAAAGGAAAACAAAAGTGTTAAACACTTTATATATAGATGTAATTAATCAAGTACTTATCTCTTTTCGCTATAATTGTGAAAACTTTTAGGCATTTTTGCTGTTAGCTAATTGTACAATTAACACTAACATGATAGTATATAAAATCAGAATGCTAACTTTCAGCATGTTAGCTCTCACCTTATTGACTCAGGCCTGCAGTTTTAATCAGAATAAAAACGCTGATGCTGATGGTTCCTCAACTCATGCTTCCAGCGCAAATACAATGAAAAATGGTGGCCCTGTTGATCATTTTTTGGAAGAAGCAGCGATCAGCGGACTGATAAAATTAGAAATGGGCAAAGTTGGTCAGCAAAAAGCATCTCTAAAAAGTATAAAAGATTTCTCAGCAAAGATTGTGAAAGATCAGGTTGAAGCGAATGCACAGTTGAGACAACTGGCATTAAAAAGAGGTATTTACTTACCTGCTGAACTTTCAGATGTTGAGAGGGACCATGTGAATGATATCAAACGTGCCATGAATAAGGACTTTGATAACTATTATATCAATATGATGGTTGAAGATCATATGAGTGATATATCCTTATTTAAGGGGGCTGCAAATAGTGGTGACACTGCGCTTAGTGCACTTGCAGAGGAGGTTTTGCCTGTATTACAGAAGAATTACGAAGAATCCCGTGATATTTCTAACCAGATTGATTCTGTTTTGGTAAAGAAAAATTAGGCACGAGCCCTTGGGCAGACTCACCATAAGATTTTCTGGCATTGTCCCTATTTGTTTTTTAAAACACCGAGAGAAGTCTGCCGTATCAGCAAAGGGAACAATACCATACTGGCACACTCAGGTTGTCATTTGTTTTCTTTCCGGGGTGCTCAGGTGATATGAATTTGGGAATAGGGCAGCTTTCACTGCCCTATTTTTTTTAGTCGTTGTTTAAACCTCTGCCGGTTTTATGTTGCAGTTCATCAATGCGTTTTGATGCTTCAGATTTACTGAGTGTTTCATCAAACTCTTCTTTAGCTTCGTCAGACAGGGTTTTTAAATAGGAATGTTGTGCTCCGGTCATGGGCTCATCACCGGTAGTCCATTCGTCCGGATCTTTTACTGTGTTAGATCCTTTTAAATCTGAGTTCTGGTTTGGTTCGTTTTCCTGTTCATCGAACAGTTCATCTTCTTTATTTATCATAGGATTTTTGATGTGGTAAATTATGAAGGATGAACAGATGGAATGGGGGTTTGTTTGTTAGGAATATAAATGCTTGGAATAAAAACGGGGTTATCTGAAAAGTTTGACCCGTTGAAAAAATTCTCTGATATTAACTAACAGATTTATGTTGTGCCTGCCCTTCGCGGATCACCCACTCACAGGACTTTTTTTCTCTTTGAATATTGTATTACCAATTTAAGAATTGATTTCTCATCTTCCTATTTTAGTTATTAACATTTGATAACAAATGTGGAATAATCAATTGATGTAACCTCTGTTACGTCACTATGTAACATCAGGCAATCCGTTTGTTACAAACATCTACGCCTTTCGGGAATATCATGGATAAATTAGTCATACACTGATCAACCCCTGAAACCTGATTAAACTTATACCTCTTTACATCCACCCTGGTTGGGGGCAGATCTGCTGCGACCTGATTGCTGTCAATTTCATGGAGCTAATGATTTATTCTTCAATAGATCACAGCATCAGTCTCATCTTTTCCTCCGGATATATTTCGTCGCCATAACCAGCCCTGTCAAACTTACCGCGGTACCCCCTATCAGCAAAAATATCATCACGATATCCCATACCGGCCTTTTATGCTGCAGATTGAAAAAATCAAGACTATGCAGCCCATGATAGAGCCACCTGCTCAGTCTGGAAGAGTCATTGTTCTTTAGGCCTATTTCTCCATTAGACGGAGCTGCATAGTACCAGGTATTTCCCGCATCAGCATACTGTACCCTTAAGACAGGCAAGGGATTATCGTTGTGCTTAGAGTAGTAATAATTGTCCTCCTGATCAAGAAGGCAGATTCGCGAAGGACTTCCGTCCGGGTGAACAGACCGGATGGCCCGTATCATCAGCTCCTGGGGAAAAAATCCGAAAGGTAACACTCCCGCAGCATCCGCCGCTGCGATCAGTGTTTTCCCTGAAGCTGCCGAAGCAATGTAATAACTCCTTCCCTGAAAGCGCTTCAGCTCAATCTCAACCGGAAAAAAACCATTGCTGATACCAGTAAAAGCCTGAAGGGGAGTTAGAGTGAATGATTTAATTACCAGATTACCTCCCTGCAATAACCTGTTCTCCTGCTCGGTGATATCCGCCTCCGGCCCCCAGCCAAAAGGAGTCATCGTCAGCAATCCACTGAACACCCAGGTAAAAGTAAACAGCCCAAAAATGAAACCCGTGTAATGGTGCCACCTGAACCATTTTTCGCGGTAAGGGCTAACATAATGAAGAACAGAAGCAATACCCGCTCTTTTCTTCCGTTTCTTTACCCTGATCAAACCAACAACAATCCCTGCAAGACTGGCCAGCATCCCTAAAGATGAAAAAAGAATCACCACCACTCTCCACAAGGGCCTGCGCAAAATAAGTTCCTTCGGATAAATCCAGTGGATGATCGGCCCGCACCAGGCAAGAACACGCTGAGAAAAGGTATGTACCTGCAGGATCTCCCCGGTTTTGGAAGAAACATACAACACTGTTTCATCGGGATCATCCATGCTGATCTTATATATAGGCATGTGCATCAAAAAAGCAGAACGCGGTATCCACTGATCAAGCTCGCTGATCTTCTCCATCCGCAAGGGCAGGTGAACACCGGAAAAGTAATTCATCGCGACAGCGCGTGCTTTATCTGCAGAAAGTTGCTGAACTGCAATCCCATTATCTGCATAATACGAGCTGATTTCCCCTTTGTTGTTTTCCATCCTGAGCACAGGCCGGTTGAGCAGCATATCCAAACGAATATGTTTCCAGGAAGTATCCTGCGAAAGCAAAGGGCCAAGCCCTGCTGGAATATAAGTGCAGGACTGCAAAGACATGCCCGGTTGATGTGCTAAACGGTTCTTCTTGCCGTACTGCGGAAAATCAACGTACATCATTACAAATCCTGACAGAAACCAGGCTACAAAAAAAAGGCACATGATCAACCCGAACCACCTGTGCAGTTTTACGATTTGGTTTTTTAAAGTCATGACAGCTAAAAGGGAATACAAACTAAGGGATCATTTAGAATTTGTACCTCAGCGACGCCAGGTAGTTTGCCGGTTTGCCCGGATAAAGCTGGTTATCGTTAATCGCGGAAACAAAATATTGGGTTTTATTGAACACGTTATTGACGTTTAAGCCGATATCTACGTGTTTAAATTGATAATGCACCGCAGCATTGATAACCGTATATGCAGGAAGTTTCACGGCATTATCGTTATCAGCGAAACTTGTGCCCACATAGTTCCCTCCAACAGAAAGCCTGAAGCCATTGTCTTCAATATTTCTGGCGAAACGGTACGTAGCCCAAAGGTTAGCCTGATGGTCTGGCGCATAATACAGGCGTTTACCGGTTAAGTTTACTGTGGCCGACTGCACATAGTCTGTAAACCGTGCATCAGTATAGCTATATCCTGCGGTTACAGAAATGTGCGCATTTGGCGTATACGTCAGGTCTTCCTCTATCCCTTTGGAGACAGCTTCACCTGCCTGCTCAAATACTCCGGCACCCTTGCCAATAATGATATCTGATTTCCTGATGTGGTACACACTCGTTGTAGAACTCAGCTGCTCATTGAGCTGAAGTTTAACGCCCATCTCGCCCATGGCACCCGTTTCTGGCTTCAATACTATATCATTTACAGGAAGCTGCCTTCCCGGCTTGAAATAATTGGAGTATGAACCGTAAATACTTACAGCCGTAACAGGTTCGTAAACCAGCCCTAAACGGTAAGTCAGCGCGTCAGATTTTCTGTCGGTAGCCACACCTTTGATAAAGTCGTTCGTAGCATTGAGCCTGTCTGTGCGGTATTCGCCTTTGAAGTAATCATAGCGTAAACCAATCAGCGCCTTTAACTGCGCAGTAAAGTTAATCCAGTCCTGCAGATAAAATGAAGTAGAAAATTCGTTTAAGATTCTTCTGGTATCATTGTTAAGCACGATACTCGGCTGGCTTTCTACAGGATTGATCAGGCCTACCGTAGTTACTCCCGGCAGTGAAGAATCCCTGAATTGTTTCCAGTTCAGGTAATTTAAGGAGTTCCCGAAAGTAAAACGCTGCTCTATACTACCTGTTTTCAGCACAGAACTGAGCTCAAGGGTATTCTGAAGAGGTTTCAGGATGGTATTAAAATAAAAGAACTCCCTGTTTACAGAATCCTGCGCAGGATTTAAATAGAGGGTCTCTGAAGAAAAGTAGTGGTAATTATCTGTAGCATAGGCAATGGTCTCTGTTAGTTTTGTATCCGGGGAGAAACTGTGGCTATATCTCAGCTGGTAATCGGTACGGCTGTATCTCATCCTGTCCTCCGGGGTATTGTAGCGCGTAGAAAACGCAGCGCCTGCGGGAATGACACCATTGATAGTAGGAATTCCTGCATCCAGCTGATAATCATCTTTGGAGCCACCGATCTGAAACTGGAACTGATCTTTGGCAGTTAAAGCATAGTTTAACGCCAGATAGCCGTTCGATTTACTGAAACCGGCCTTCCTCCATCCATCCTGGTCGGAGATCCCGAAATCTGCACGGTAACTCAGCTTACTGGTGATCGCCCCTCCGGCACCAGCCGTCATTCTTCTGGTATTGTAACTTCCGTAAGCCAGGGAGAAATCATAGGCAGGAGTTGTGGTAGGCTGTTTCCTGATCACATTGATTATCCCGCCCAATGCGGAATGGCCGAACAGCACTGATGCCGGGCCTTTCACTACTTCGATATGATCTACCGAGGCCGTACTGCTCATGGGCGCACTCTGCGAGATGTTCTGGCGCTCATCCCTGAAACCATCAACCAGCAGCAGGAAATCTGTAAATCCCCTGATCACAAACTGCTGGAAACCACCGTAAGTTTCTACCGGGTTTACGCCGCTAACGTTTTTTAATGCAGACTGGAAATCATCTGCGCCCTGGTCGTCGAGCAACGTTTTTCCTACAGAATTAAAGGTAATGGGGATTTGTTTTAAAGGGGCATTGAGCTTAAGGCTGCTCCTGCCCTGTTTGTTAGAATTGATGTTTACTTCATTGAGATCGTATTTTACAGAATCTTTAGGAAGTTTTGTTTTCTTTTCCTGTGCAGCAGCGCGCATAGAAAAAGCAGTACTGAGCACACCTACCATCACGGCAGTACGGAAATAACTGCCTGTTAAGGTGCAGCCGGGTTTTTGCGTTAGCATTTCTTTTAAAGGATTAAATGAATAAATCGGTTAAAAGCTCTCAAAGGCTAAAACTTCGCAATGCTTTAAAGAAAATCGGAAAAGAAAAAACAGGATACACCACCGCAGCAGCCGCAAGCAGGGTTTACACAAATCAAATCTGACCAATTGCCTCTTTCGCGAAAGCATTGTCAATACAGTAAAGGCAGGTATCTGGCTAATAACATTTAAGTTACACACAGTTGCGCGACAGCTCGTGATTCGAACACGATTCCCTTTTCATCTGCAATTAAGCAGAACCTATACCGGTTGATGAAGAAATAATTAAAGAACTATAATGCCGCAAACTTAGTTAAAAATTTCAGCCTTTTAGTTCTTTGATTTTAATTTATCGGATCAATCAAGTAAATTACCTGAAAATAAGAGATCAGACTATGGCGCTCCCTTCTATTCAAAACTTAATTCAGGATATCAGATCTGTGGTCGCACGTTTCCCGCTGGAAATAGTTTTTGCAATCATGGGTACAATAGCCGCAACGGAGAATACGCTAATTGGTTATCCCGATACCGAAGTATCCGACTGGTGCCTGAGGGTGATCTTCATTGCCAACCTCGGCTTGTTGTTTAGCCTTTCGGCGAGTTTGTACCTGGAAAGTGCCGCTGTAAAAGGCCGGCGCCTTTACTTTACCAAAATTATTGTTGCTTTACTGGCATCCTGCCTGATATTCTTCCTTAATCCTGTACAGAATAGCAGTGATTACACCAGGTTCTTCCTGCTAAGCCTTGCGGGCCACCTGCTGGTTTCTTTCTCAGCCTATATTCATGTGGATTCCATTCAGGGTTTCTGGCAGTTTAACAAGACGATCTTTATTCGCTTCCTGACGGGAATACTCAACAGTGGTGTGCTCTACCTCGGGTTGGCCGCAGCACTTGGCGCAACAAAATTCCTGTTCAATGTAGACATCGGTTCCAAGACTTATACCATATTATTTATCGTCATCGCAGGACTCTTCAATACGACATTTTTTCTTGCAGGCATTCCCAGAGACCTGGCAGCACTGAACAATGATTTCAGCTATCCCAAAGCGCTGAAGATATTTACCCAGTATGTTTTGATCCCTCTGGCAAGCATTTATGTGGTGATTTTACTGGCTTACGAGGCCAAAATCCTGGTGGAATGGAACCTTCCGAAAGGATTGGTATCCAACATGATCCTTGGATATGCGGTATTCGGCATTCTGGCAATCCTGATGATCTTCCCTATCCGCGAACAGGATGAAAATACCTGGATAAAGACCTATGCACGCAGTTTTTACTTCCTGATGCTGCCCTTGATTGTGCTGTTGTTTTTAGCCGTAGGCGCAAGGGTTTTCCGTTATGGGATTACCGAGAACCGCTACTTCCTGATGCTGCTGGCGATCTGGTTACTGATCATCACGGTGTACTCATTGCTATCCCGCAAACAGAATATTAAATTGATCCCTATCTCATTGTGTATTTTCACATTGTTCTCTATCTATGGCCCTCAGAGTGCCTTTTCAATTTCAAAATACTCACAGACAAAAATCCTGACTGACATTTTTAAGAGGAACAATGCTTTTAAGGATCACCAATTCATCAAACCAAAGAAGATCACTGATAATGACGGAACACGCGCTGCAAGAACTCTGCGCTATATTGTAGAAAATTATAACTACAATGCATTGCAGCCTTATGTCGGCCCGGATCTTAAAAAGATAGAAGATTCTCTGGCAAACACCAAGGAAATACTGAAATCAGACCGCTATGGTAAAAGGTTTGATTTGAATAACCTGAAAATAAAATGGCTGCAGGACCATATCGGCCTTGACGGGTTCAGCAATTCCAGATATGATTACGCTGATAATGATAAAACCGAAAAGGTCGAAAGTTATCATATACAGGAAGATCAAAGCTACCTGACTGAGGTTAAAGGTTATGATTATATAGTGACCACAAGAAACAACGAAGATCCCAAAATCAATTATTCAGGATTGAAAATAAACATCAGAGACTATAAAAAGAATAGCGGGTTGATCCTCTTAAAACTCAATAGTGATAGTGCCGAATTCAATGTCAAAGCATTGATAAATGATTTGCTGGTTACACCTGAACAGCTGAACCGCTATAAAGACAATAAGAACTATATCAGTGCCAATCACCAGTATAGCCTGCCATCAGCAATGTTAAGCCTCACCAGGGAAACCAAAAATTTCAGGGTCACCTTAAAAATAGGTACTGTACAATTTGAGAGGGACAAAAGCAAAACAATCAAAGATCTCTACTATTACGACAGCGCATTCCTGATCAAACTCAAATGATAAATTGACATCCCAAAGTATGGAATAAATGAAAACCCGGCATCATGCTATAAACTAATCATTACGATCATGGCCGAACTAAACACCACTTCCAGAAACAGAAAAGAAACTCCAAGAGTAGATCTTACAGCAATGGTTGATCTTGCATTCCTGTTGATTACCTTTTTTATGCTCACCACTTCCCTCGCAAAGAATGAAGCGATGGACATCGTGAAACCAGATGAAAATGACAACCATGCTTTTACTGAGCTGCCCGCATCAAGAACAATGACGATCCTGTTGGGAAAGCACAATAAACTTGCCTGGTACATGGGCGAAGCGGGAAAAAGCAGGCCCTACATTGCGGACTACAAACAGATCAGGCGATCGATCATTGACAATCAGTTAAAAGTGGCTTCGGGGAACAGTGACAGCAAAAAATCATTGATCGTGGTGATCAAGCCTACATCCGGGGCAAACTATAAAAACTTTGTGGATATCATGGATGAACTGCATATCGCAAAGATCAGCTCTGCACCTGCAATAGATGATGACCATATCACAGCAGCAGAGCAAAACTTTATGAAAGAGAACAAGATTTTGTAATCAGACTTTTCTCCTCATAGGATTAACACTTATTATTCTGACAGGCTGAACCCCAGTACTCCCTTTTCTTCCCCATTGACGATGATGGAAACCTGGTGTTCACCTGTATGAAAAACCCGTGTGGTAATCAACCTGAAAGATTGCTTCCTGATGATGTTGACAGTAACCTCAGGCTCGTAGATCTTTTCACTGATCTTAAATACTTTCCTGGCCAGGTGCCCTTTTGATTTTTGATAGTACAGGCCATATTCCAATCGCACGGTCTGAGGAGTAGGGTTCTGATTGGTAATGGAAAATGCAAATTCCACGCTGTCCCCGATCTTTACCTCCGGCGTAAGGATCTTAAAATCCTGCACTGCTATATTTTTACTCTCCAGTCCGTACTGCTTCAGGATTTCCGAATGGCCCTGTTTCAACAAGGTACGGCACCCATGTTTGATGATGGCATCGGTTTCCTTACTGATCCCTTTCCATCTTGCAGCCAGTGCAATAACCACATCAGGATGATCTTTGGCGATATCATTGAGGCTATTCGCCACGCTCCTCCTTACCGATTCAGAAGGATCTTTTTTAAGGTTCTCCAAAATGGGCAGGATAGGCTCAGGGTTCTGCTTCAAAAAAGGAATAGCCATTGCCCATGGCAGCCTCGGACGGCTCCCTTCACTGGCAAGCCTCCTTACCGTATGTGAGGTGTGGCCCGACCATTTTACCATTTCTGCAATCATCCGCTCTCTATATTTTAGAATGAATGGCCGCACGGCAAATTCGCAGCTGATAAACTGGGTGATCAACTCAAATGCTTTTACTGAATCATCAAAATTATCCAGTCCATAAGTTTCGATATAATCCGGCAGAAAGATATATTCCAGTCCGCCTTCCCCTGGGCGGTCAGTCCTGAGTTTCTCTATAATCTTCCTGATCAGCACTACAGCATCAGGGAAATCCGCAGCTAGGAACTCATGAAACACACGGGTGGTATGTTTCATCCTGTCTTTCCATTCCTTATTTTCAAAATTATCACCATATATGCCTTTGATAAATCCTTCCTTACTGAAAGCAGGACTGACATACTTAACGGCATCTGCAAATTTATTATAAAATACAGGAGAGTAGATATCTTTAATTAAGCCCATAAGATTATTTGAAAACAAAGTTATTCTTTATCATATAAAACAGATCATGCGCAGGTAAAAACTATTATGTCATTGCCAGGCTATCTGGTGCGGTCCTGAGGTAAAAGAAAAGATCAATTGACTACTGCCCCATACAGATAAACAAAATACCTCTTCTCTTCAGATACATTCCTCAGATCTACAGAAATCAGCAGGTCAATACTCACTCTAAAGTAATGAGAGATCAGCTTTAGAATATCCAGTGGCGGTTCAGATTTGCCATCTTCATACTTCGCATAACGGCCGCGGCTAATCACTAAATCATTGGCTACATGCTGTTGAGAGCATTTTTTCTGCGCTCTCAGATATCGTAAATTTTCTGACAGTATAGACATATTGCTAATATTTATAGCACGAAAATAAGTATTAATACTAAATATAATAGCATTTTTGTCAGAATATTTATTTACCTGATTTATGGAGAGGGCGATTGTGCATATGGACCTGGATACATTTTTTGTATCCTGCGAGAGATTATTTGATTCTAGATTAACAGGAATCCCACTGATTATTGGTGGAGGAGACCGCGGTGTAGTGGCTTCATGCTCTTATGAAGCACGATATTTTGGTGTCAGGGCTGCAATGCCGATGAAAATGGCCCTCTTGCTTTGCCCCCAGGCGAAGGTGATCAAGGGAGATATGGCCCAATATTCCAAATTGTCGCATGACGTGACCAAAGTCATCGAAGCCAAAGCCCCGGTAATGGAAAAAGCCAGCATTGATGAGTTTTACCTCGACATCACAGGAATGGACAAGTTCTATGGCGCTTATTCCTGGACAAACGAGCTGTCCCAGTCCGTCACCAAAGAAACCGGGCTGCCCATCAGTTTCGCCCTGTCTGTAAATAAAACAGTCTCCAAAATCGCCACCGGCGAAGGAAAACCGAAAGGAAACCTCCAGATTTCTGAACCCATGGTGCGCGGCTTTCTAAACCCCCTCTCCATCCGCAAAATCCCCATGCTGGGAGAAGTCACCTTTAACCTCCTCTCCAGGATAGGCATCAGAAATATCCAGACCCTCTCTGAAATGCCGGCAGAAGTTTTACAGCAGATGATTGGCAAAAACGGGCTGGAGCTATGGAAAAAGGCTAACGGAATAGACAACAACCCTGTAGAACCCTACAGGGAACGGAAGTCGATCTCTACAGAACATACTTTCGATCAGGATACCATAGACATCCCCAAATTGAAATCGCTGATGATAGGCATGATTGAGAAACTGGGGTTTCAACTGCGCTCAGAACAATGGCTCAGCTCAACCGTAACCGTCAAAATCAGATATGCCAACTTTGATACCGAGACAAAGCAGTGCAGGGTTGCCTACACCTCTGCCGACCATACGTTGACGAAAGTAGTGATGGAATTGTTCGAAAACCTGTACCAGCGCCGTATGCGGCTCCGCCTGATAGGTATTCAGCTCAGCGGACTGGTGCGCGGTACCTACCAGATCAACATCTTTGAAGATACGGTAGAAATGATGGCCCTGTACCAGGCTATGGACAAAATGAAAAACAGGTATGGTGCTCATGCAGTGATGCGCTGCGCCGGTATGGAAACTAAACCTAAAACGAAATAGCATGTACCTGAACTGTCACTCCTTCCACAGCCTGCGTTACGGCACAATTCCGCTAACCGATTTAATTGAACAGGCCATCAAAAGTAAGGTTACTGCTTTGGCTTTAACTGATATCAATACCGTCACCGGGATATATGAATTGATCAAAGCCTGGCAGGATATGAAGCAGGAATACGCTGATCATCTGGAAAAAGTTAAGGCCGGGGATTATGAGGAGAATCTAGCCACTGAAGAGGAAAAACAAGCTGTCAGGAGGCTGGAGGCCGCAGTTAAAATCAAGCCTCTGGCAGGCATGGAGTTCCGCTGCGAAAATCAGCTCCGCTATATCGGCCTTGCCAAAAACCAGGCAGGCCTCGGAGAGATGAACCGTTTCCTCACCGCGCATAATTTTGATGGCAGCCCCCTCCCGCTCATCGCCCCTGAATTTGAAAATGTAACCCTGATCTATCCGGTAGAGAATGCTCCTGATGTACTCAGACCGTATGAATATATAGGTATCCGCCCGGAGCAGCTTTTGTTAATGTACCATGACAAATGGTCTTCCAGGCTGGACAATATGGTCATACTACAGCCAGTTACCTTCCGCACTAAAAAAGAGTTTAACCTGCATAAGATCCTGCGGGCGATAGATATGAATGTGATCCTATCGCGGCTTACCGAAGATGATTACTGCAAAACAAGCGAGTTTATGCAGCAGCCAGACAAGCTCCTCGCCTACTATACAGATTACCCGCACATTATCGCCAATACTGAAAAGGTAATTGCAGACTGTAATTTCGAGTTTGATTTCAAAGCCCCAAAAAACAAGAAATTTTACACCCATAACAAGCAAAGCGATATCACCCTGCTGACGAATCTTGCTTATCATGGATTAGAAAAGAGATACGCAAAAAAATCTCATGAAGAAAAATTAAGAGCCAGGAAAAGGGTAGATGAGGAACTGAAGGTCATTGATGATCTGGAATTCAGCGGCTATTTCCTTATTAACTGGGATATCATTAGGTATAGCAACAGTATGGGCTTCATGCATATCGGCCGGGGCAGCGGGGCAAACAGCATTGTGAGTTATTGCCTTGGGATCACTGATATCTGCCCCCTGGAACTGGATCTGTACTTTGAACGTTTCCTGAACCTGAACCGCAAGAGCCCGCCCGACTTTGATATCGACTGGAGCTGGAAAGAAAGGGACACCATTCTGGAATATATCTTCAGCCGGTATGGGCCAAACCGTGTTGCCTTTTGCGGCACCAACGTAGAATTCAAATACCGGTCGATCTTAAGAGAAGTGGGCAAAGTTTTCGGCCTGCCCAAAGAAGAACTGGACGCGCTGGCCATCAACCCAATGCACCTGCATGACAAAAATTCTATTGTGGCACAGGTACATAAATACGGTGAGATGCTGGAGAAATACCCCAACCAGCGCAGTATGCATTCCTGTGGGATCATCATCTCTCAGGAGCCTATCACCAATTACACTACCCTGGAAATGCCGCCCAAGGGCTTTCCTATTGTTCAGTTTGATATGCATGTGGCCGAAGAAATCGGCTTTGAGAAATTCGATATCCTGAGCCAGCGCGGCATAGGCCATATTGACGACAGCGTAAAGCTGATCGAGAAAAACCAGGGCGTCCGCGTAGATATCCGCAACAATGCCCTCTCCCTCAACGAGGCCACCTGCAATACGTATCTGGAAAAGGGACACACCATCGGCTGTTTCTATATTGAAAGCCCGGCAATGCGGGGCCTGCTGCGCCGCCTCAAGTGTAACGACTACAAAATACTGGTGGCCGCCTCCTCTATCATTCGCCCCGGCGTTGCGCAAAGCGGGATGATGAAGGAGTATATTTTTCGGCATAACTACCCCGACCAGTTTGAATACTTCCATCCCGTGTTTAAAGAACAGCTTGGCGAAACCTATGGCATCATGGTTTACCAGGAAGATGTGATCAAGATTGCCCTGCACTATGGTGGCCTGCCCGCAGCAGACGGGGATATTTTGCGCAGGGCAATGAGCGGCAAGGGAAGGTCTAAAGCTGCGCTGCAAATGGTGAAAGACAACTTCTTCAAGCTCTGTGCGGAGCAGGGCCATCCGCAGCAACTGAGCGAAGAGATCTACCGGCAGATCGAGTCTTTTGCAGGATATTCATTCTGTAAAGCCCACTCGGCATCATATGCTGTAGAAAGTTACCAGAGCCTCTACCTCAAGGTAAACTTCCCCATAGAGTTTATGGTGGCCGTGATCAATAACCAGGGGGGATTTTACCGGACGGAGGTGTATATACACGAAGCCAGGATGTGCGGAGCGGTGGTACTCAACCCCTGTGTGAATAAAAGTGAATATGAAACTACTTTGTACGGCATTGAGGTCTTCCTCGGTTTTATGCACCTGGATGGCCTGCAGCTGAAACTCGCAGAGCAGATCATCGGTGAACGGGAGCGCAATGGCTTATATCTCTCCCTGGAGGATTTCATCAACCGTGTTCCCATAGGGATTGAGGGTATCCAGATCCTGATCTTTATCGGAGCATTCAGGTTTACCGGTAAAACAAAGAACCAGCTGCTGGTGATTGCAAGGCTGATCCTGGTCAACTTTAAACCTGAAAACCGGGGGATGATGCTAATCCATGAACCTGTGAAGGAATATCAGCTGCCGGTACTGGAACGTTCTAAGTTTGAAGATGCCTTTGATGAGATCGAACTGCTGAGCTTCCCGGTATCCTGCAGTCCTTTTGAACTGCTGCAGACGAAATTCCGCGGTGATGTCATGGCGAAAGACCTTGTTAATCATCAGAAAAAACAGGTGAAGATGATCGCTTACCTGATTTCCAGGAAACATGTGCCTACCAAAATGGGCGAAATGTATTTTGGGACATGGATTGATGCCGAAGGTGAGCTGTTTGATACGGCACATTTTACCAGCAGCCTGAAGCAGTACCCCTTCCAGGGCGGCGGGTGTTACCTGCTGCTGGGAAATGTAGAAGTGGATTACCACTTCCCTACAGTGACGATTGTAAAAATGGCAAAAATGCCTTTTATGGCTGATCCAAGGTTCTCTAATTCTGATGAAAAGAGACAGTACAGGACACAGCAGAATATGAGAGAGGATGTCAGCATGACGAACAGGGCGCCCTATCCACAGGCACAGGACATCAATTTGCCGAGGCAGAAGATGAAATGATAGCAGATAACAGCAGTAAATTCAGGCCCTGCACTACACTGTGCGCGGCGAATTGATTGCCAAAACCCATTCAGCTTTCCCACATCGAGGGCAGGATTGGGCAGCGGCAATATTCAGCACATCGCCACAGAAGGTACAGGCATAATCCCCTGCAAGAGTGATATCATGTGACTTTTTACGATACGGCTTGGGGTATATGGGCAAGCCCATTTTTACCTCTTCGTTTGCAAAATAAAGGAAGCTTACCTGGCCGTTAGACTCCAGTAAGGCTGTTTTAACCTGCCCTACATGCTCGATATTCTGCGCCCTCATCTCAGCGAAGAACTCATCCTTCGCAAAATTAGAATCCCCCTCTTCCTTTAGCGTAAATTTGCCATCCTCGATGATATACATCGGGTCTCCTTCCAGTAAACTCTCCACTTTTTCGTTTCGCGACGCCAGATAAGTGATCAGCCGGTACATGATCAGGATCACCACAAACACAAGCAGCGAGGGCAAAATCGCCGATTCGCTATTGAGCATGGGGTCGCCCGCTGCAGAGCCAAGTGCAATAATAATTGCCACCTCAAAAATACTGAGCTGCCTCACCCCCTTTTTCCCCGTAGATCGCAAAAAGATCAGCACCAGTAAAAACATGATGAATGTCCTGGTACTGATTTCCACCAGAAGGGACAAGTCCAGGTCTTTCATAAAAACATTATTCCAGTCAATTTCCAACATCTGCTGCGATTAGATAAGCGTAATATGACAAGGCAGATTAAAATGATTTAGCCTGCAACAGGCAAGATCTTTTCGCAAACATCATACCATACAACCTGAAGGGGGAAGGGTTCGATATTTGCTGATATAATCATGCACGCTCAACCTCCGGGCATGCTTAACGCTAATTCTCAAAGATGGATTTGAATAAGCTATTGAAGTTATCGGTTGATCTGATCTGTACAGTTGATGCTCAAAACAAATTTGTGGAAGTCAGCGATGCATCTTATGCTATCCTTGGTTACTATCCCGAAGAAATGTGCGGCAAGACTTATCAGGATTTTATCTTCCTGCCCGACCTGCAAATAGCAGAACAAGAGGTAAATATTTTAATGACTAAACATCCTGATACTCAGATCCAGATCCGTTATGTGCATAAAGACGGCCGGATTGTCCCTCTCTTCTGGAGTGTCCAGTGGGATGAAGAAGATCAGCTGATGTATTGCATTGCCAGAAACGGAAGCATTACCGAGCAGACCGAGGCTATGCGAATTTCGCTTGAGGAGTCCAATAAACGCTATCAGTATGTGACCAAAGCTACATCTGATGCTATTTGGGACTGGAACCTGGTAGAGCGCACCATTTATTGGGGAGAAGGTTTGGAAACTATCTTCGGCCACAAGGCCTCCTCATTGCCAATGGGTGCTGATTCATGGACCCAATTTATACATCCTGATGATTCAAGGTATGTGCTCACCTCTATCAGAACTGCCTGCGGCGGTACTGAAACCAACTGGAAGGAAGAATACCGTTACCGAAAGGCCGATGGAACTTATGCAGATGTGGTAGACAGGGGATTTGTTATACGAGACCATAACGGTAAGGCTATCCGTATGGTGGGGGCTATGCACGACATCAGCGAAAGAAAAAAAGCATTAAAAGAGATGAGCCAGATCACTGAAGATCTCTTTAAACGTAACCGGGAGCTGCATGAGTTCGGATACATCATCTCCCATAACCTCCGTTCACCGGTTGCAAATATAAAGGGCATCGCAGAACTTATGCAGATAGAACCTGATACTCCTGAACATCTGCAGCAATATTTGATTAATCTCAACTCTTCCATTTCCAGCCTCGACGAAGTTATTGTAGACTTAAGTAAAATCCTGAGTGCTAAAAACAGGTCGGTAGATCTCAAACTTGAAATGTTTGATATACGGCATACAATTGATATCATATGCAAGGAGTTCACGGAAAAGATCATCAAATGCGATGCCCAGGTCAGTAT
>Ga0163161_10000541_pt1 | contig 30663 bp, 29 predicted proteins | sample S45metaG_FD_129847 | JGI IMG/M metagenome (GOLD analysis project Ga0163161, IMG submission 129847) | Switchgrass rhizosphere microbial communities from Kellogg Biological Station, Michigan, USA - S4-5 metaG | ecosystem: Host-associated > Plants > Roots > Rhizosphere > Soil | place: USA... | reverse complement strand
GTTGGCCTCACCCTTGGCCATCTGCGGCAGCGTCTGCAGGTACTGGTAGGCCAGCAGCTCGGGGGTGGGCCGCCCGGCCTTGATCGCGGCGAACGTCTTCTCGATCGCCTTGGCCTGGCCCTGCGCCTGCAGGTACTGCGCGGCGCGCTCGCCTTGTGCGCGCAGGATGCGCGACTGCCGCTCCGCCTCGGCGGCCAGGATCGCCGCCTGCTTTGCGCCCTCGGCTGCCAGGATCTGCGCCTGCTTCTGACCCTCGGCCTGCTTGATCGACGCCTCCCGGCTGCCCTCGGCGGTGAGGATCATCGCCCGCTTCTCGCGGTCGGCCCTCATCTGCTTTTCCATGGAGTCCTGAATCGACGGCGGCGGGTCGATGCTGCGCAGCTCGACTCTGGCAACGCGCAGGCCCCAGCGTCCGGTGGCCTCGTCGAGCACACCGCGCAGCTGACCGTTGATCTGGTCGCGCGAGGTCAGCGTCTGCTCCAGCGTCATGCCGCCGACGACGTTTCGCAGCGTGGTGGTGGTCAGCTGCTCGACGCCGACGATGTAGTTGCTGATCTGGTACACCGCCGCCTGCGGGTTCGTGACCTGGAAGTACACCACCGTGTCGATGTTGACCGTCAGGTTGTCCTCGGTGATCACCGGCTGTGGCGGGAACGACACCACCCGCTCGCGCAGGTCGACCCGCGCCCGGATCTTGTCGACGAAGGGCAGCAGCAAGGTCAGTTGACCCGACACGGTCTTGCTGTACCGGCCGAGCCGTTCGATGACCGCGGCCTCGGCCTGCGGAATGAGCGCGATCGACTTGGCCACGATGATGGCGGCGAATACCACCAGCACCCCGACCAGGACCAGGCCGGCGACGGCACCTTCCATGACGGGTTCCTTCCCTCGTTTGCCCAGATTCCCCTAGATCACTTTTTGGACGACCGCGGTGGCGCCGTCGATGTGCACGACGGTGACGTGGTCGCCCGGTTCGTAGACATCGTCGTCGTTGAACGGGCGCGCAGTCCAGATTTCGCCATCGAGTTTCACCTGGCCTTCATGGCGCGCCACCCGGTCGAGCACCAGCGCGCTCTTGCCCTCCAGCGCCTTTGCCGGTTCGGGCAGACCGTTGCCCGCCAGGAAATGTCGACGCAGCACCGGCCGCACCAGCACCAGCAACAGGATCGACACCACGAGGAACACCGCGCCGTGCACCCACAAGTCATCGACGATCAGACTCGAGCCGGCTGCGGCCAGGGCCCCGCCGCCCAGCATGAGAAGGAACATATCGCCGGTCAGCGCCTCGGCCCCGGCGAGGGCCAGTGCGGCGATTAGCCAGATCAGCGGGACGGCCACGCAGCCAGCCTATCGCGCAGCCGACCCGATCAGCGGCTAACAACTACACTGCGAGCATCATGTGGTGTCCTAGTGTCTCTCTGACGGTTTGGGCCAATGCCTGGCTCGCAGGTGCGGCCGCGCCTGACGACGTCCTCGACGCGTTATCGCAATGGGCGCCAAGGCATTCCGTAACGGCTTACGACTCCGTCGCGGCCGGCCGCACGGGTTTGCCGTGGCCAGACCTGAACGATGCAGGCGCGGTGTCGCTGCTGCAGACGGTCCGCACCGCGACCGGTCCGCGGCTTTCGGCGCCCGCCGTCGGCGTGGCGCTACCGGTGCCCGGCGATGTGCGCGGGCTCCCAGCCGGTACCCAATTCCAGCGCGATGCGGTGACCGCGGGCGAGGCCCTCATCGTCGGGCGCGACGCGTCGACCGCGGTGGGGCTGGTGCCCGAGTTCGAGTACGACGAACTAGAAGACGAGTCCCAGTTCGAATCGGAGCCGATCGCGTTGTCGTGGACCGTCTATTCGGTGTCGATCCCTGCGCCAACCGAGTACCTGGACCTCGGCGACGCCGAATACACGTTGCGTGCCGCGGTCCGTTCGGCGGCCGACGCGCTCGGCGCTATCCGCGCCGCGGGCAGCGATGTGGCCGACCCCCGCGGACTCGTCGAGCAGGTGCTCGAAAGTAACCGAGGGCACCGTGTGCCCGACCACGCGCCGTCGCGGGCGGTGCGCGTGCTCGAGAACGCCGCCCACATCGACGCGATCATCACCGTCAGCTCTGGGCTGATCCCGATCGGCCTGCAGACGTCGTCGGAGGTGCAGATCGCCAGCGACGCGCTGCGCCCGCTATCCGGAGTGGTGCGATCGGCGCGGATGGCCGCCGTCAGCGCGATCCTGCACTCGGCCTGGGAGGCCTAGCCGCAGTTCGGCGTGCAGACGACACCGTCGACCGAAAAGCCTTGCAGCGCTGGCATGTCCGGCCCTGCGACCCTGACCGGTTCGCGACCGGTGCGCAGCTCATCGATCAGATCGACAACCAGCCCCGCGAACCGCGGATCGGCGTTCGGCGTCGCCGCCCGCGCGAACGCGATGCCGAGTTTCTCCGCCTGCTGCCGTAGCTCGTAGTCGAGATCCCACACGACCTCAATGTGATCGGCGACGAAGCCGATCGGGCAGACGATCACCGCCTTGGTGCCGCCCTCCGCGAGCGCGGTCAGGTGGTCGGCGACATCGGGCTCCAGCCATGGCACCTGCGGGGGCCCCGACCGTGACTGCCACACCTGGTCGTAGTCGTCATAGCCCGCGGCCGTGGCGACGAGGCGGGAGGCATGGGCCACCTGCCTGCTGTACAGGTCTGGGCCGCAACGGGATCGGGCTGCAAGAGGAATCGAGTGCGCGGTGAACACCAGGCGAGCGCCGTCGGGCACCGTCTGCGCCGCCGCGCCGACGGCTTCGGTGAACATCTCGACGAACAGCGGGTGGTCGTAGTACTGGCGCAGCTTCACCAGCTCCGGTGCTCCGTCACCTGCCGCAGTTCTCGCCCGTGCGATGTCATCGACGTACTGGGTGCAGCTGGAATAACCGCCCCACGCCGAGGTCGCGAACACCGCTGCACGGCGAATCCCGTTGTCCCGCATGGTCGCGACGGTGTCCTCGACATACGGCGCCCAGTTGCGGTTGCCGAAGTAGACCGGCAGGTCGATCTCGGCCTCGATCGCACGGATCAACGCACGGTTGATGGCGTTGATCGGCGAGACGCCACCGAAGTGCAGGTAGTGCTCCGCGACCGATGCCAACCGTTCACGCGGGATCCCGCGGCCGTGAGTGACGTTCTCCAGGAACGGCATCACATGTTCGGGCGCCTCCGGGCCGCCGAACGACAGGAGCAGAAGCGCATCAAATTCCATTTAGAGCAGCTGCGTGCTGGCGCCGCCGTCGGCGTAGATGATGGTCCCGGTCGTCGCGGGAAGCCATTCGGAGAGCAGAGCGCACACCGTCTTTGCGACCGGGGTCGGGTCCTTCATGTTCCAGCCGATCGGTGCGCGCTGGTCCCAGCCCTCCTCGAGCAGTTGCATCTGGGCACCGGCCTCGTCGCCGAGTGCGCCGCCGACGATCGCGCTCATCGCCAGCGTCCGGATCGGTCCGGCCGCAACGAGATTGGACCGCACACCGACCTTGCCCGCCTCGCGCGCGACGAACCGGTTGACCGACTCCAGCGCGCTCTTGGCCACCGTCATCCAGTTGTAGGCGGGCATCGCGCGGGTCGGGTCGAAGTCCATGCCGACGATGCCGCCGCCCGGATTCATGATCGGCAGCAGCGCCTTGGCAAGCGAGGCATACGAGTAGGCCGAGATGTGGATGCCCTTGGCGACGTCTTCGTATGGCGCGTCGAAGAACGGGTTGATGCCCATCCCGGTCTGTGGCATGTAGCCGATCGAGTGCACGACGCCGTCGAGCTTGTTGCCCGCGCCGATCACCTCGGTGACGCGGTCGGCCAGACTCGCGAGGTGCTCCTCGTTCTGCACGTCGAGTTCGAGCAGCGGCGCCTTCTCGGGGAGCCGGTCGGCGATGCGCTGGATCAGTCGCATCCGGTCGAAACCGGTCAGCACCAATTCCGCGCCGGCCTCCTGGGCGACCTTGGCGATGTAGAACGCGATCGACGAGTCGGTGATGATCCCCGTGACGAGGATGCGCTTGCCTTCCAGCAGACCTGCCATGTGAAAGTCCTTCTCTCTTCGAAGATTCAGTGGCCCATGCCCAGGCCGCCGTCGACCGGGATCACTGCGCCGGAGATGTACCCTGCGTCCTCGGACGCCAGGAAGCTGATCACCCCGGCGACCTCCTCGACGTAGCCGATGCGCTGCAGCGGAATCGCCTGCAGCGCGGTCGCCTGCTGCTTCTCGTCGAGCGCACGGGTCATTTCCGTGTCGATGAACCCGGGGGCCACCACGTTGGCGGTGATAGACCGCGAGCCCAGTTCGCGGGTCAGCGACCGGGCCATGCCCACCAGTCCCGCCTTGGACGCCGAGTAGTTGGCCTGCCCCGGCAGACCGGTCAGGCCGGCCACCGAACCCATGAAGATCATCCGGCCGAAGCGCTTCTTGATCATGTTGCGCGACGCCCGCTTGGCCACCCGGAACACACCGGTGAGGTTGGCGTCGATGACCTTGGCGAAGTTCTCCTCGCTCATCCGCATGATCAGCATGTCGGCCGTGACGCCCGCGTTCGCCACCAGCACCTCGACCGGGCCCTGATGCTCCTCGACCGCCGTGAATGCCGCATCGACAGCGGCGCTGTCGGTCACGTCACACTGCACAGGGAACAGGTCCTTGTCGTCCGGAGCCCCGGAGCCGCGGTGCGTCACGGCGACCTTGTGCCCGTCGGCGGCCAGCCGGCGCGCGACGGCCAGTCCGATGCCACGATTTCCACCGGTCACCAGCACCGAACGGGAGACGAAGGTCGGACGGCCACCGGCCGTTTGGCCCGCGGTATCAGCTGGATTGTCGGTCACTTCTGTCACGCTGCTCCTCACGTGCGCAGTCATGAAGGCCAACTTAATGCCTGCACGGCATTCTTAAGAAATCGCCTTAGTTGGGCAGCCGCCGGTTGATCAACAACGCCGCGATCGCCGCCAGCGCCAGCACCAGCGCGCCCAGCCGCAGCCAGCTGGCGCTGGCGTCGCCCTTGCGGGTCTCGTAGCCGATCTGCTCCTGCAGGTTGGTGAAGACTTCCTTGAGTTGCTCGAGGTTGGACGCCGTATAGGCCTGTCCGTTGGACAGCTGCGCGATCTTCTTGAGCATCTCGTCGTCGACCGGGACGGGCTGGCGCTGCCCGTTCATGTCGACGGTGCCATAGGGAGTGCCGAACGCGACCGTCGAGACCGGCACGCCCTGGTCCTTTGCGGTGCGCGCGGCGGTGTACGCGCCCTTCGGGTTGTCCGGGTTCGACGGCACCGTCTCCTTGCCGTCGGACATCAGCACGATCTTCGCCGGTGGCGGCGTGTCACCACCACCGATCACCGCGCCGACGGTGGAGATGGCCTGCAGCGCGGTGAAGATGCCCTCACCGGTCGCGGTGCGGTCGGCCACCTGCAGCTTGTCGATCGCATTCTTGGTCGCGTCACGGTTGGTCGTCGGCGAGACCAGCACGGTCGCAGTGCCCGCATACGAGATCAGCCCCAGGTTGATGCCCGGTGTCAGCTGATCGACGAACTGCTTGGCGGCCTCCTGCGCCGCAGCCATCCGATTTGGCGACACGTCGGTCGCACGCATCGACTGCGACACGTCGATCACCAGCATCACCACCGCACGGTTACGCGGAATGCGCACATCGTGCGTCGGCCCGGCCATCGCGACCGTGAACAGGGCAAGCGACAACACCAACAGGATCGTCGGCAGGTGCCGCCACCGCGACGGCCGCTTGGGCGCAACGCTTTCCAGCAGCTCGGTGTTCGCGAACCGCAGCATCCGCTTGCGCCGGGCTGCCTGCACGGCCACGTACAGCCCGACCAGTCCCAGCACGACAATGAGGAACAGGAAGAACCACGCATGGTCGAATCCCGACAGCGTCATCGGTCCGAGCAACGGTAAAGTCATGTGCCAGTTGTCATTTCAGGTGCGTTTCAGCGTCATCGCGTCAGTTGGGTAGGCGGCGGTTGAGCAGCATGGCCGCCAGCGCCGCCAACGCCAGCACCAAAGCACCGAGCCGCAGCCAGCCGGCGCTGGCGTCGCCCTTGCGGGTCTCGTAGCCGATCTGCTCCTGCAGGTTGGTGAAGACTTCCTTGAGCTGCTCCAGGCTCGATGCGGTGTAGGCCTGACCGCCGGACAGCTCGGCGATCTTCTTGAGCATCTCGTCGTCGACCGGGACGGGCTGGCGCTGGTCGTTGATCTCGACGTACCCATATGGGGTGCCGAATGAGACGGTGGAGATCGGCACGCCCTGGTCCTTGGCCGTGCGCGCGGCGGTGTAGGCGCCCTTCGGGTTGTCCGGGTTCGACGGCACCGTCTCCTTGCCGTCGGACATCAACACGATGCGGGCAGGCGGCGGCTGGTCGCCACCGCCGATCACGGCGCCGACGGTGGCGATCGCTTGCAGCGCAGTGAAGATGCCCTCACCGGTCGCGGTGCGGTCGGCGAGTTGCAGCTTGTCGATCGCGCTCTTGGTGGCGTCGCGATTGGTGGACGGCGAGACCAGCACGCTCGCAGTGCCCGCGTAAGCGATCAGCCCGAGGTTGATGCCGGGTGTCAGCTGGTCGGCGAACTGCTTGGCGGCCTCCTGCGCCGCGGCGAGGCGGTTTGGGGACACGTCCGTGGCCCGCATGGATTGCGACACGTCGATGACCAGCATCACCACCGCACGGTTGCGCGGAATACGCACATCATGCGTCGGCCCCGCCATCGCGACCGTGAACAGCAGCAGCGACAACACCAACAGGATCGCGGGCAGGTGCCGCCACCGCGACGGCCGCTTGGGCGCAACGCTTTCCAGCAGCTCCATGTTCGCGAAACGCAGCATCCGCCGGTGCCTGGCCAACTGCACGACGATGTACAGCGCGACGATCCCGAGGACCACGAAGAGGAAGAGAAAGAACCACGCGTGTTCGAAGCCCGACAACGTCATCGGTCCGAGCAACGGTATTGTCATGTGCCAGTTGTCATTTCGTCGGATCAGGCGCCTCGGTCGTGCTCTTCGCGCAAGCGCTCATCGACCGGCAAGCGCTCCACGTCGGCGGCTGGCGACAAAGCGGACGACGTCGGCGATCCAGTCCCGGTCGGTGCGCAGGGAGAGCAGCGGCGCATCGCAGCGGCGCAGGGTGCGGGCTACCTCGGCGCGGTGGGCCGCCGCGGCCTTCTCGAAGTCGTCGCGCAGCTGTTCGTCGATGGTGAACTCCCGGGTGACGCCGGTTTCGGTGTCCTGCAGGATGACATCCCCCACGGGCGGCAACTCGACATCGCGGGGGTCGAGAATCTCGATGCCGAGCACCTCGTGCCGCCCGGCGATGGCCCGCAGCTGACGCATCCAGTTGATGGGCCCGAGGAAGTCGCTGATGATCACCGCCATGCCTCGGCGGCGCTCGGGACGGCGAAGCGCGTCGATGGCGGCGGCCAGGTCGCCCCGCACGCCCGTCGGCGCCTTGGGCATGGTGGCGATCGTGCGCAGCATTTCCTGCTCGTGTATGCGGCCCGACAGCGCCGGAACACGCCGCACGGAGTCGCCGTTGGCGATGATCGCGCCGACGCGGTTGCCGCCGCCGCTGTTGAGGAATGTGATCGCGGCTGCGGCCGCCACCGCCAGGTCGCGCTTCTCGCAACCGGTCGTGCCGAAGTCGAGGCTGGCCGACATGTCGACCACCAGCCAGGTCTCCAGCTCGCGGTCGGCAATCATCTGCCGCACATGCGGGTGGGTCGTCCGCGCGGTGACCGACCAGTCCATCCGGCGCACGTCGTCGCCCGGCTGGTAGATCCGCGACTCCCCTGGCTCGGAGCCTGGGCCGGGCAGCAGCCCGAGGTGGTCGCCGTGCAGCACACCGTCGAGCTTGCGGCGAACCGTCAACTCCAGCTTTCGAAGGGCGGCCGTCAGTGCGGGATCACGGATCTCCCCGCGCTTCAGTGACGGCAGGTCAACCGTGCGTCTGGACGTAGTCACCGATTACCGGCGGCGGCGGCTGCGGCGGGAACCACGGGCGGCACCGAATGCCCTTGCTGCGGAATCGCATTCACCTGCGGCAGCGCAACCGTCTGCAAAATCCGGTTGATGACGGTCTCCGACGAGATCTCGTCGGCAAGCGCGTCATAGGTCAGCACGAGCCGGTGCCGCAGCACATCCGGAATGACCTCGACGACATCCTGCGGGATCACGTAGTCACGACCACGCACCAGCGCGAGCGCGCGCGACGCCGCGATGATGCCCAGCGAAGCACGCGGCGATGCGCCGTATGCGATCCACGCCTTTGCGTCGGGCATGCCGAACTTCTCGGGATGCCTGGTGGCGGTGACGATGCGCACCACGTAATCGACCAGCGCGTGGTGCACGAAGTTGTTGGAAGCCACATCTTGCAGCCGCAGCAGGTCACCCGGGTTGAGGATCTGCTTCGGCTCGGGCGGCTTGACGCCCATCCGGTAGACGATCTCCCGCTCCTCCTCCGGAGTCGGGTAGTCGATGTTGAGCTTGAACAGGAAGCGGTCGCGCTGGGCTTCAGGCAGCGCGTAGACGCCTTCCTGCTCGATCGGGTTCTGCGTGGCCATCACCAGGAACGGGGCGGGCAGCGGGAACGTCTTGCCGCCGATTGAGATCTTGCGTTCGGCCATGACCTCCAGCAGTGCGGACTGCACCTTGGCGGGCGCACGGTTGATCTCGTCGGCGAGCAGGAAGTTGACAACCACCGGGCCGAGCTCGATGTCGAACTCCTCCTTGCCCTGGCGGTAGATCCGGGTGCCGACGATGTCGGTGGGCACCAGGTCGGGCGTGAACTGGATGCGGGCGAACGTGCCGCCGACCACTTTGGCGAAGGTCTCGACCGCCAGGGTCTTGGCCACACCTGGCACACCTTCGAGCAGCACGTGGCCCTTTGCGAGCAAGCCGACGAGCATCCGCTCGACCAGCTGGTCCTGGCCGACGATGATGCGCTTGACCTCGAAGATGGCGCGCTCGAGGGTGTGCACCTCCTGCTGCAGACCTCCGTTGTTCGGCGGCGCGCCGTGGGAGCCGGGGCCAGCGCTACCGGGGTTGTAGGCCTGGGTTGGGGCCTGTCCGGAATATCCTCCAGCGCCCTGCGGCGGCCCACTCGGTGACGTCATCAACGGTCCTTCCACATCAACTAAGACGCTGGTCGTAACGGCGTCTGCCCATGTTGGCCACACGCTCGCCGTCAACTATTCCAGGCAGTCCGGAATCCGTCGACGTTGCCCAGCGAAGTGTCGGCCGGTCGAACGGCATTCATCAGCAGTGCTCAGGGTTAACTCAGGCACCGCTCAGGTTTCGATAATTCGGGCGGCGTACGGCTGCATGCCGGCGCGCCGCACCGGGCTGACCGTGACCTTGCCCGCGCTCCCCGAGGCCTCCAGCATCTGCCCGCCGCCCAGATACAGCGCGACGTGCTGGCTGCCCCCGGGGCCCCAGAACAACAGATCGCCTCGCTTGCCCTGCGACACCGGCACCTTGCGCCCCGTGTTGTACTGGTCGCCCGAGTACTTCGGGATCAGCACGCCAACCCCGGCAAAGGCGTAGCGCGTCAGACCCGAGCAGTCGAAACCGATCTTCCCCGCGTCGGAGTCGACGCCCGCGCTCGGACCATTCGGTAGGCCGCCGCCCCATGAATACGGCACGCCCATCTGCGAACCGCCACGCCGGATCACGTATTCGATCGCTTGGGGCCCGCGCACGCGCGCACCGGGAGCGACGCTGCCGGTGGCCGGTGTGCCACCGAGGCCAAGACTGGAGAGGAATTGCTGGCCGAGATTCTGGGTGGTTTGAATGGCCAGCTGGGTCGCCTGGAAGGACGCGTTCGCGATCGCGACGGGATCACCAGGCGCGCCGGAGCTGATGATCTTGGGCAACGTGGGATCCCATTGCCCGTCGTCGGGAGCGGCGAGCGCGGGCGTGCCAAGGCCAAGCAACAGACCAACGGACACAAGTAGGGCAAATGCGATGCGGCGCAGAAGAATCACCATTCGATCATTCGGGTCACATAGGGCGTCATGCCGCTGGTGCGCACCGGCGAGACCTTCACCACGGACCCCGTGTACGGAGCCTCGAGCATCTGGCCGTCGCCGAGGTACATCGCGACGTGCTGGCTGGCGTTGGGTCCGTAGAAGATCATGTCGCCGCGGCGCATCTGCGACGACGGGACCTTGCGGCCCGCGTTGTACTGGGAGCCCGAGTAGTGATCCAGTTTGATTCCCACGCCTGCGAACATGTACAGCATCAGCCCGGAGCAGTCGAAACCCTTTGTGCCCGAGCCGGAATCGATGCCAAAGCTCGCGCCTGCCGCGTTGCCGCCGCCCCAGGAATACGGCGTGCCCCGCACGGCGAGGCCGCGATTGATCACGTATTCGGTGGCTTGACGCCCGTACACACGGGGAATCGCGCCGTTGGTGTATCCGGAGGGCGTCGGGATGAGGCCGAGCTTCTGCAGGAAGTTGTGCCCCATCTGCTGGGTGACCTGCGCCGAGGTCTGTGCGATCCCAAGGACCGCGTTGATGATCGCGATCGGGTCGCCGCTGACGAACGCGCTCGGTATCGCGGGCAGCGTGGGATCCCATGCGGTGTCCCAATTCCGGGTGCCCGAGTCGCGGGCACCCGGTGCGCGATCCCAGTTCGCCGCCGGACCGCCGGCAGCAGCCGCGGCGGGAGGGGCGGCAGGCTGGCCGCCTGCGGGTGCTGACCAGTTGCGTGCAGCATCGAGCTTGGCCTGCGCGGCGGCCCGTTCGGCTGTCAGCTGATCCAGTTGCGACTGCTGCGACTTGAACGTCTGCTGCGCCTGCGTCAGCGCCGAAACCGCGTTCTGCTGGCTGGCTTCCGCGTCGGTAACCGCCTTGTCGGCGTTCTGCTTCGCCAATCGCGCGGCCGATTCCTTGTTCACCTGCTCGGTGCGAGCGCGCTGAAGATTGGTGATGACTTGTTGCGAACTCGCCGCCAGGGTCTGACCAGCGGCCGCGGTGGACAGGATGTCCGCAGGGTCGGCGGCGGTCAGGTAGGAATTCGACGGGCCGTTGACATACGTTGCGGCAGCGAAGGTGTCGAAGCGCCGCTGCGCCGCGGCGATCGCGGCATTCGCATCGGTGACTCGCTGCGCGCTGGCGTCCACTTCCTGCTGCGCGGCGGCCGCGTTGTCGCGCGCCGTCTGCACGTCGACGATCGCTTTGTTCACGCTTTCCTGTTGCGCCTGGATCGCGGCCCCGAGGTCTTGCAGTTTCTGGTTGGTGTTGGCCACGGCCCCGACAAGTTCGCCGAGGGTGTCCGGACTGGCGGGCTCAGCGACGGCCAGGCCGGGAGTCGCGAGCAGCACGCCGATCGCAAGCGTCACCGCGCGGACCCGAGGGGTGCGTCTCATTCGACTCGTGTCTCCTATGGCTCACACGCGAACGTGCCGGCACATTCGTGGGTACCTGTGTGCAGTCACAAAAATCACAACTGCAACATCAGCCACCGATTGCACGGTACGTCACATCTGACGCTAAGGAAACTTTAGTCACAAATTACAAGATTGTAATTGAATGTAGCGTTATCGAATGGTGATGTATGAATTTGCCAAATGGCGTAAATCGCTCAGTCGACGGAGTCGGAGGTGACCTCTGCCGCGGCCGCGCGTTTGCCACGAACTTGCAGCACACGAGTGGCGACGACCGCTGCAATCACCGCGAGCACAAGCACAATCGTGAATGGCGTCCATGGAAAGTGCGGCGTCGTCAACTCACTGACGAAATTCTTCGACGACTGCACCGGATCGCCCGTCTTGGCGAGGTCTTGGCCGGCTTCCAGCGTCACGCGGTCGAACTTCGTGCTGTACGTGCCCGCCCAGGACGGACTGATCGCCAACACCGTGGACCCCGGGTGGTCCTTGCCGACCTCGCTGGCGATATCCCGCAATGGCGTGTCGATCGGCGGGTTGCCCTGGATCACGACGATCTTGAGATCGATGCCCTTCTGCTTGGCCTCGGCCACGACCTGACGCAGTGCCGGCACGTCGGCGGCGTCCGCAGGCGGCACGCTCACCCCGTGGTCGGCCACGTCGGCCTTCACCTGATTCATGTCGACATCCGGCGGGATGTACGACGGCAGGAACGGGATCACGTGCGGTCCGGTCACACGGGCACGGTACGCGATTAGTGGGTATGTGGGTGGCACCACGCGCCTGCGGGGACAAGACTAAAAGCAGCCCTGGGGTGTATTGCAGGACAAGCGTACTGTTAGAGTTCATGAGCGCCGACGACACAGCCCGTCGCGGCGGTATCTAGCCGGGAGTTGATGTGAGCAGCAAAGATTCGGTCAATTCGTTTGGAGCCCGCGACACCCTGAAGGTCGGGGATAAGAGCTACGAGATCTACCGTCTCGACGCGGTGCCCGGCACCGAGAAACTTCCCTACAGCCTCAAGGTGTTGGCCGAGAATCTCCTGCGCACCGAGGACGGCGCCAACATCAGGAAGGACCACATCGAGGCCATCGCCAGCTGGGATCCGTCGGCCGAACCGAGCGTCGAGATCCAGTTCACGCCCGCCCGGGTGATCATGCAGGACTTCACCGGAGTGCCCTGCATCGTCGACCTGGCCACCATGCGCGAGGCCGTCGGCGACCTCGGCGGCGACCCGGAGAAGGTCAACCCGCTGGCGCCCGCCGATCTGGTCATCGACCACTCCGTGATCGCCGATCTCTTCGGCCGTGAGGACGCCTTCGAGCGCAACGTCGAGATCGAGTACGAGCGCAACGGCGAGCGCTACCAGTTCCTGCGCTGGGGTCAGGGCGCGTTCAACGACTTCAAGGTGGTGCCGCCGGGCACCGGCATCGTGCACCAGGTCAACATCGAATACCTGGCCAGCGTGGTGATGGATCGAGACGGGGTAGCCTACCCCGACACCTGCGTGGGGACCGACTCCCACACCACGATGGAGAACGGGCTCGGCGTGCTGGGCTGGGGCGTCGGCGGCATCGAGGCCGAGGCGGCGATGCTGGGCCAGCCCGTGTCGATGCTGATCCCCCGCGTCGTCGGCTTCAAGCTGAGCGGCGAGCGGCCTGCGGGTGTCACCGCCACCGACATCGTGCTGACGGTCACCGAGATGCTGCGCAAACACGGTGTGGTCGGCAAGTTCGTCGAGTTCTACGGTGAGGGCGTCGCCGAGGTGCCACTGGCGAACCGCGCGACGCTTGGCAACATGAGCCCCGAATTCGGCTCCACCGCAGCGATTTTCCCGATCGACGAGGTGACGGTCGACTACCTGCGCATGACGGGGCGCACCGATGAGCAACTGGCATTGGTCGAGGCCTACGCCAAGGAACAGGGCCTGTGGCACGACTCGAAGCGAGAGCCGAAGTACTCCGAGTACATCGAACTGAACCTGTCCGATGTGGTGCCGTCGATCGCGGGTCCCAAGCGGCCGCAGGACCGCATCGCGCTGAGCGACGCAAAGACGGCGTTCCGCAAGGACATTCACAACTACGTCGAGGAAAACCTGCCCACCGAGCACACCAAGCTCGATGAGGCGGTCGAGGAATCGTTCCCGGCCAGCGACCCGGCGGTGCTCTCGTTCGACGACAACGACACCCCGGTGCCCTCGGCGGCCGTCAACTCGAACGGCAGGCCGAGCGATCCGGTGGAGGTCAAGTGCGAGGACCGCGGCGAGTTCATCCTCGACCACGGCGCGGTCGTGATCGCCGCCATCACCTCGTGCACCAATACCTCCAACCTCGAGGTGATGCTCGGCGCGGCGCTGCTCGCCCGCAGCGCCGTTGAGAAGGGACTGACGTCCAAGCCGTGGGTGAAGACCACGATGGCGCCGGGCTCGCAGGTCGTCACCGACTACTACAACAAGGCCGGCCTGTGGCCGTACCTGGAGAAGCTGGGCTTCTACCTCGTCGGCTACGGCTGCACCACGTGCATCGGTAACTCGGGACCGCTGCCGGAGGAGATCAGCAAGGCGGTCAACGACTGCGACTTGTCGGTCGCCGCGGTGCTGTCCGGCAACCGCAACTTCGAGGGCCGCATCAACCCGGACGTGAAGATGAACTACCTGGCGTCGCCGCCGTTGGTGATCGCCTACGCGTTGGCGGGCACGATGGACTTCGACTTCGAGTCGGAGCCGCTGGGTAGCGACAAAGAAGGCACGGACGTCTTCTTACGCGACATCTGGCCGTCGCAGAAGGACATCAACGACACCATCGCCTCGGCGATCAACCAGGAGATGTTCGTCAAGAACTACGCCGACGTGTTCAAGGGAGACGATCGCTGGCGCAACCTGCCGACACCGTCCGGCAACACCTTCGAATGGGACGCGAACTCGACGTACGTGCGCAAGCCGCCGTACTTCGACGGGATGCCCGCCGAGCCGGAGCCGGTGACCGACATCAAGGGCGCCAGGGTGCTTGCGCTGCTGGGTGATTCGGTGACCACCGACCACATCTCCCCGGCAGGCAGCATCAAGGGTGGCACCCCGGCCGCGCAGTATCTCGACTCGCACGGTGTCGATAAGAAGGACTACAACTCCTACGGCTCGCGGCGCGGCAACCACGAGGTGATGATCCGCGGCACGTTCGCCAACATCCGGTTGCGCAACCAGTTGCTCGAGGACGTGTCGGGTGGCTACACACGCGACTTCACCAACGGCGGCGAGCAGGCGTTCATCTACGACGCCGCGCAAAACTATGCGGCGCAGAACATTCCGCTGGTTGTTCTCGGTGGCAAGGAGTACGGCTCAGGTTCGTCGCGCGACTGGGCGGCCAAGGGCACCAGCCTGCTCGGGGTGCGCGCGGTCATCACCGAGTCGTTCGAGCGCATTCACCGCTCGAACCTGATCGGCATGGGCGTGATCCCGTTGCAGTTCCCCGAAGGGGAATCTGCGTCGAGTCTGAAATTGGACGGCACCGAGACGTTCGACATCGCAGGCATCGAGGCGCTCAACAGCGGCAAGACACCGAAGACCGTCCACGTCACCGCGACGAAGCAGGACGGCTCCAAGGTGGAGTTCGACGCGGTGGTGCGCATCGACACCCCCGGTGAGGCGGACTACTACCGCAACGGCGGCATCCTCCAGTACGTGCTGCGCAACATGCTGAAGTCGTAAGCATTCAGACATGCCCCGGGTGACGGAAGACCACCTGGCGGCCCGCCGCCGCCAGATCCTCGACGGCGCCCGGCGGTGCTTCGCCGAGCACGGCTACGACAAGGCCACCGTGCGACGGCTCGAGCAGACGATCGGGCTGTCGCGCGGTGCGATCTTTCACCACTTCCGCGACAAGGACACGCTGTTCTTCGAACTGGCCCGCGAGGACGCCGAACGAATGGCCGACGTCGCGTCGCGGGAAGGGTTGATTCAGGTGATGCGGGACATGCTGGCCGCGCCCGAACAGTTCGACTGGCTGGCGACGCGGCTGGAGATCGCGCGCAAGCTGCGCAACGATCCGGCGTTCAACCGCGGCTGGTCGGAGCGCTCGGCCGAGTTGTCGGCGGCGACGACCGCGCGGCTGCGCAGGCAGAAGCAGGCAGGGCGGCTGCGCGACGACGTGCCCAGCGCGGTGCTGCAGACGTATCTGGACCTGGTGCTCGACGGCCTGGTGGCGCGCCTGGCTTCCGGCGATGACCCCGAAAAGCTCAGTGCCGTACTAGACCTCGTCGAGGCCTCCCTGCGCCAGCAGGATTCCTAGCGGGCGCGGCTGCGGTGGTTCGGGCCGCCGCGGCTGCGCATCGTCGTGCCCGATTCACGCAGCATGCTGTGGATCGAGCCGTACGAGCGACCGGTGGTAGCGACCAGGGAACGGATGCTCGCGCCCCCCTCATAAGCACTGCGCAACTCGGTCAGCACTTGGTCCCGGGACTTGTTCAGTTTCTTCATCGACATCTCCCCGCTGTGGATGCCCCGACGCATACCCAGCGTAGGAAGGCTTCACACCGAGCGGGCGGAATTGATGAAACGGTTCGTAATTCGACCTACGCGAGGTCGATGAGGTCGCCGAGCTCAGGCGAGCTCAATCAGTTCCGAGTAGTCGTCGGACCAGAAGTCCTCGGTGCCGTCGGGCAGCAACACCACCCGCTGCGGATCGAGCGCCTCGGCGGCGCCAGGGTCGTGCGTGACCAACACGACCGCGCCGACGTAACTGCGGAGCGCGTCGAGGACCTGCTCGCGCGACGCCGGGTCGAGGTTGTTGGTCGGCTCGTCGAGCAGAAGCACGTTCGCCGTCGACGCGACTAGGCCCGCGAGCGCCAGACGGGTCTTCTCACCGCCCGATAACGTGCCGGCCGGCTGGTCCAGTTGCGGACCGCTGAACATGAACGCGCCCAACAGACCCCGCAGATCCTGCTCGCCGGTATCTGGCGCGGCGTGGCGAATGTTCTCCCACACGGTCGCGAGGTTGTCGAGAGTGTCGTGCTCCTGCGCGAAGTACCCGATCTTCATGCCGTGGCCTGGTTCCAGTGCGCCCGAATCGGGTGTCTCGACGCCTGCCAGCAGTCGCAGCAGGGTGGTCTTGCCCGCACCGTTGAGGCCGAGCACCACGACCCGTGAACCCCGGTCGATGGCGAGGTCGACGCCGGTGAACACCTCCAGCGATCCGTAGTTCTTCGTCAAGCCCTTGGCCACCAACGGCGTACGGCCGCACGGCGCGGGGGTCGGGAATTTGATTCGGGCCACCTTGTCGGCGACGCGTTCCTCGTCGAGGGCGGCCATCATCCGGTCGGCACGGCGCAGCATGTTCTGGGCGGCAACTGCTTTGGTGGCTTTGGCGCCCATCTTGGCGGCCTGGGTGCGCAGCGCCGAGGCCTTGCGTTCGGCGTTGACCCGTTCGCGGCGGCGACGCTGCTCGTCGGTCGCGCGCGCATCGAGATACTTCTGCCAGCCCATGTTGTAGACGTCGACCTCACCACGAACGGCGTCGAGGAACCACACGCGGTTGACGACGTCGGCGAGCAGGTCGACGTTGTGGCTGATCACCACGAGACCACCGGTATGACCGCGCAGGAAATCGCGCAGCCAGCCCAGCGAGTCGGCGTCGAGGTGGTTGGTTGGCTCGTCGAGCAGCAGCGTGGTCGATGAGTTCGCGCCTGCGGCGCCGCCCTCACTCGCGGCGAACAGGATGCGCGCCAGCTCCACCCGGCGGCGCTGGCCGCCGGAGAGGGTGCGCAGGGGCTGCGTCAGAACACGTTCGGGCAGGCCGAGACTCGCGCAGATGCGGCCCGCCTCGCTTTCTGCGGCGTATCCACCGAGGGCGGCGAACCGCTCCTCGAGTTGGCCGTAGCGACGAACCGCCCGGTCCCTCGTCGCGTCGTCGGCCACTTCGGCCATCAGCGCCTGCTGCTTTTCCAGGTCGGACAGCAAGGTGTCGAGGCCTCGGGCGGACAGCACCCGGTCGCGTGCCAGGATCTCGAGGTTGCCCTCTTTGGGATCCTGTGGCAGATAACCGATTTCTCCGCTGCGGGCGATGGTGCCCGCGTAGGGCTCGCCCTCGCCTGCCAGGATGCGCATGGTCGTCGTCTTGCCTGCGCCGTTGCGACCGACGAGGCCGATGCGATCGCCGGGCTGCACCCGCAACGCCGCACCGTCGGTGGAGAGCAGCGTGCGCGCTCCGGCGCGGACCTCGAGGTCCGTTGCGGTGATCACGCTGCTGCTCCCCTAATGTTCTCCCGGGCTCGCCCGGGGGTTTACTTGTCGTCTGTGAAGATCGGCGCTCGCTTCGCGGCGCGCGCCGCGACCGCTTCTTCGAAGTTGCCGGTGAGCAAACGGACGAAGAGCTGGCCCAGGCCCTCGGCCTGCATGTGCCCCTCCAGGCTCGCGGCGTCCAGTCCACTCCATAGTGTGCGCTTGGTCAACTCGATGCCCGGCCGCGAGAATGAAGCGATCCGCTCGCCGAGCTCATAGCAAACGTCGAGCAGCTTGTCGTCCGGCACGGTCCGCGACACCAGGCCGATGCGTTCGGCTTCGTCGGCGTCGACGTCACGCCCGGTCAGCATCAGCTCGAACGCCCGGGACGTGCCGATTGCGCGCGGCAGCAGGTAGGAAAGACCGAGCTCGCTGGCGGTCAGGCCGTTGTTGATGCCTGCGGCCCGGAAAGAGGCCCCTGACCCGGCGATTCGGATATCGCACGCCAGCGCCAGGCACAGTCCCCCGCCGATCGCGGCGCCGTTGACCGCGGCGATCACCGGCTGGTGCGTTTTGCGCAGCGTCAGGATGACGTCATCAAGCACCTCCATCGACCGCAGCGCGAACGTCGGGCGGGTCAGCCCGTCGATGTGGGGGACCGAACCGGCCGACTTGTGGTCAGCGCCGGACGAGAAGCCACGGCCCGCGCCTGTGAGCACGATCACCCGCGTCGAGTTGTCGTCGGTCAGCTCTTCGAGCACCTTCTTGAGCGGCACCATCACGTCGAACGCCATCGAGTTCATCCGCTCGGGCCGGTTCAACGTCACGAGAGCGACGTTTGGCCGCGGACGGTCGACGAGGACGAAGTTGTTTTGCTCGGTCACGGACAGCACGCTATCGCGTGCGTGTACTACTTCGGTTCGCCGTTGTTCTGGGCAGCGATCGCAGCGTCTATATCGAACTCCTTGACGCGCTGCACCAGGTCCTCCAGCGCCGCCGGTGGCAGAGCTCCAGCCTGGTTGAACACCAGCTTTCCCTTCTTGAAGACCATCAAGGTCGGGATCGAGCGGATGTCTGCCGCCGCTGCGAGCTGCTGCTCGGCCTCGGTGTCGACCTTTGCGTGCACGACGTCGGGGTGCTTCTCCGAGGAGGCGGCGAACGTCGGCGCGAATGCGCGACACGGGCCGCACCACGACGCCCAGAAGTCCACCAGCACGATGTCGTTGTCCGTGATGGTGTCGTTGAACTGTTCGGCGGTGAGGTCTCGCGTAGCCACGATGTTCCTAACGCTGGGGTAAATCGGCTTGTTCCCACCATATGGGCTGCGCAAACTGCCGGGCGGCGATCAGCGCAAGTCCTCGAAAGGGCCGCATCACGACTGCCGTCTGCCCTGTTCGAAGAAATCGGCGATGTGCGCCGTGAGTGCGTCGACATCGTGTGCGGGATCGAGGGGGTACAGCGCTCCGAACGGCGCGTTCCAGAACGGGCCGGTGCGCGCAGTCCACGGCCCGATGTATGCGTAGGGCGTCGGGTGGTAGTCGTCGCCTGCGGAGACGCCATAGTTCACCTCGTCCGCGGTGGCGGCGACGTCGAAGTGCTCGGGCCAGAGCACCGGATGCTGGTCGGGCAAGACGTTCTTGATCGCATGCCCGCCTGCATAGTGACGGCGATGAAGCCAGTCCGCCGCGACTGCGTCGATGTCCAGCGCCGCCTCGGTCGGCAGCGGGTCGACGATGTCGTAGACCCCGTCGGGTGGCCCGGCATCCACGCCTGCGGCGTCGGCAAGAGTGTTCACCGGTCCTGCCAGCGCAGCCGCGCCGTTGGGCCAGACCAGCTCGGTGCCGTGGACGGCGAGCGGGATCGCAACGCCTGCGAAGCCACCGGGTCGCACGGCCAGCCGGATGGTGCCCGCCGTCCGGTATTGCGGCCCGGCGATCAGGCTCTCCGCGACTCCGCGCAACTGGCGGCGGGTGTCGACGTAGACCTCGTCGAAACCGTCGGACATTCTGGCTCCTTTCACCCCACTTTCGAGCCCTACCGTACAGCCGTTTTCCAGCAAACGAGAAGCAAAGGCGCAGAAGCGAATTGGCTGAACCGAACTACGATGGCAGGCATGGGGGTTGATCGGCGCACCATGCTCGCGGCGATCGCCGCAGGAGTCGTCGCAGCAGTCACCCGCCCACCGGTGGCGGGCGCGGTCCGGCTGATCGTCCCGCTGGCACGGGTGCCCGCCCCGGTGGGGGTGCTGATGCGGCTGCCCGGTGACGGCAACCAGTTGGCTCTCACCGTGGACGACGGGGCGAGCAGCGCGGTGGTCGCGGCTTTCGGCCAGTTCTGCAGTGACACCGGGACTCGGCTGACCTTCTTCGTGAACGGCGCCAACGCGTCGTGGTCGGACAACGCGCCTGCGCTGCGGCCGATGGTGGACTCGGGCCAGATTCAGATGGGAAACCACACCTGGTCGCACCCGTATCTCAACCGGCTCAACCTGACGGCGGTCCACGACCAGATCCAGCGCAATGCCGACTTCATGCGCAATACGTATGGGACCGACGGCACTCCGTACTTCCGGCCGCCCTACGGTGTGCACACCGCCGCCACCGATCGCGTGGCCGCCGATCTCGGCTATACGACCGTCACACTGTGGAGCAACACCATCGGCGATTCGCTCCCGGAGAACGAGGCCAGCCTCATCGCCGCTGCGACGCGGTCATTCTTCCCGCAGCAGATCGTGTTGGCCCACGCCAACCTGCCGACCATCACGCACTGCTACACCCAACTGAGCCAGCTCATCGCCGGCCGCAACCTTCAGACCGTCACGCTGAACGACGTGTTCAGCTGAGCGACTTCTCAAACCAGTGGTGGGCGTACGGCTCATCGTTGAACGGGTCGACCTCGCGATAGCCCGATGTCGTATACATCCGGATCGCTTGGGACAGTTCGTCGCGGGTCTCCAGCCGCATCAGCCGCAACCCCTGCGTGCGGGCCCGGACCTCCAGCTCGGACAGCAGGCGACGGCCCAGCCCAAGACCGCGGATCCTGGGCGCCACCCACATGCGTTTCACCATGCCGACGGCGTCGGGGTGGAAGATCAGCGCCCCACAGCCGACGGGCTCGCCGTGCAGCCACGCCACGAGCAAAAGCCCTGCGGGAGGACTCATTTCGGCGTCGTCGACCGGGCTGACCGCGGGATCGTAGCCGCCCTGGAACCGGGCGGCCAGTTCGTCGAAGTAGGTCTGCAGACAGAACCGGGCGTCGCGGTGGCGCGGATCGCATTCGCGGACCTCGACCGTGGAGGCGGTCAGCAACCGTTCGACTTCCGCCATTGCCGTGACGAGCTTGGCGCGCTGCCACTCGTTGAGCGGCTGCAGGATGGCCGTAGCGGCGTCGTCGGAGCGCTGATCGAGCGCGCCGAGTTCGCGACGCCCCGCCGTGGTCAGCCGAGCGATGCGGATGCGACCGTCGGCCGGGCTCGGCTCGACGACGATGTAGCCACCGGCCTCCAGCGCTCGCAGCAGTCGGCTGACGTAGCCGGAGTCGAGGTCGAGTCGTTCACGCAGCGATCGGACGTCGCAGCCGTCGGTCCCGATCTCCCACAGCAGCCGGTTCTGGCCGAGCGAGCGGTCGCTGGCCAGGTAGTTCTCGTTGAGCACGCCGATGCGCTGGGTGACGGTGCGGTTGAACCGTCTGACCTGCGCCACCATCTCCGCCGTCATATGTCTGACTTTAGTCAGAGATTGTATCGAGGGCCACAGCGATTTCCCACCCGCCTGAGGTCAACGCCAGATCGCCCGCCGATCGGTCACCGCGCGACCCGCGCCAAGCCCGATGCACGGTCGGCGTTGGCCAACAGTTGGTCCCGCCTCTTCGGCCACCAGAACACTTCGATCAACAGCAGCACCAGGTAGATGAACGACGCCACGGCGTTGCCCCACGACCCGAACGCCGCATCCCAGACCGCCGTCCCGACGCCGACGACGAGAACGAGTGGTATCACCCATCGAAACGGGCGAGCCTGTTCGGCTGCCGCGTGCATCCCGGTGCTGTAGTCGGTCAGCGGCTGCGCCAGCCGGGCGTCGCCGAGGCGCTCGCCGCGGCGCGCGGTGCGGGCGACGGTCACGCGGTCGTCGCCTGAGAGTTGTTGGGCGCCCGGCCAGTATCGGGCCATCCGGCGAGGCATCCAGATGGCATAGAACACGCCGACGATGACGAGCACGATGACGCCGGACAACAGGAATCCGGAATCGAGCCACGCCAAGGCGCCCAGGGCGATCCCGACCGATCCGCCGACGATCAACGCGCGGCGGAAGAAACCGCCTCGCCAGACGAACGCGGGCACCGTGACCACACGGCAATTGTGCAGGCTCTACGTGCCGCGAGTTGGTCGAATCCGTGTACGGGCGAGGATGGGCTCCGCGGCGACCGTCGTGAACGGCACAATCATCGGGAATTCCTCACTCACGGACTGGATTTCGGTCCTCCGGATGATCGTGGCCAGCGCAAGAGTGGCCTCAAGCATGGCGAAGTGGTCTCCGATGCAGGAGCGTGGTCCCGCGCCGAAGGGCAGGTATTGCCAACGATCACGGCTCTTGGAGTTCTCGCGGGCGAAGCGGTCCGGTTGGAACACGAGCGGGCGGTCCCACAGCGTCGGGTCGCGATGCATGGCATAGATCCCGACGACGAGCATCGTGCCCGCCTCGACGCGATAGCCGTCGACCTCGACGTCCTGTAGGGCCATCCTGGCCATAGCAGCGCCGGGCGGGCACAACCGAAGCGCCTCGTGCAGCACTTTGGTCGTGTATTCCAGCTGCGGCACGTCCTCGGGCGTCAGTTCTCGATCGGGGATCTGCGCGACCTCGTCGAAGACCTTCTCCTGCATGTCCGGGTGTTGGCCAAGCGCCCACAACGCGTACGTCAATGTCGTCGCCGTCGTGTCGTGGCCGGCCAACAGGAACACCACCAGCTCGTCTCGGATGTCATCGTCGGCAAGCGGTCGCCCGGTCTCGGGGTCGGTGGCTGCGATCAACGCCTGAACCAGTGGTGCGTCCCGGGTGGGGTCATCACGGCACAGGCGCAAGATCTCGGCTGCGAGGCCGTGCAACTTGTCCCGCGCGGCGTACGCACGCCTGCGCGCCGGGGTAGGCAGCCAACGAGGCACCCGCACGGGCGCCAGGGCCCGATCGGTGGCATACGCCAATGCGATTCGTAACTGCTCGCCGATGTCTTCGCTGCGTTCGTCGAGATCGAGACCGAGCACCGAGCGGCCTAATGCCTGCAATGTCAGCTTGCGACACTCGGTGTCGAGGTCGATTGCGGTGCGATCCCGCCACCCGGCGGCTATTCCTTCCGCCGCCTGCGACATGTGTCCGGCGAAGGCACGGACGTGCTGCTTGGTGAAGACCGGCTGCAGGGCGCGCCGACGCGGAAGCCACGGTTCGTTGGTGAGGTCGAAGAGGTTCGGGCCGAGCAGGTGGCGCACCTCCTCATGAATGATCGTCTTCTCGATATGTGCCCCGGTGCGACCGAGGACGTCGTGCGCCCCCTGCGGTGAGCTCACGATGACGACTGGCGGCATCAACCACTTTGGCGCCAGGACCACGCGCGTGACGTATCCCCCTGCGTCGCGCAGCGTTTCGACCCCGGTGTGAAAGGCCCTGACCGCCTTCATCTGTTCTGTGCGCGGCAGCGGATTCATCGGCGCCAGCGGCAATGCCCTCAGATCTGCGCCGTCCAACGTTTCGACCATGTAGATCCCCCCATGAGAACTTTCGTTGCACCGAGGATCCCGCCATCGAGGGTGGCCGAATAGGGTAGGTGGCTACTCTAATTTCCCAGCACGGTCAGGTAGCAGGGCGCATCCGCATCAGCCGCGCAAGCTGGTCCCGGTCCTCGATGCCCAGCTTGGCGAAGATGCGATAGAGGTGGCCGTCGACGGTGCGCACCGAGAGTCCGAGGCGGTCGGCGACCTCGCGGTTCGTGAGGCCGGCGGCCACCAGATTCGCGATCTCGCGCTCGCGGTCCGTGATGGGCAGCGGGCTCTCGACGGCGTTCGTCGCCGGTGTGCGAAGGCCCCACCGGCTCGCGAGCCAGTGCGTGCGAGTCGATGACTCCAGCTCCTTGATCCGGGTGCCGGCTCTGGCGTGTTCCCGTGCCGCGTGCGCTGAGGCATCGGCCGCCATCGCAAACGCGCCGAGCTGCTCGAACTGATCCGCCGCCTCGTCCAACCGATCGCCGTCGTGGTCGCTCATACCGCGCCCGTACGACAGCACAGCCGCGGCCAGCGGACATTTCAGCATCGCGGAGAGTTGACCAAGCCGCGCCGACACCGAGCGATCGCCGAATCGAACCGCGGTGTGCAGTGCCAACATCTCCATGGCGTGCATGCCCGCACTCCGCGCGATCTTGGCGGCGCGACTCGCGTGGTCCTGCGCCGACGTCGTCCGGCCCGCCGACGCGCGCTCCCATGCGCGAGCCAGCGCGAGTTCGGGCGCGAAGACCGCCACCTGCGGACCGTCGGCCTCCTCGGCCTTGGCCAACGCGAGGGCGGCGGCGTCTGCATTGCCCCGCGCGCCCTCGGCTTGCGTCAACCACGAGGCGACCAGCATCACCCAGCCCGGCGGAAGCGACCCCGCCATCGTCCACAATGACTTGCTCAGCGCCTCACACGCCGACTCCATCGCGCCGCGGGCGAGGGCGATGCGGCCCGCCAGGGCGCTGACAATGGCTTCCGCCTGCGGCACGCCCGAAGTCATCGCGGCATAGCGCGCGCATACGCTCTCCGCCGCGTCGAGATCGCCCGCGCCGATGAAGCCGAGCACCTCGGCGAGACCCAACGAATAGCGATGCGGACCCGACTCACAGTGCTCGGCGGCCCGGATGCCGTACTGGGCCGCATCTGACACCTCGGCGAACCGCCCCGAAAGCGCTAGCGCCCCAGCGGTGGCCATCGCCGCCCATACCGTCGCCATGGGCATCATCTCGTCGGCGAGGGCCTTCATCCCGAGGGGTATGGCAGTCGCCAGATCGGCCCCGAAAAACGCTATCGAGACCTCCATCGCGACGACGATGCTCAAGAGCGACTCGGGCACTCGCTCGCGCACCTCCGCAAGCACGGCGCGGGCCTCGTCACCTCGCCCACAGCCGAAAAACAGATTGGCGGCCCGCAGGCCGCCCCAGCGCACCGTCATCAGCTCGTCGGCGCCATGCGGCTCATGCGCCGCGAGGAGCGCCTCGGCCTCCCCTCCGCGACCTTGCCAGCTCAGGGAGTCGGCGAGGGCGAGAGCCGCGGCACAACCAGCTCCGCGCTCCAGGGCAAACCGCGCAAGTTCTTCTCCCAGAACGAGATTCGCCGCAGTTATGGCGCCTTCAGAGGCACGAACTACGACGTCGAGGTCAGGCGCGACGTCACTTCGCATCATGAATTGCGCCAGCTGGATGTTGGTCCGCATATCTGGCTGCGCCCCATTGACGCCGTCCTTCTGCTGTCGCAAGAAATCTGAAAGATGTTGCGCCAGTCGCGCGTTGAGTTGGCGGGTGCGTGCGACACCGCAACGCTGGCGGGTCACCTCACCGATGACGGGATGCCCGGGCCGGACCAGCGTATCTGACCCGTCGGTGACGAATTGGATGGCACCCCGCCGCTCCGCCCGCGCAATGGCATCGGGATCGCAGAGCGTGCGCAGCATGTTCCAGTCCACGACCTCTGCGGTGGAAACGATTTCGACCACGTCCAGCTCGTCGGGCGCCAGCGCGGCCAATCGCGTCCCCACCAGGTCGATGAGCTCCGTGTCGATCCGCAACCGACCATTCATGCGCCAGCATCCGTCACGCTCGACGAGCGCACCGTCGGCGAGGGCAGCCGTCAGCAGACCGCGAAGGAACAGCGGGTTTCCCTCCGCCATCTGATGCAGGCGGTCAACCACACTGTTGTCGACGTCGCCGTCGAGCACACTTCCGATCAGCTGCCCGGCCTGGGGACGGGTGAACGGCTGGATGTCCAGGCGCAGGAGCAGGCGCTCCTTCCACAGCGCGGTCACCGCATCCGGAACCTGCTCGCCGGACCGAATGGTCACGATGAAACGTGGCGATCCACTCAACGCCAACTGCTGGACCAGCAACGCCGACAGTGGGTCGAGGAGGTGGGCGTCGTCGACGACGATGACCAAGCGGTCGTCGGCCGCCAGCGCGCGGTACGCGGCACCCAGCATGACGGCAGGCTCGTGGGCCGCCTCGATGGCCACAGTGCGCTGAAACGCCCCCAGCGGGACCGCCTGCCCGGTCTCAGTGCCCAGCACGAACCGCGCGTTCAAGCCCTCCGACTCGATGGTCTCGGCCATCGCGCGGCCGAGCGTCGTCTTGCCGACGCCTGCTTCACCGCACAGCGCGACGCCTCGCAGACCCGAGTCGGCGCGCAGAGCCGTCAACCCCTCGACTAGCTCCTCGGTGCGTCCGACGAACGGCCAACCCGACACCGGCAACACTCCTCGCCCCCCGCGTACCGGCACACCGGATACGCACAGTGGCAAGATGCTACGACACCGTCAAATGAGTTCGCGCAGAAACACGCCCACCGATGCGCTAAGCACAACGCTTACCGCAAGGCTCGCAGTCAGACGGTGAATCCGAGCGCCCTCAGCTGCTCGCGGCCGTCCTCGGTGATCTTGTCCGGACCCCACGGTGGGTTCCACACCCAGTTGATCTTCAGATCGTTGACGAGGCCGCTGCCGATCAGCGCGGTGCGCGACTGATCCTCGATGACATCGGTGAGCGGACAGGCCGCCGAGGTGAGCGTCATGTCGATCAGCGCGACATTGCCCTGCTCCCCTTTTTCGACGTTCATGTCGTAGACGAGGCCGAGGTCGACGACGTTGATCCCGAGTTCCGGGTCGACGACGTCGCGCATCGCCTCTTCAATGTCGGCGAGCAGCGCGTCGTCAGGTGCGGCCGTTTCGCTCATCGTCCACCTCCGTTAGAGCTTCCGTTGTGTGATGCCTGGGCCAATGCATCCTTGAACGCCATCCACCCCAGCAGCGCGCATTTCACCCGCGCCGGGTACTTCGAGACACCGGCGAATGCGATGCCGTCCCCGATCACATCCTCGTCGCCCTCGACGGCGCCACGCGAGGACACCATCTCGGTGAACGCGGCGACGGTCTTCAGCGCGTCGCCCACGCTCTGGCCGATGACCTGATCGCTCAGCACCGAGGTCGACGCCTGGCTGATTGAGCAGCCCTGCCCGTCATAGGAGACGTCGTCGATGTGCTCCCCGTCGTCACTCAACGCCACCCGCAGCCTGACCTCGTCACCGCAGGTCGGGTTGACCTGATACGACTCGGCGCCGAACGGCTCACGCAGCCCGCGATGGTGCGGGTGTTTGTAGTGGTCGAGGATCACTTCCTGATAGATCTGCTCAAGCCGCACTGTCAATCCCTGCCAAAGAACTCGACTGCGTGCCGCACGCCGGCGACCAGCCGGTCGACTTCGTCGAGCGTGTTGTAGACGGCGAACGACGCCCGCGCGGTCGCCGCGATGCCGAATCGGCGATGCAGCGGCCACGCGCAGTGGTGACCCACCCGTACCGCAACGCCGTCGTCGTCGAGCACCTGGCCGACGTCGTGCGCGTGGATGCCGTCTACCACGAATGCCACAGGCGACCCGCGGCCGACGAGAGAGGTCGGCCCCACGACACGGACACCGGGCACCGCCGAAAGCCCTTCCAGTGCGGCTGCGACCAATTCGGCTTCGTGCGCCTCGACGGCGTCCATTCCGATCGCCGTGAGATAGCGGGCGGCCGCTGCCAATCCGACCACCTGCGAGGTCATCGGTGTGCCCGCTTCGAACCGCTGCGGCGCTGGCGCGTAGGTGGTTTCCTCCATGGTGACGGTCTCGATCATCGAGCCACCAGTGATGAACGGCGGCATCGCGTTCAGTAGCTCACTGCGACCGTACATCACCCCAATGCCATTGGGACCCAGCATCTTGTGGCCAGAGAACGCTGCGTAGTCCACTCCGAGCGCGTGGAAGTCGACGGGCTGGTGCGGCACCGACTGGCAGGCGTCCAGCACCGTCAGCGCCCCAACTGCCTGTGCCCGCGCTACCAGCTGCGTCACCGGGGCAACCGCCCCGGTGACATTCGAATGATGGCTGAATGTCACGACTTTGACGTTGCGGTCCAGCTCGAGCGAGTCGATGTCGATACGTCCCTCTGGGCTGACCCCGTACCACCGCAACGTCGCCCCGGTGCGACGGGCCAGTTCCTGCCAGGGGATCAGGTTTGCGTGGTGCTCCAGCTCGGTGGTGACGATGACGTCGCCGGGTCCGACAGCATGCTTGAACCGGTTGTCGCCCAGCACGTAGGCGACCAGGTTTATCGCCTCGGTCGCGTTCTTGGTGAACACCAACTCGTCCGGGTCGGCGCCGACGAAGGCCGCGATCTCTGCGCGACCCTGTTCATACGCGTCGGTGGACTCCTCCATCAGCTGGTGCGCACCCCGATGCACCGCGCCGTTGGACGTGGTCAGGAAGTCGCGCTCGGCGTCGAGCACCTGAAGCGGGCGCTGCGACGTCGCACCGGAATCCAGGTACGCCAGCTGTTTTCCGCCGCGCATCACCCGTTTCAGGATCGGGAAGTCCGCCCGGATCCTGGTGAGATCCAACGCTTGCGCCGACGCGGTCATGTCAGGCTCCGACAGCTTGGGTGAAGCGCTCGTATCCGTGTGCGTCGAGCTCGTCGGCCAGCTCCGGGCCGCCGGACTCTACGATGCGGCCACCGACGAAGACGTGGACGAACTGCGGCTGGATGTAGCGAAGGATGCGGGTGTAGTGCGTGATCAGCAGCAGACCGCCGTGCGCCTCCTCGGCGTAGTGGTTCACCCCTTCGCTGACTACCCGCAGCGCATCGACGTCAAGGCCGGAGTCGGTCTCGTCCAGGATCGCGATCTTCGGCTTGAGCAGTTCGAGCTGAAGGATCTCGTGCCGCTTCTTCTCGCCGCCGGAAAAGCCTTCGTTGACACCGCGTTCCGAGAACGACGGGTCGATATCAAGACCCGTCATCGCGCCCTTGACCTCTTTCACCCAGTGCCTCAGCTTGGGCGCCTCGCCGCGGACGGCGGTGGCGGCGGTGCGAAGGAAGTTCGACATCGACACCCCTGGCACCTCGACGGGGTACTGCATCGCCAGGAACAGTCCGGCACGGGCGCGTTCATCGATGCTCATCGCGAGCACGTCCTGCCCGTCCAATGTGATCGAGCCCGACGTCACCGTGTACTTCGGATGGCCCGCAACCGCATACGACAGCGTTGACTTTCCGGACCCGTTCGGGCCCATCAGGGCGTGGGTCTCCCCCGAGTTCACGGTGAGGTTGACGCCCTTCAGGATCGGGATGTCGGTGCCGTCTTCAGCGGAGACGACGCTGACGTGTAGGTCCTTGATTTCCAGTGTGGTCATTATCCGGTGATTCCTTCGGTCAGTTCAAGTTCGTGCTCGATTGCCTCGGTCAGGCGTTCGCGCACTGCGGGTACGGAGATCTTCTGAATGATCTCGCCGAAGAAGCCGCGCACGACCAGCCTGCGCGCCTGGTGTTCCGGAATACCGCGGGCCCGCAGATAGAACAGCTGTTCGTCGTCGAAACGTCCGGTGGCACTGGCGTGCCCGGCGCCGACGATCTCACCCGTCTCGATCTCCAGGTTCGGCACCGAGTCGGCACGCGCGCCATCGGTGAGCACCAGATTGCGGTTCGTCTCGAACGTGTCGGTCCCTGCCGCCTCGGCCCGGATCAGTACGTCGCCGATCCACACCGTGTGGGTGTCGGGTCTGTCGGAGTCCGGATCACCTTGCAGCGCACCCTTGTACGTGACGTGCGAGCGGCAGTTCGGCTGGGCATGGTCGACCAGCAGCCGCGACTCGAAGTGCTGGCCGTCGTCGGCGAAGTACAGGCCGAGCAACTCGATGTCGCCGCCGGGCGCGCAGAAGCGGGCGCGCGCAGTCAGCCGTACCAGATTCCCACCGAGGGTGACCGCGGCGTGGCGCAGCACGGCGTCCTTTCCGAGCGTCGCGTGGTGCATGCTGACGTGCACGGCATCGTCGGCCCAGTCCGCGATCGACACCACCTTCAGCGTCGCGCCGTCGCCGACGACGAATTCGATGTTGTCGGCATAGGTTCCGCTGCCGCGCTGGTCGATGACGACGACAGCCTCCGCGAGTTCGGCAACCCGAATCTGCAAATGGCCGTAAGCCGTCGCACCCTCGCCGGGTCCGGTGATCACGATGTCGATCGACTCCCCAACCTGGGTGTCCTTACCGACGGTGACGATCGTCGCGCTGTTGAACGACGAGAACGCCTGTGCGGCAATCCGGTCGGCGGGCGCCCCACCCTCACCGAGCCGCTCGTCGCCGCGACGCACGGTTTCCACCGTCACACCGGGGCGTTCGGTCACCTCGATGCCTGCGCTGCCGGTCGCGGGAGCCGAGCCGTCATGCAGGCCGCGCAGCCGCCGCAAGGGGGTGAACCGCCAGAGTTCGTCGCGGCCGTGTGGCACCTCGAAGGCATCGACGTCAAAGGAGGTGAACAGCTCGCCCTTGTTGGTGCTCTCGACGGCTGTCGTCAGGTTCTGAGTCACTAGCCGACAGCGCCTTCCATCTGCAGCTCGATCAGTCGGTTGAGCTCCAGCGCATACTCCATCGGCAGTTCCTTGGCGATCGGCTCGACGAAGCCGCGCACGACCATCGCCATCGCCTCGTCCTCGGTCAGGCCGCGGCTCATCAGATAGAACAGCTGATCCTCGCTGACCTTCGACACTGTCGCCTCGTGGCCCATCGTCACGTCGTCCTCGCGGATGTCGACGTACGGGTAGGTGTCGGACCGGCTGATCGTATCGACAAGCAGCGCATCGCATTTCACGCTCGACCGCGATCCGTGCGCACCCTTGTTGACCTGAACAAGGCCGCGGTAGGACGTCCGGCCGCCGCCGCGGGCCACCGACTTGGACACGATGTTGCTCGACGTGTTCGGCGCCAGGTGCAGCATCTTGGCGCCGGTGTCCTGATGCTGACCCTCGCCG
>Ga0163161_10000540_pt1 | contig 30693 bp, 29 predicted proteins | sample S45metaG_FD_129847 | JGI IMG/M metagenome (GOLD analysis project Ga0163161, IMG submission 129847) | Switchgrass rhizosphere microbial communities from Kellogg Biological Station, Michigan, USA - S4-5 metaG | ecosystem: Host-associated > Plants > Roots > Rhizosphere > Soil | place: USA... | reverse complement strand
TAGTTAAGCCCGCCTGCGCAGATGGTACTGCAGTTATGTGGGAGAGTATGTCGTCGCCTTTCTTTTTAAAACCCTGTTTCTAACGAAACGGGGTTTTTTGTTTTACAAAAATACTATAATTATTTGGGAGAACGCATGGGATCAGGGTCGGGATACTGCATTCTACTCCAACGGTTGAAACCGTTGGTTTATAACTGGTGATTGCTGTTTCTTTAGTGTTGGAATTTCCTCTTTGTTTTCTCTTTTGTTTTTTAACGGATTAGTAACTTTAAACTTATAGCAATAGCAAAGATTGGAATAAAAGCAGTAGCAGTATAAATATTGGAATTTCTTTATAATTGCATTCTCTCTTTTATCGTAAAGAGCGTTAGGGATGGAAGCGATATCCTTTTGTGGTATTCAGGACTTCTCGAAACACTAAAACCTCTGTCACAAAAGATTTAGCGAACAGCCCGACCCAAAGGGAAACGCCATAAGTAATAGAATAATTCTTTATTACATCTTCAATTCCGTCTTACCGGTGCTTTTTAGTTTGTTTAAGGCCTTATTAAAGAATAAAGACATACTTTGCTTTTAAATAGCAAAAAAAACGTTTTAGATCTATCGCTGTTATTGTTTCAATCTGTTTTTTATAATTGCAGGTGAATTTAAATCTCATTCTTGAATTATATTGATAAATTTGTTTGAATAGTAATTTTGGAAAATGACCGAATTAATTAATATAATTAGCAGTTTTCAAGAGTTGGACCTTGAGACTAAAGAAGCGATACATAAATATTTTATTGTAGAAACGTTTAAGAAAGATGAATTGATTATTAGGGAAGGGAGAATCTGTAATAAAATGTATTTTATTAAATCTGGGACAGTTCGGAGATTCTGTGTGGAAGATGGAGAGGAAGTGACAAAATGGATTTACACAGATAATCAATTTGTGACTTCTTTGAGTAGTTTTTTTGAGCAGAAGCCTTCATTTGAAAGTTTTCAGACTTGTGAAGAAACTGTTGTTTATTCATTATCGCATGATGATGAACAAATTTTATTAGAATATCCCTTATTCTCTCAATTTCATATTAAGCAATTAAGGCTTTATCTTTCCAAAATAAACGAATTTCATCATTTATTTAGAGTTATGAATGCTCAGGAGAAATATAGCTATTTAATCGAATTTTTCCCTCAGATTATTTTAAAATCAAAATTAAAACATGTTGCATCTTTAATTGGTGTGAGTCAGGAACGACTAAGTCGGATTCGAGCCGTAATTAATTGACTTTGGGTCAAAAGAAATGTTTTTATTTTATTCAATATTTGTTGCCAATTTAAAATAAGCTGAGTTTGAAAAATGCTATAATTGGGCGAAAAGCAAATATTGGAAAGAATGTTCATATTGGAAATTTTACTACAATTGAAAATGATGTCATAATTGGTGACAATACCTGGATTGATAATAATGTTACCATTTTAGATGGTTGTAGAATTGGACATAATTGTCAAATACATTCAGGGGCTGTATTGGGAGGAATTCCGCAGGATTTAAAATACAATGGTGAATATACTTTGCTGGAGATTGGAAATTATACTAGTATTCGGGAGTTTGTAACTGTCAATAAAGGAACTGTATCTAAAGGAAAAACAGTAATTGGGGATCATAATTTAATAATGTCAAATGCGCATATTGGTCATGATTGTTCTATTGGAAATAATTGTATTATTGGATTTAGTGTAGGAATGGCTGGTGAAGTAGTGGTTGAAAACTATGCAAATATTAGTGGTTTATCGGCTATACATCAGTTTACGGTTATTGGCGCACACAGTATGATAAGTGGAATGAGTCGGGTTGTTAAAGATGTTCCTCCTTTTATTATGGCGGCGCGCGAACCACTTTCTTATGTTGGATTGAATGTTGTTGGACTTAAAAGAAGAGGATTTACGGTTGATAAAATTGAAGAGTTAAAAGATATTTACAGGATTGTTTTTCAGGAAAAAAGAAATATTACTCTTGCTTTAAGTTTGATCAAGAATGAATTTGAAATAAGTAAAGAACGAGATTTGATTCTTAATTTTATAAAACAATCTAAAAGAGGAATTTTAAAAGGATCACTTTCTTAGTTTGATAAGTTGGGATAAACTACAAAACTCTCTAAAATAATTAGAGAGTTTTTGGTGACTAATATTAACAATTTATTTAAAAAATGATTTGGGTTCTTAATGTATAGGTTTTCTATTCGTATTTTAAATACTTTAAAACATCAGTTTTTGTAGCCGAATAAGCTCGTGAAAGGACAATTACTAAAGTCAGAATTAATAAAATAGCAAATCCGGAAACGAATGGAAAAATGCTAATATCAATTCTGAAAGCAAAATTCTCCAGCCATTTGTTCAGTAAATAATAAACCGGAAACAACGCGATTACAAAACCAATAATGCAATACAAAATATATTGTTTAGATAATTCTTTCAATAAAACATTTGTGTCGGCGCCAAGCGTTTTTCTAATTGCGATTTCTTTCATTCGTCTTTGTATCGAAAAAGATGCTAAAGCGAATAAACCAAAAAGTGCAATTAGAATTACAACAATGTTTAGCAGTGAAAACAAGTTTTTTTGCTTCACATATGATTCATAGGTTCTGGCATATTCTTTATCTACGAAATCATATTTAAACGGATATTCGGTAGCGACTTTCGACCATAGTTTTTCTATGTTCGTAATAGTGTTTCCAAGATCATCTGATTTTAGTTTTGCATAAACTTTGTTAATGTTCTGCGTCATACCAAACATTTTGATATTGTAAAAAGCAATTGGAGGTACTTTTAATTCAGGGCTTAATAAGTTGAAATTCTGTACGATACCAATTATTTTTACTTTCTGCTCATGAATTAAAAGTTCCTTGCCAATAGGATCTTTAAGATTCATTAATTTTAATGCACTTTCGTTTATGATCACTGAATTTATAGTATCTGAAGCCAGTTTTCTATCAAAATTTCTTCCCTTAATTATTTTGATGTTCAGCATTTCAAACATGCCAAAATCTAAAGGGATAACGCGTTGTTTAAAAAGTTCATTATTGTATAAAACCCCCGATATAGAATTGTCTGAACCATCAAACGTAATAAGGCCCGTGGAGACTTGTTCGACGCCTTTAATTTTGCTCAGCTGCTGTTTTATGATGTTGTATTTGTTGTAAATATTTTGAGCCGCATTTTCTCCTTGGTAATCAACCGATGGAAAATTTAAAGAAAGCGAAATTACCTGATCGCCCTTAAAACCCAGATCTTTATTCTGTAGATATTTAATTTGCTGGTATACGATATTTGATCCAATAATAAAAAAGGTAGCAATGGCAAACTGAAAAATAAGCATTCCGTTGCGCAGCCAGATACCGTTTTTGCTTCTTTCGAAATTTCCTTTCAAAACTTTAAAAGTTTCAAAATTGGATATATAAATGGCCGGAAATAATCCTGCCGTCAAAATTGTAATGATAAAAATCAATATCAATTGTATGTAAAACTGACTGGCAAGAAGTACAATGTTTTTGTTTAAAAAGTTGTTGTAATAAGGCAACGTCAACTCTACAATTACTAGCGCCAGTAAAATAGAAAAAGTCGTGGTTAAAACCGTTTCAAAAAGAAACTGACTAACAATATCGCCTTTTGATGCACCCGAAATTTTACGTACTCCAACTTCTTTCGCCCGCTTTACGGCATTAGCAGTTGCGAGATTGATGTAATTAACAATCGACAAAATGAGAATCAAAAGAGACAATCCCATCATGATTATCAAAAACTGATAATTTCCTCGTGTTTCAGGATAACCATCTATTATCGAATGCAATCTGGCTTTTGATAAAGGTTCAAGAATAACTGTAAAATGCCCCACTTTTTTAGTCATAACTTCTGGTGTAAAACCTGCTTCTTTGGCAATTTTCGCAATAAAATCGTGGTTGTAAAGTCTTTCGAGCTTCTGTCTTGTAAAATCAAGTTTTGACGGGTCTTTTACCTTTAATAATAACTTTAAAACAAACGGACCAGTCAATTCGGAAGTTGTATATTGTTTCATTTTATTGATGATGACATTTGGCGCAATCGAAGAATTTCCGGGAATATGGTACACGGCCCTTACAGAAAACAGCTGGTCAAAACATTTTATTTGTTTTCCAATGGGGTTTTCATTTCCAAAAATCCTTCTAGCCGTAATATCTGAAATAGCAATACTCGCATCATCTTTTATAGCTGAAATTGAATCGCCCTTAATAATTTTGAAAGGAAAAAAAGAAAAGAAATTTTGTTCGACATTGATAATTTTATCTACAAACTCCTTTTTTCCTTTGTAAATAATTTTATCCTTTTGATACCAGCTATCAGCATATAGTATGGATTTGACATTTGGATCTTGGTCTAAAGTCGGTTTCAGGAATAAGGCACAATCTGATAAAGCCGGCATATCGCTTAGTTGAACCAAAACCTGGTATACTTTTTCTTTTTCAGGATTCCAGGCATTATAACTTTGTTCGTCGTTCCAATACAACAATGCGAAAATTACTCCCGCAATTCCTATCGACAATCCCAAAATATTAAGAAACGAAAACAGTTTGTTGTGTTTTAACTGGTAAATAAATATGTTGATATAGTTTAGTATCATGGTTTTGGTTATAGGGTTAGGAATAAAAGATTTGTGTTCTTTTTATTTATTCATATTTCAAGTATTTCAAAACATCGATTTTTGTTACCTGATAAGCTTTTGCCAGAACAATGGTTAAGGTCAAAAACATCAACGCGATTAAAGCAACAAAAAATGGAAGTACAGGAATGTCAATTCTAAAAGCAAAATCTTCAAGCCATTTTCGCAATAAAAGAAAAGCTGGAATTATCCCGATGGCGAAACCAATCAAACAAAAAAGTACATATTGTTTGGATAATTCTTTAAGTAAAATATTAGTTTCTGCGCCTAGTGTTTTTCTTATGGCAATTTCTCGTAATCTTCTTTCCATAGAAAAAGAGGCCAAAGCAAATAATCCGAAAACGGCGATTAGAATTACAATTCCGTTTAAGAGAGAAAATAATTGACTTTGGTTTTGATATTGTTTATACGTTCGGGCAAAGTTTTTGTCAACAAAATCATATTCAAACGGATATTCGGCATCAACTTTTGTGCGCCAGAATTTATCAAGAGCAGCAATTGTTTTTGGCATTTCCTGCGGTGCAATTTTAACCGAAACATTACGCAGATCTTTTTGCAGCCAGTCAAAAGCTGTGATATGCATAAATATCATTGGTGCAATTTTGTTTTCGAGCCCAAAGTAATTGAAGTCTTTTACGATCCCAACTACTTTTAGTTTTCTTCCACTCCAAACAATTTCTTTGTTTAATGGATCTTTTTCCATTAATGTTTTAGCCGCAGTTTCATTCAGTAAAACGTTAGAAAGAGTATCTGAAGCGAATTTCTCTGATAAATATCTTCCTTTAACTAGTGGTATTCCTAAAACATTCAGCATTCCATAATCAATAGCCATTTGTTGTGTTATCACTTCTTTATTGTCTTTGTAATGCATTCCTGACCATGAATTAGCATTGGTTCCAATAGAAAATACTCCGGCAGAAACTCCCTGAACGCCTTTTATTTTTAAAAGTTCTTGCCTGATTGTTTTATATCGTTCAAATTGTTTTTTGTCTTTTTTAGGCTTAAAAGAAATATCCATTACCTGCGCTCCTTTAAAACCAAGATCTTTTTCTGTCATATAATTTACTTGTTGATAAACTATAAATGAACCAATGATAAAAAATGTCGCTATGGCAAATTGCAAAACCAGCATCCCGTTTCTAAGCCAGATTCCGTTTTTACTACGGGAAAAATTTCCTTTTAGAACTTTCAATGGTTCAAAATTCGAAACGTATATTGCCGGTAAAACCCCCGAAACTAAAATGACAATTATAAAAATGAATATTAATTGCAGATAAAACTGTGAGCCTTCAAGAATAAGATTTTTGTTTAAAAGCGAATTGTAAAAAGGCAATGAAAGTTCGACAATTACCAATGCCAATAAGAGTGAAAAAAGCGTAATTAATGTGGTTTCAAACACAAATTGAGCGATAATTTGTGGTTTTGTAGCACCAACAATTTTTCGTACACCCACTTCTTTTGCCCGTTTTACAGCATTTGCAGTAGCGAGATTAATATAATTTACAATTGATAATAGTAAAATAAGTATAGATAAACCCATTAAAATGCGTAAGAATGGAAGATTGCCATTTCCTTCCGGAAAAGGATAGTTTCCCTGAAAAAGTCTTGCATTGAGAAACGGAAGTAATTTTGCTTTTACAGGTTCACCATACATTTTTACAAAAGCATCATAAGTTAGACCTTCCTCTTTTGCTTGTTTTTTGTAGTTATTCTCAACAAAAATCTGATCTAGTTTTTTGATGATGGCTGTTGTATCTTTTTGTTGTTTTAATTTTAGTATTAATCCAAAATTAAAACCCCAGTTGTCTTTCTTTTTTTCCAGTTCATCTTCAATTATTGTTGTAACTGCAGAAGGCATTACAGATGATTTTTCAGATAATCGATAGACGCCGCGAACAACAAAAATTTTGTCTGCATATTTAATCTGTTTTCCCATTGGGTTTTCATTCTTGAATATGCGGGAAGCAGCCTCTTCAGAAAAAGCAATACTGTTACGATCATGAAGAGCGCTTTTGCCGTTGCCACGAGTAAATTCAAAAGGGAAAAAAGAAAAGAAGTTACTTTGTGCCGAGAAAGTATTATCTACCAATTCTATTTTGCCATTATACTGCATCGTTTCTTTGGCATAATAAGAATTGAAATAGCAATATTCCTGTAACCCCGAAGTGGTTGATTTTAATAATGGAGCTGTTATAGGCGAGTTGACAGCCCAAACATTGCCGCCGCCAAGATCATTTAAAACAGCATAAATTTTATCTTTTCCGGGATTCCACTGATCATATGAATGTTCTTCGTTCCAATATAAAGTGGCAAAAATTAATCCTGCAATTCCAATACCCAAACCTAAAACATTCAAAGCCGTAAAGAATTTGTTGTTTTTGATATGGTATATAAATATGTTCGTCCAGTTTTTAAGCATGATCTTAATTGTTTAGAGTAGCTGCAAAAACATCGACATTTCTATTGTTTACTTTTTCTGAAAGTATAATTCCATCTTTCATTAAAATTGTTCTTTGCGAAAAAGAAGCATCATAATCAGAATGCGTAACCATTAAAATTGTGGCGCCGCTAGCATGAAGATCCGTCAATAATTCCATTACTTCATTTCCGTTTTTGCTGTCCAGATTTCCTGTAGGTTCATCGGCAAGAATGATTTTTGGGTCGTTGATTAAAGCTCTTGCTACGGCGACACGTTGTTGTTGTCCTCCCGAAAGTTGTTGGGGATAATGTTTCAATCGGTGCGAAATGCCCAATATATTTGCAATATCCAGTACTTTTTTCTTTCTTTCAGACGAAGGAACATCGTTATAAATAAGAGGTAATTCAATATTATCAAAAACAGAAAGTTCATCAATCAAGTTGAAATTCTGAAAAATAAAACCTATGTTTTCTTTTCTTGCTTGAGATTTTAATTTCTCTTTAATGCCAATCATTTCCTGACCTAATAATTGATAACTTCCGTCAGAAGCGCTGTCCAATAAACCAATAATATTCAATAAAGTTGATTTCCCACTTCCGGAAGGTCCCATAATCGAGACAAAATCGCCTTGGTTTATGGTTAATGAAATTTCGCTTAAAGCGTTAGTTTCTACTTCTTCAGTTCTAAAAATTTTAGAAAGCTTGTTAATTTTGATCATGATTTTCGTTTTAAGATTGATGTTTTTTTTAAAATTTTTTATTGCTGAAGTAACAGAAGCAGCTTCGAAATTAAGATAATTAACAATATAATCGATAGATGCCTATTTTTGTTACTTTTACCAACAACAATGTTTCACATATTTGATGATTTGCTAATCTTATTGTGATTTTCGTGCCAAAATTTTAAAGATTGTAACTGCCTTATTTTTAAAATTTTATTTTTTCAATAAAATCTGAAGTGTCCATTTGTGGACAGCTTTCGTCCAAAACCGAACAAAAATGAAAAAGACAAATGCCTCAATATTAATCATCGACGATCAGGAAGACATTCTTTTTGCGTCGAAAGTGTTCCTGAAAAAGTATTTTGAAGACATTTATACGCTTAACAATCCAAAAAATATTGTCGAATTATTGTCAAAAAAAACAATTGATGTCGTTTTGCTCGACATGAATTACAGAATTGGTTTTGAAGACGGAAAAGAAGGTTTGTATTTATTGAAAGAAATAAAAACGCTTTCGCCAAAAACGGTTGTGATTTTAATGACTGCTTTCGGAAAAGTCGAAACTGCGGTTGAAGGATTAAAAAATGGTGCTTTTGATTATATTTTAAAACCCTGGGAAAATAAAAAACTACTAGAATCTGTAAAACAAGCCGTTGATAAATCCAGAAAAGAACAAAAGAAAGTTAAGAATGTTGAAACTGAAAATGACTTTTTTATTGGTACTTCCGAAATTATAAAAAAGGCATATTCCCTGGCAGATAAAGTGGCGAAAACGGATGCCAATGTTTTGATTCTTGGAGAAAACGGAACGGGGAAATTTGTTCTGGCACATTATATTTTTAGTCAATCCGAAAGAAAAAATAGTCCATTTGTGGCAGTTGATTTAGGATCTCTGAATTCTAATATTTTCGAAAGTGAATTGTTCGGTTATGCCAAAGGTGCTTTTACAGATGCCAAAATAGATACTCCCGGAAGATTTGAAATGGCTCAAAACGGAACTATTTTTCTGGATGAAATTGGGAATGTTCCGCTGCATTTGCAATCTAAACTTTTGCAGGTAATTCAAACTAAAACGGTAACAAGATTAGGAGAAACCAAACCAAGACCTTTAAATGTCAGGATTATTACTGCAACAAATTTGAATTTGAAAGAGGAAGTTGCTGATAAAAATTTCAGGGAAGATTTGTATTATCGAATCAATACAATGGAAATTATTTTGCCTCCGTTGCGCGAACGAAACGAAGATAAAATTCCGTTGGCAGAATATCTTCTGGATAAAATGATTGAAAAATACGGAAGGGACGAAATTACTTTTGATAAAAAAGTTTTGGAACAAATCGAGAAACACGCCTGGAATGGAAACATCCGCGAAATGGAAAATAAAATTGAGCGTGCCGTAATTCTTTGTGAAAACAATAAGATTACGGTTTCAGATTTAGATTTGGAAACGATTACAACTTATGAAGAAAATCCGGATGATATTCAACTTTCATCTGTAGAGAAAGCTGCAGTCGAAAAAGCTTTACTCAAAAACAACAATAATATTAGTAAAACCGCCGATGAACTTGGCTTGTCACGAGGCGCATTGTATCGACGTTTAGAGAAGTATAACATTAGTGTCAATTAATATGTTTAAATCATTTCAGACTTACAAATTGCTGTTTTTAAGATTAATTTGTATTGTAGCAGCAATTGAAATTTCGATTTACTTTTTTAAAGACGGTTTGCTTTTTACGGGAGTATTTGGGCTTTTTATAGTTTTTCTTCTCATTAGGGAAATGTATTTTTATGTTCGGAATTTTGTTTTGCTTTATGATAAAACTATCGCTTCGATCTTGCAGAATGATTTTACTTCAGATTTTACCAAGCATAAATTCAATAAAAGTTACAATGATTTGTTTCTTTTATACGACACTTTAAAAAACAAACAAAACGAACAGGTTTCGAAAGATATTATTTACCGTTCGATTTTGAATAATATTGAAACGGGAATTATCATTTTGCAAAAACAGGAAAATGATTGGGATATTTTTTTGATGAACGATTATTTCTCTTCGCATTTTAATGTTCCAAAAGTTTCGAAATGGAAATACCTTAAAAATCAATTGCCATCGTTATGCGAGATTATCGAGGAGGATAATTTTCAGGAAGTAAAAACATCCGTAGAAATCAGAGTAAATGAGCAAAACATGCAAACATTTGTTTTGCAGGCTTCAAGGACAGAGATTTTTGAGAAAGATTATTTTATTGTTTTACTAGATTCGATCCAGAATGTAGTTGAGAAAAAAGAAAAAGATGCATGGGTAAATTTGATGAAAGTGATTTCGCATGAGCTTTTAAATTCCATAACGCCTATTCGTTCTATTTGCCAGAATTTGCAGGATTTGGTCGAACAGGATTCTTTGTCGGCAGAAGATTTGGAAGATGTCAAAAATAGCGTTGAAACGATGTTGAGACGAAGTGATCATCTTCAAAAATTTGTCGAAGGTTATCGAAAGTTGGCAATGCTTCCTTCTCCCAAAAAAGAAAAAATAGAATTACAGCAATTAATAAACAATTGTCTACAAATTATGAATCCTTTATTTAAGGAAAATCAGATTGAAGTTGTAAATGAGATTTCTTTTAAACGCTGGATAAATGTTGACTCTCAGCAAATCGAGCAAGTTTTGATTAATCTTCTCACGAATTGTATTTATGCTTTAAAAGATATCGATCAGAAACAGATTTTAATTTTGGCGGAAGCCAAAGAAAATCGCCTTTTCATTAGAATTTCTGATAATGGAAATGGCATCGAAAAGGAAATTGAAAACAAGATATTTTTACCTTTTTTTACAACTAGAAATGAAGGTGCAGGAATTGGATTGACGCTTTCTAAAAATATTATTGAAGCGCATGGCGGATATATTGCACACAAAAATGAAGGTGGAAAAACGGTGTTTGAAATTTCTTTGATTGAGGAATGATTTACTTTTTAAAGTTTTAGAAATAAATATAGTTACGCTTAATAAAAAGATTTATGGAAATAAATAGAGACTTAGTCCAAAAAATGATAGATGATTCTATAGGGGATGATTATGTTATTAATAAAATCATAGATAGTTCTAAATATCTATTTATAACCTATAAGCATAAAGATTTTGATGAAGATGATGATAGAGGGAGATTAATTGGACCTGGACCAATAGTTTATAACAAAGAAACGAAGGAATATAAAACTAGTGGAAGTGGTGAACTTGTTTGTGGAGAATATTTTGGTTACTGGAACGAAGGTGATGAATATATTGAAGAAGAGTTATCTTTTGAGGAAATTAAAAGTAATATACTCCGAAGGAAATTTGTGAATGAAGATGATATTGGGTATTTGGAATTTATTTATGCACAAGGAAAAGAAAGATTTAAATCATACTTTACAAAAAACAGAAACTATAATTTTATGCTGCATAGTATTTATTATTCTGAAGATCTTGATTCTATCGCATATTTTGAAAATATCTGGATAGAACTTAAACTAAAATATGAAATAATAAACCCGAATGAGATATTATTGTGGAAAAGCTATTCGTGAGATTTGTTTGAGGAGTAGATTTTAGTTTTTTTTATGTCTTTTATTAACTTGATTAACCGACTTGCATCATTATGCAAACCGTTAAATTGTGATATTGCAGCTAGCAGAAAACAATTTATTTCTTGTAATAAATTAGTTCTATATTAGCATTGTAAATGTTCAATTAGTATTGCAAAGTGCAGAAATTCCTAGAATAAGTGCAAAGAAAATTCACTTAAATTTATCAAAACTTAAATCAAAATGAGCACACCAAATATTGAAAACAAAATTTCTAAAAACAGAAATATTCTTATCGTTTTACAGGAAAATATAGAATTAAACTCTGAACTTCATTATTTGACTGAAAATTTTTGTGGTTTAGTAATAAAGGATTTCTCTGAAATTAAGCTTTCCTTAGGTGAGAAAAGAATTTATGTTTGTGGAGATATAGATCAACTTAAAAATGAAAGCCATACTTTTTTTGTAATTAAGGAGCTTTCTGTGAATTACGAAAATTATATTGGAAGAAACATTCATTTAATAACACTTGGCAAAGTTCCAATTCTTGTTAGTAATGCAGGCGTTTATTACAGAGATATGTTTGATAATGGTGATTATTTTAATACAATTAAATCAGAACATATCTTTCAGCATTTAACAGAGTCGAACAAAGATTCTAAAGCTTTAAGAACAGGAATTTATTTAACCGAAGTTTCAAAAGAAAAAACCGAAGCTGACGAGGAATTATTGCATTACCGACTTTTAAGATGTTCCAGCAATTTTACCGGACCAACAGACAATTTTCGTGATACAGATCATGAGATCATAAATGGATTAAACGATGCAATTAGCTATACGTTTGAGGAAGAAACAAAATTAAACCATGTTCTGGTTCAGATTTATGAGAATAAAATAAAAACGGAGGAGAACACAAAAGAAGTAAAATCAAAAATTAAAGCACATTCTGATAAAACCAAGGATATGCCAAAAGACGGTATTATTGCCTTTTGTACTTTTTATGATAAATCGAATTTTGACAAATTAGCGCCATCAAAAAATGACAGATACGATTGGTGTTATAAACAAACAAGCGGATTAACAAGACTTCATTTTAAACTGAAAAATACGGTAAACGATCCCACTTTAGAGAAAGAATTTAGCGTTACATTATATCCAAATTCAGCATTTTTAATACCACTTTCTACGAATAGATTGTATACTCATGAAATTAAGCCTTCGGTATTAAATGTAGATCAAATCCCAATTAGAATGGGTTATGTTGTGCGTTGTTCAAATTTAGAAGCTTTGCACAAGAATGGCCAGACGTATATTAAAGAAAACGGGGAATTAGTTAAATTACAGGAAATGACTCCGGAAACGATGATTGATTTACGAAACTCGTATTATGAAGAAAATATGACTGAAAAAAATGTTGAATACGGAAAAATTCATTTCAGTATGAATTCAGGTGATTATGAAAAACCAATCTATTAATCTGAATTTATAATAATGAATAACTCAGGTTTTTATAAAATAACACTTCCTTTAGAAAAGGATTTGTTCAACGAATTATTAGATTCGGCTGATTTTGAAGATGTAGCCAAAGGCAGAATCGGAAATCATTTGGTTAAAGTTGGTGATAAAGGTATTCCGATAGTCAGAACTACCACAATGTACGATATACCGGCGAATAATTTTTCGACAGTTCATAATCAAATAATAGATTGTCTAAATGCTGAAATTCAGAATAATGATAAAGATGATTTGCCATTATTGAATTTTGACAATGCTTTGATAGAAGTGTACGATTGTAATTATACGACAATGAAATACCATTCAGATCAAAGTATGGATCTGGAAGCAGAATCTTATATTGGACTTTTTAGCTGTTATGAAAATCCAAAGGAATTGACAGAAAAAAATATCAGAAAACTGAAACTCAAAGACCGAACAACCAATGAAGAATTTGAGATTTCGTTAACGCACAACTCCGTTGTTTTATTTTCTCTGGAAACCAATGCAAAGTTTCTTCATAAGATTATATTAGAATCGATTCCAAATCCAAAACGATCAGAAAAAGATAATAAATGGTTGGGAATTACCTTCAGGAAATCGAAGACATTTATCCAATTTAAGGATAATCTTCCTCATTTTTCTGATGACGAATTATTGACGCTGGCCGACGAAGATCAAAAAAGAGAGTTTTTTAAATTAAGAGGACAAGAAAATAACACTATGAATTTTACTTATCCCAAATTATCGTACACACTTAGTGTTAGCGATACTATTATGCCAAAAATATGATACTAGCATTCGATACCTATTACTTTGACGGAAAAGCAAAAACCGTTTGTCTTGAATTTACAGAGTGGAACCAAAGTGAAAACTTTAAAGTTCATACCGAAATAATTGATAATGTAGAAGAATATATTCCGGGAGAATTTTACAAAAGAGAACTTCCATGCATTCTTAGTCTGCTAAATAAAATAGATTTAACAAATCTTGAAGTCATTATTGTGGACGGATTTGTTTATCTGGACGATGAGAAGAAATACGGTTTAGGTGGTCATTTATACGAAAAACTAAACAAGAAAACTCCAATAATTGGCGTTGCCAAAACAAATTTTGCTTCGATTGAAAAAGACAAAAAAAGTTTGATCAGAGGCGAAAGTGCCAAACCATTATATGTCACAGCAATTGGAATTGAATTGGAAGAAGCTTTCAAGAAAGTAGAAAGTATGGCTGGCGAATTTAGAATGCCAACTTTGCTGAGAGAAATGGATCGATTGACGAAGGAAATATAAATTAGCGTTTTTGTTTAATTGTGTTGAATGTAAGTGTCTTAAAAAATCTGTTAAATTTAATTTCTTCTTCCATAAGATTTTTTAAATTAGCATAAAGTATGAATTTTAATACACAACAGTAATTAAAACAGATTATCGATGACCCCGAATAACTCAAATCCAAAAGTTGATTTTTACTTTGATAAAGCCGAAAAATGGCAGAAAGAATTGGAACAATTAAGAGTAATTGCGCTAGATTGCCAGCTTACGGAAGAATTGAAATGGGGCACTCCTTGTTATACTTTAGGAGATAGAAATATTGTTTTAATACATGATTTTAAAGAATATTGCGCGTTTTTGTTTTTTAAAGGCGCTTTGCTAAAAGATACTCATAATATTTTAATTCAACAATCAGATAATGTACAGGCTGGGCGCCAAATTAGATTTACCAATCTTAAGGAAATAACCGATCAGAAAGATATTTTGAAAACCTATATTTATCAGGCTATCGAAGTAGAAAGAGCAGGTTTGAAAGTAAACTTAAAAAAGACAACAGAATTTGAAGTCGCTGAAGAATTTCAGAAGAAATTGGATGAAATGCCCGAGTTGGAAAAAGCATTTTATGCCTTAACTCCCGGACGACAAAGAGGCTATTTGTTACATTTCTCTCAGCCGAAACAATCTAAAACGAGAGAATCAAGAGTCAAAAAAAATATACCCGATATTCTGGACGGAAAAGGATTGAACGATTAATTCGGGAATGTAGATAAACTCAAAAATTATTTAGAAACACAAATAGGCTAATAAAATATGGGAGTCAACAAGAAATTATCATCAGATCAACAAGAAGAATTACTCAGCGTTCTGGAAGCTCGTTTTGAGAATAATCTTAATCGCCATAAGGGAATTGAATGGGATAAAGTAAAAACGAAATTAGTAGCAAATCCTGATAAAATTTGGTCACTTGACGAAATGGAAAGAACCGAAGGAGAACCCGACGTTGTGGGTTTTGACGAGAAAACAGGTGAATATATTTTCTATGATTGTTCTGCCGAAAGCCCAAAAGGACGAAGAAGTATTTGTTACGATCACGAAGCACTCGAGAAAAGAAAAGAACACAAACCGCAAAATAGCGCTATAAATATGGCTGCCGAAATGGGGATTGAAATTCTGACTGAAACACAATATCGCGAGTTACAAAAACTAGGAAAATTTGATGCAAAAACGTCAAGCTGGATTATAACGACTCCGGAAATCAGAAAACTTGGCGGTGCATTATTTGCCGATTTTAGGTATAATACTGTCTTTGTTTATCATAACGGAGCAGATTCTTATTATGCCGCGAGAGGATTTCGTGGTTCGTTAAGAGTATAAACAATCAGATAAAAAAAACTCCATCTGCCGCAGCTGATGGAGTTTTTAGTTTTAATCTTTTTTACCCTTTATAAATTTTCCTTCTTTGGTAAATTCAAGGTCAATTTTGTTTGTCAAATCTACATCGAGATCTTTGTGACCATAATCAATGTGTGTGATTTTTTCGTTTGGATAATTTTTTGATACATAATCTTTTATTGATTTCGGAATAAAATCCGTCGGAATTGGTTTGCCTTCTCCATCAACTTCCCTGTATGAACCGTCTTTCCAGAATTCAACTTCGGTACCGTCTTTAAGTATTACTTCATAACCTTTTTCGCCATGTTCAGCATCTTTCTTTGCAGTAACAATTGTAGTGTGATTAAAATATTTTTTTAGAAAATCTTGTGATGCTTGTGGTAATTCAGAGGTTTTAATTTTCTTTTGAGCGTGTGCCGATAGTACAAAACCTAGTAACAATGCGGCAAGAATGATTCTCGTTTTCATAGTTTGCGTATTTTAAGGTTGTCGTAAAAGCTAATTTACGATAAGTAAAATCGTATTCAAATCAATTTAAGAAAGCTTTAGTTTTATATCGGGGGTTTTTGTGTAAATTTAGTTTTATGTAAAGCGATGATCACTTAAAGCAAAACTGTAAAAATCTAAGTTTATGTTTTCGTCTAGTTGGGAATAAAAGTAAAATGTTTAATAACTGATAATTTAGAATGAACAATATAGAAAACAAAAGAAAATCTAAAGTGCTTTTTGCTTCCATAACGGCTTTTTTTGCCTGGTTTGCAATTCTGTTTCAACTCTATCTTACGGAGGGAACGGTGATTAATTTTCTTAGTTATTTTACTATTTTGTCTAATTTGTTAATTGCATTGTGCGTGACATTTTCGGTCTTTTTATCACAAACAAAAACAGGAATATTCTTTTCTGGCATTTCCGTTCAAACGGCGATTACTCTTTATATATTTATTGTTGCCTTGGTTTATAATGTTATTTTGCGTGGAATCTGGATTGTAACAGGCTGGCAATTGATTGTTGATAATCTGCTTCATGTTTTAAATCCAATTTTATATATTTTATACTGGCTCATCTTTGCTTCAAAAGAAAAATTAAGTTGGAAAGACGGTGTTTGTTGGACTTATTTTCCTTTGGTTTATTTGATTTATTCTTTAATTCGCGGCTCTGTTGTAAACTGGTATCCGTATCCTTTTTTGAACGTGACGAATCTCGGTTATAAAAAGGTTTTGATAAATGTTAGCTTCATGATTGTTCTATTTTTTATTACAGGATTATTATTAATTGCGATCAACAATAAGTTTAGAAATAATAAATACTCTTCTTCTAAATAATTTCAGATGACTAATGGTCAGTTGTTTTTACGAATGTAAATTGTATAATGACTCCATTCGTTTTTTGCCAAATGACAAATCCTTCAATAATAACTTTGATTAACTTGCAGTTATGAAAGAATTTATAGAGTACCTATTACAATTTGGAGATTTGAATCAGCAACAACTTGATTTAATTTCGAAGAAAGCAACTGAATTAAATCTTCAGAAAGACGAGTATTTTTCTGAAGCGGGAAAGATTGCTCAACAGGTTGGTTTTATTTTAGACGGAATCGTACGAATTTGCTATTATAACAATAAAGGCGAAGAAATTACGACATATTTTATTGACGAAAATAATCTTATAGTCGATTTCGAAAGTTTCGAAAATGATATTTCTTCAAATGTTTACGTTCAGGCAGCTACTGATTGTAAGTTATTGGTTTTCTCAAAAAAAGACTGGCGAGAACTTTTAGAGACAATTATTCCGTGGGAAGGTATTGTGCATAAAATTATTTCAAAAAAAATGAGACAAAAAGTAAATAGAATAAGTCGGTTAGTGTCAGAAGATGCAACGACACGGTATTTGGAGTTTCTGGAAATTTATCCCAATGTTGTCAATCGTGTTCCACTTTCTTATGTTGCCTCTTATTTAGGAGTTACACAATCTTCCTTAAGCAGAATAAGAAAAAATATACGTTAAATCGCTTTTTGTCAAATGGCAAATGATTTTGTTTTGAAACGAATGACCTTTACTTCAATAATTTAAAAGATAAGAAAAATGAAATCAGTATTAATTACAGGAGCAAATAGAAGTATAGGATTAGAAATTACAAAACAACTTTCTAAAAAAGGTCTGTTTGTTTATTTAGGAACTCGCGATCTTGAAAAAGGAAACGCAGTTGTAAAAGAATTAAACGAAAATGGATTCGAAAACATCAAAGCCATTCAAATTGATGTTACAAATCCGGATTCAATTGAAGCCGCAAAAAGTATTGTCGAAAAAGAAAAAGGTAAATTAGATATCTTAATCAATAATGCAGGAATAAGTGGTGAATTTCCTCAAAGCGCTCTTGATGCGCCAATAAAAGATATTCAAAATGTATTCGATACAAACTTTTTTGGTGTTATAAGCGTTACGCAGGCATTTTTAGAACTACTTAAAAAATCAGAAAGCCCAAGAATTAGTAATATCACTTCGGGACTTGGATCTCTAACATTACACAGTGATCCAAATTGGAAATATTATAATTTTAAAGCGACAAGTTATGTGACCTCAAAAGCAGCTTTGAATGCTTACACGATTATTTTGGCTTATGAGTTGAGAGACTTACCCTTTAAAGTTAATGTAATTGATCCGGGTTATACCGCAACAGATTTTAATCATCATAATGGACCAGGAACTGTAGAAAGCGCGGCAAGTTTTATCATTAAACATACAGATACAGATGAGAATGGACCAACTGGGAAATTTTTCAGTAATGATATTGAGGATGAAACAGGAATTAGTCCATGGTAATTGTTATGATTCTAAAGGTCGAAAGAATTGAGTTTTTCTTGCGACCTTTAGAAAATAAAATACATAAGTAAAAGTAATATCATGGCAGAATTCTGGGAAGATAATTTTATTGAAAAACAAGAAATGTGGGGACTTGAACCGTCTAAGTCTGCAATATTGGCAAAGGATTTTTTTGTTGAGAACTCCATAAAAAATATTCTGATTCCAGGAATTGGCTACGGAAGAAATGCACAAGTTTTTAGAGAAAACGGAATTACGGTAACGGGAATCGAAATATCAAAAACAGCAATTGATCTTGCAGCAAAACATTTTGGCACAGATTTAAAAATTTATCGCGGTTCTGTAACCGATATGCCTTTTGATAATAACCATTATGATGGAATATTCTGTTATGCGTTAATTCATTTATTAGATAGCGACGAAAGAAAAAAACTAATCAGGGATTGCTATAATCAATTATCAGAGAATGGTTTCATGATTTTTACAGCAATTACAAAAGAAGCTCAGACTTATGGAAAAGGAAACTTTGTAAGCAAAGATCGCTATGAAATATTTGATGGAGTCAAAATGTTCTTTTATGATAAAGAATCAGTTCATACTGAGTTTGATCAATTTGGATTATTGGAAATCATAGAATTGGATGAAAGTTTTCCATTCTTTTTTATAAAATGTAAAAAATTGAAATAAAGTTTTTGTTGGGTTTGTTGATGTGTTCAGATTGTTTTGTGTTATCGATGTTAAAATTCTATATTCGTGATAACAATTAACTAACCAATGAAATTAAAAAGATTTTTTTCAAGCGAATTATTATATGTTATAATTTGTCTTTCCTCCTTATTTTGCAATGCACAAAATAATAAAACCTATCAAAAAACAGAACTGACCATTATTGGGACTGTTCATTTTCCAACCAAGAATATAAATGCAGATACTATTTATTCGGCTTTAGAAAGATTGAAGCCTGATATCATCTTGATGGAATCTGATAATAGTAACTTCAATTCAGATTTTACTTTTAAGAAAACTTACGATGAAAATGAATGGAATGCTATTATAAAATACAGGACTAATTTTAAAGATGTGTTATGCAGACCAATTGAATTTGAAGGAAGAAATGATTATAGAAAAACAAACGGAATTCAGAATGTAGATGTTGTTTTTAATGAAATTAACCTTTTAGATTCTTTAAATCTACTTTCGGTAAAACATAAAAAAATATGGGCGAGATTTGTTGAGTTAGCCAATTCTTTAAGCGAATTTGACAATAGCTCTTTAAAAGAAATAAATTCGGTTTCTGTAGAAAATTTGGTTCGCGAAAGACAGTTTTATCAGTATCAGAAATTAAAAGAAATTGTAGATGAAAATGATGAATTTGTAAAGCTAAAAGTGAATACGGCAAGTAAAGAATCAATTTCGTACAGAGAAATGTATAATAGATATTGTTATTTTGAGGAATTAAGAAACAGGGCAATAATTGATAATATTCTAAAATGGAAGGCCAAATTTCCAAGTAAAAAAATTGTGACTTTAATTGGTTTCTATCATAAGTACTTTTTAACAAACGAGTTGAAATGGAAACAGAAAGAAAATGATTTTGAATTGAAAGTATATTAGAGATAAAATCAAAAGCCTGTAATAATCATACCGATTATAATAGTTCTTAAATTTGTAGATAGACAATTAAAAAACAATCAAATATGGAAGATTCAAAAAAACAATCGGACAGCTCAAGTTCATCAATTGATGCAACACCAAAGGTTACAGGAATTGGAGGTGTTTTCTTTTTTTCAGATAATCCAAAAGAAACCAAAGAATGGTATTCTAAAAATCTTGGACTTGAAACAAATGATTGGGGTTCGACTTTTGAATCCAGAGATATTAATAATCCTGATAAAGTAAATTCGCTTCAATGGAGTCCTTTCAAGAAAGGAGATGAGTATTTTTCTCCATCCAAAAAAGAGTTTATGATTAATTACCAAGTTCAGTATATCGAAGCACTTGTAGATAAACTCAAAGAAAACGGAGTAACCATACTAGATGAAATCACAAGTTATGACTACGGAAAATTTGTGCATATTCTGGATGCCGATGGAAATAAAATTGAACTTTGGGAACCGGCTTAAGGACAAAAGGCTCTAATAATATCTAATAACATAGAAAATAATACTTATGGTATTTTCTTGCAACATTCCTTCTCGTACTTAAAAAGAATCTGAGAGTTACAATGAATAGGGAAGAAGTTATCGAAGCCGAATTAATTAAGGAAAATAGTTTTAAATTGAATACTGGTTAATTAATTGTTAATCAGTGATTTGTGTATGAATATTGCGTAAATTAGCTTGTTAGAAACTTCAGCTTATACCATAAAGAAAACTTCATTTACATTTATCTTACACTTGGTATAAATTAGTTAGGAATCATACTAACTTTTGGGGAAACGGAAGCAATTACAGAACATAAAAATTGAAGAAAATGGAACCGCACCTTGAACAAATTCGCGAGCAGCAAAAGCAGTCTTGGAATAAATTTTCCGGAGGCTGGAAGAAGTGGGATGAACTCGTAATGGATTTTTTAAAACCCATGGGAGATGAAATAATTAGAGTGCTGAATCCGCAAAAAGATGATGTTATTCTTGATGTTGCTTCAGGTACCGGAGAGCCAGGATTAACAATTGCCAGAAAATTAAATCGAGGCAAAGTAGTAATGACTGACCTTGCCGATGATATGCTGAAGATAGCCCGCGAAAATGCGGCGTTAAAGGGGATTGTAAACATTGAAACTGTGGTTTGCGATGTTTGCGAGCTTCCTTTTCCTGATAATACATTTGATGCTATAAGTTGTAGGTTTGGATTTATGTTCTTTCCTGATATGCAATTGGCGGCCAAAGAAATGGTTCGTGTTCTTAAACCCGGAGGAAAAATTGCTACAGCTGTGTGGAATGTTCCTGAAAAAAACTTTTGGGTTACAGCTACGATGGGAACTATTAATAGAAATATGGAACTTCCGCCACCGCCGCCAGGTTCACCGGGGATCTTTCGTTGTGCCAAGGATGGATTAATTTCGGATATATTTTTGCAAGCCGGATTAAAAAACATTTCTCAAGTTGAGGTGTCAGGAAAACTGAACTGCAAAACAACTGATGCCTACTGGGGAATGCAAACAGAAGTTGCTGCTCCAATAGTTGCTGCTCTAGCAAATGCTAGTGATGATATGAGAGAGAAAATAAAATATGAAACTTATGCTATAGTTAATGAAAGATATCCTGACGGGAATATTATAATTGACTCAAGTGCATTGGTAATTTACGGAGAGAAATAAATGTTTATACCTGTTTTAGATTTTTAGAAACTCTCGGCAAAATCGCATAAAAAACTCCTTAAGAAATTAAGGAGTTTTTTTAGGTTATAAAGTCATTATGCTAACTAACTTGGGAGGTATTAAGAAAACGATGATACTCTGTAATTTTAGTTTTTAATCTTTCGGCTAAATAGTTGTTTCCATCTTTTAATTCGTCGTGTATAATTTTGGCCTCTTCAATATATTTTAGCTTTTTTTCGTCTGTCCAGTAATAAGGTGGTTGGTACAAATTTGTAATTCGGTCAGCCATTTTAACAGCCCAAATTTCTACAGGCTGTTCTTTAATTCTTTTTAGACTATCAAGCATTTTTTCCAACGATCCTTCAATGTTATCATTTTTAGTTAGTGCAAGAACTCCACTTGCAACCTCATTCCCAAAAAGCTCATTTACTTTTTCATAAGTCAGCGACGTGTCTTCGATAGTATCATGAAGTATGGCACATTTAATAGCTAAATCAGCATTGATGCTTTCTGTTGATTGAATGGCGTTTAAAACTTCAAACACAACACTACCAATATGATTTATATACTCTACTTGTTCGCCATTATCAAAACCACCATATTTTTGACCATTATGTAATCTTGAAGCTAATTGCCATATTTTTTGAATATCATCTATTGACCATTGTTTTTGTTGTGCCATTTTTATTTTTTTAAATTAATAGATTACCTATTAAAGGGGTATTCTGAATAATAAATATACAAAAGAAAACGTCTTAATGTCTCAGCACACAGACAGTTTTTTTATCGAATTAGTTTTACATAGGCACTATAAGCATTGTCCTTTATAGAGGTTCGCAGATAAACTTCGTTTTCATCTTTTGTTTTTAAGTCCAGTTGAATTAAAGCAGCATCGGAATAATAAAACAAGGAATCATCAACCGGAAATTCAAGATTTGAAATAGGATTGGTTGTCAATTTTACTTCGAATGCTATTTCACCATTCATTAAGTCCAATTGAAAAACTTTTGCTTTATGAGTATATCCCCAAATATTATCACTTTCCTCCGTGATGTATTCTACATTGTCATCTTTAAAATCAGTTTTCCATAATTGAGTTCCTGTTTTTGAGTCGACAGCATATACAGAAGAAACCTCTGGTCCTTGTGCTGCAAGATATACTTTGTTGTCTTTGCATAAGATACGTTCCTTAATATTACCTTGATTTTCATCTAATTTAAATTGCCATAAAATATCCGGTTTATTAGGACTCAAGGCAAAAAGCACATTTTTTTCATTTGCAATAAATACATTTTCACCATCTGTTACAGGTTTTCCGTGCAAAGGTTCCTCAAAGCTTTTTTGGTAAAGAAGTTTTCCTGTATTTGCTTCAAAACTATAGAAATTGGCACCACTTTGAGTAAAAATTTTATTGTCGAAAAACAGAACCGGAACATCATTATTTGAAGAATCTAATTTGTAGCTCCACGCTAAACTGCCATTTTTTATATCAAGGGCATAAATGTTACTGTTTTGAGCAGTTATATACAGTTTTCCATTATTTATGATTGGAATTTGATCTTTAAGTACGATCTGATCCGTAATATTTCCTATTCTTGATTTCCAAAAAACTTCACCGGTTTGGTTATCAATTGCAAAAATTTCACCATTAATAAACGGAATGTAAATAACTCCGTCTTGTAGTGTTATTTTATTTGCACACATTTCAGTATTAGAATCTGTGGCTTTTACAGTCCAGTTAATATGTTCTGCTTCCAGATCAAATGACATAAGAGAGCCGTCGTAATCATAAATTAAGATTGACGCCTGATCTAATGCAACTTTTTTAAGTGGATTTAAAACTTTATGAGAGACCGTCTCATTTGCTGGAGTTTGTCCAAAGATATTTATAACCGTAAATAGAAATAAAAGGTTTACTAGGTTTTTTTTCATTTTTAAGATTTGGGGGTTGATGATTTGATTTCATTTTCAACAATATAGTTGTCAAACAAAATAATATCTATGTCAAATGTAGTAAAAAAATATTATAGCATTTAGACGTTATAAGGTCTTTGAATTGTAAATTAGGGTATCAATAAGACATAAAAAAACTCCTTAATTTCTTAAGGAGTTTCCGGCCGGTTTCTATAAACCTGTTTTTGAATTATGTTTCATTTGATTTAGAGAAATTCTCTTAGACATTCTTGAGTCTTTTTTTCTTTATTACTTTATTAACACCAATGTAAAGTGCAACTAGTACTAAAAAATGTATTAGATAAGACTTAGGTTCACCATCGCCATTTACTACAGAAAAAACGCGATTCCATCTTACTTTATTAATACCTTTTCCGTCCTTGTCCCAACTAAACCAAATAAATACAGGTTTACCAATTACGTGATTAAAAGGAACATATCCCCAGAATCTTGCATCTAAAGAATTTTGGCGATTATCTCCCATCATCCAGTAATAATCTTGTTTAAAGGTATAAGTAGTAGCTACTTTTCCATTGATTAAAATGGTACCGTTTTCTATTTTTAAATTATTCTCTTCATACTCTTGTATAATTCGTTTGTAAAGAGGTAGTGTTTTTAGATCCAATTTTATAGTTTTTCCTTTTTGCGGAATATAAATAGGTCCAAAATTGTCTACATTCCAACCCAAAGAAGGAATATGAGGAAATACGCCTCCGTCTTCTCCCTTTGGAGATAAATATTTTTTAACTCCCTTTACAACCGGATTCTTTGTCAATGCTGCGGCTTCATTATTTGTTAATGTCAAAAAATATTGTCCGGTGTTTGTAAGTGCAAAAGTTCCGTTGTCATATTTCATGCCTTCTTTAGCGCCATATATATTTACAAGAGCATCCTGATTAATCGTGTTTCCCTTTGTGTCAATAAAAAAGTTATATTGAGTTTTTGCACTTTCTGGTAAGTTGCCTATTTTACCATTGATATAAATATTTCCTTCACGAATTTCTAAAGAATCCCCAGGTATTCCAACACAGCGTTTTACTAAATTTGTTTTTTTATCAATTGGTTTATAGTAATTTCTATCAGGTTTAAAATTATCCATATCACGCAATGTATCTGCAGGTTGATTAAAAACTACAATTTCATTACGTTTAATCTTTTCTATAGACGGAAATCTAAAATAAGGCAGTTGGAATTTGTTTAACAGTGATGTTTCTTTTTGGTAACATCATCATTAAATAAGTATGATTTCATACCAGTAAAAGGAATCGAATCGTGCACCATAGGCAATGCAATGGTAGTCATAGGTGTTCTTGCTCCAAAATGAATCTTACTTACAAACAAATAATCTCCAATTAACAATGTTTTTTCCATTGACGAAGACGGAATCGTAAAGGGCTGTACAATGTAGGTATGTACTAATGTAGCAACAATAACAGCAAATAAAAGAGAACTAATAGTGTCTTCGGTTTTAGTTTTTGGCTGTACATCTCTATTCTCAATATAAATGAGTTTCTCAGAAGTGTAGTTTAGAAAAGTGATATAGAAACCTAATGTCACTACAACCAATGCGATATCCTGTTTAGAATTTTTTCCAAAACTTCTAATAAGTTCTATCCAAACTATCGGAATCATTAAAAGATTAATAATGGGAATAAAAAGAAAGAAAACCCACCAACGAGGATGATTTATAATTTTCATTAAAATCACCAGATTATAAATTGGTATAAATGATTCTATCGGTTTTCTTCCAGCTTTTGCATAGAGTTTCCAAGTAGATAATCCATGAACAATTTGCATTATAAAAATAAAAACGAGCCATTGTGATAAATCCATGTTTAGAGTTTTATTGGTTGTTTTTTATAAATAAGAATATAATTAATGCAGAAAAGCTTTTTACTGATATGGTATAAGTAGTTTTTTATATAATTTGTTACATGATGGTGAAATAAAAAACTTTTATTTGTTAAGATTTGTAATCTATAGTCTGAAGCTTGGGAGACTTGAAAAGGTTTTCTTTAAAAACAGTCTCTAAAAGTTTTTATATCTTTCAATTGAAAAATAATATTTCATATATTGGCTTGAAGAAAAGTCAACTAATAGTAACCTCATAGTTTTCATTAACGATTATTATAAAACGAATCACTATTGAAATGTCAATCAATCAATCAATCAATCAATCAATCAATCAATCAAAAAATAAATGAACAAACAATTTTTTTTAATTCTAGTAACTTCTATTTTGACCGTTAGCGTTTCGGGACAAAAAATAAATGATCTCTTTACGACACTTACTAAAAATGATCTTTATAATGGTAGTGTCTTAATTTCAGAATCAGGGAAAAATATTTTTTCTAATTTTTACGGATTTTCTAATGCTGAAAAGAAAGAAAAAATCACTGAAAAATCTCAATTTCCAATTGCATCTGTATCAAAAACGTTTACTGCCATAGCAATACTGCAGCTTAAACAAAAAGGGAAATTAAAGCTTGACGAGCCGGTTCAAAAATATCTTCAGGATTTTCCTTATCCAAATATCAGTATTAGGCATCTGCTCAGCAATACTTCAGGATTAACGGAATATTATCATCTATTTGATAATGTAGTAAAAGAACAGCCTGAAAAAATTATTTCTAATGCGGATATCATACCAACATTAATTCAGAATAAAATACCACTTTCATTTTCGCCAGGAGACAAATGGGAATATAATAATGTCAATTTTTGTCTTGCAGCATTAATAGTAGAAAAAATATCAGGAATTAGTTTCAGAGATTATCTGGAAAAAAATATTTTCAAGCCTGCCAAAATGAACGATTCATTTCTTCCGGAGAATAGAAGGATTAAGAGCCCAAATCAAGTGGAATTATATTCTTATCCAAACATGTATTCGACGAACTTAGTTAATATTAAAGATTTGAAAGAAACTTTTTTAATATTTGAGAAAAGTAATTTTTATGGAAACGGCGGTATTGTAAGTACGGCTTTAGATTTGCAGAAGTACCAAAATGCATTGTTTAAATATCAGCTTTTGGATAAAAAAGAATTAGAAGAAGCTTTAACACCAGCAAAGCTCAATGATGGAAAAATTGCCTCTTATCGTTTTGATGAAAAAGAGATAGCCTATGGTTTGGGTTGGGAAATGTATACTGATGAAAGTAACGGAAAAATAGTTTTTCACGATGGATCTATTACTGGACTTACCTCTATTTTGATACATAACATTGATAAAAACCAAACTGTGGTACTTTTATCTAATACCGCAAGTTCTGTTTTTGCTGTATCTAACGCAGTTTTACAATTAATTAATGATAAACCTTATGTAGTTCCGGTACAAAATCTTTCGAGAGTTTATGGTAGTTTGCTTGAAAGCGGAAGTAAAGAAAAAGCAAATCAGTTGATTGAAGAATATTTAAAAAATCCAGGTAGTTATGAAGCAACAGAAAGAGATTTTAACAGACTGGGCTATCAATTTCTTCGACTTCAAAAAAATGATAATTCTTTACAAACATTCGCTTCAGCGACATTAATTTTTCCAAAGAGTGCCAATATATATGATAGTTATGGCGAGGCATTACTGAAATGTGGCAAAAAAGAAGATGCGATTAAGATGTATCAAAAATCTATTGAATTGAATCCAGATAATGAAAATGGTAAAAAAGTATTAAAAGAATTGCTTTAATATCTGTTAGGAATAATCGTCATTTAGCAAAATGACTGGTCCATTTCTTTTATTGGAATAAAAAAAAGACATAAAAAAACTCCATTAGAAATAATGGAGTTTCTTGTTTTTTTAAAGTAGAGTATTGAAGCTGTTGATTACTCTCGAACGTTTTCAGCTAGCATCAATTTAAGCTATCTTTAATTCGTTTTGTTATTTCATCAATTGTTCCCAATCCGTCAAAAGTCAAGACTTTAATTTTAGACTTCATGTATTCGATTGCCGGTCTTGTTGAATGTTCAAAGACTTCAATTCTTTTAAGATGAATTGCCGCATCTTTATCATCTTTTCTATTAGAAGTTTCAGCTCTTTTCTTGGCTCTTTTTAAAAGCTCAGTCTTTGGAACATCAATATTAATCACCTTTCCGATTTTCATTTTTTTTGATTCAACAAGTTCCATTAAATCATTTACCTGTGGTTCAGTTCTGGGATATCCGTCTAGAATTATTCCGTTATTTGATCTGTTTTCATCCAAAATTTTACTGAAAAGATCTTTCATTATGGAGTCAGGTACTAAATCTCCTTTTTCTTCATATTCAGACATTATCTTTCCAATTTCCGTTTCATTTTGTTTTTCTAAGCGACACCTGTCTCCGGTTGAAATATGTTGAAATTTAAGTTCTTCTTTTAAAATCTCGCATTGCGTGCCTTTTCCGGAATATGGAGGGCCAGTTATTATTAATATTTCCATTTATTTATAAAGTTTTTTAAATTTTCTTTAGGCCTTGATCTGTACGAACTGCTTATGTCAACTTATACAGGGCTTCACAAATTTACAAGAAAACGGATTGTTTTTTGAACTAATAAACTCCTTAATTTCTGAAGGAGTCTCTAGGTGGGCTTTAAAAACTTGCTTAGGAACCATTTTTTGCAGGATTTAAAGAAAATCTCAATGAGTAATCGTTTTTATTTATCTTAAAAAGCTAATAAATTGTAGTAAAAATATTTCTTATATTCGCTTGAGGAAAAGTCAATTTATTGCACAAAACCAACTAAAAAAATGTATTTGATGCCATTTTGTGGTAGGTAAAAGAGAGTTGGGCATCATATTACAATAGCCCTCAGTCAACAAAGAATATTTTAATAACTAGCGACTATTATGAATAAAATATGGATATATAACGATGACGGTTCTTTCTCACTTTACGATAATGAGATGGAAATCGGAACACTTAACAGAGGAGATGATTGGGCTAAGCAACTAACAACCTTCAATATATATTCAGAAAATTATAAAATCAAAACCCGATTTGGTATTTTTCGTAAAAATAGGAATTGCATATTAAATGAGCAAGGAGAAACTATTATAGATATAGAACTTGGTTTTAACCAAAAATTCAAATGCCAAAATCGCCATCTATTGTTGACTTTTACTGACAAGCCATTTTGGAAGTGGGCAATAATGGAAGGTAACAAAGTATTGACATCTTACGAAATAAACCTGTCAGACCCACAAATTGGACCGAACATAGAATGCAGTGATGAAGAATATAATAATTATATATTTGACTTCATATTAGGAAACCTTGTTTTAGGTAAAACAGCGCAAGATTTTTATTAAATGGGTTGTATATGTAAAAGTACGAACGTCCAACATGGTTTTTGCGTAATAATCCATACACACAAAGAAAATCCCGAATAGATTCTCAACAATAATATTTTTTTTAAAAGACATAAAAAAACCCCCTAATTTCTTAAGGAGTTTCTTGGTGGAGTGTCAGGGAGGGCAATCGAACTCTTAATCCCTATTTTGACCTTTTTTGAAGCTATAAAATGAAATATTTGATAAGTCATATTTACGCTTCTGGCTTTACTAGTTGGAGGGATTAAAACTTAGTTTCCTAGCCCACATAACTAAGTTTTTAAAAAAGCGCATTTCGACAAGTATAAAACAGTAGTTTTACAAAACCTTATTAGCTTTAGGTATTTTTCATCGCAACTTGTATTCTGTCTATTTGGCTTAAATGTCTAATAATGTGATTGATGAAAAATTGAAAAGTGTCTCCCAATCGCAGCTTAATGAAACTTGAAATTGAAGTCTTAATCTTCACTTTATTTAAACTTACATTTCTTGATTGATTTAACAAATCCAAAAGTTTGATTTGTTGGTTTATAAATCTATCAATTATCGATTTGTCAAGTTTGGCATTCAATGGATTTTTGTCTTTAAAAGTTTTCATTTTATTTAGCTTTTCTTTTGGTAACATACTTTTGGCAAAGTAATTTCCTAAAATACCACTGTTAAATTCAATGTCAGTTTTAATGGTTGAATTTTTTATTTCATTTTCTATTTGTGGCAAATAAAAATCGCCATATAAATTCAAATGCTCCAAACACTCCAAGATGCTCCACGAAATTTCGTTTTCCTTCCATGTTAAGGTATTCAAATCATAACTTTGTAGTTTTTCTGCTTGGTTTATAATTTGTCTTGACTGCTCTAAAAGCATTTGTGTTAATTTTTCAGATTGCATAATTTAAATTTTTTATACAAAATTGTAAAAAGTATTTTCTTTAAACCTTGATTCAAGTCAAGACTTTTTTAATCGTGATAAAGTTTCGGCACTCATTCTTAAATAATTGGCAATATGCCTATTTGGGATTTCCTGAAAAAGTTGCGGACTTCTTTTTAAAACTCTTTCATATCTTTCTTTTGGCGAATTTGTCAAGATGTCAATTTCTCGTTCCATTTGTTGAATTACCAAATTTTCTAAAATTTTCATCCATAGATTTCTATTGCTTTCTGTTTCTAAAAATTTCTCTATTTGTTGTTTGCTCACAACTTTTATAACCGTTTTTTTTATCGCTTGAATAAATAAGTCAGAAGGTTTGCCTGTCAAAAAAGAGTCCAATGAAACAATTAAATTTTTTTTGTAGCCAAATCTGATTGTTTGTTCTTGATATTCATCTAAAACAAAAATCCTCACACTCCCACTTTCTATGTAATACAAATTTGTATCAATGCTGCCTTTCACTTTTAGAAATTCGTTTCTTTGAATGATTATTATATTGTCCGAAAGTTCAATAATTTCTTTCATTTCCTATCTGGTCGTGGGTTTCGGTATGTTTGCAGCCAACTTATATATCCTCATTATTTATTACTCATATCTGCCTTATTATTGGGGTATAAGTGCTACCTAATCAAGTAAAAGGTTTACAATAATACGCAAAAACAGAATACTGCAATTGGTGTTTTTTAATAAATTGAGATTTGTTGAAACAATAAAAATGGATCAATCTCAAAACCTGGGGAGGAATGTCAAAATAAAATCAGAAATTTGCAATCTAAGAATTTGATATGACCCCTATAGATCTTTTAAAATTTATGCTTCCTGATTTTTTAGTAGAACACT
>Ga0163161_10000539_pt1 | contig 30832 bp, 33 predicted proteins | sample S45metaG_FD_129847 | JGI IMG/M metagenome (GOLD analysis project Ga0163161, IMG submission 129847) | Switchgrass rhizosphere microbial communities from Kellogg Biological Station, Michigan, USA - S4-5 metaG | ecosystem: Host-associated > Plants > Roots > Rhizosphere > Soil | place: USA... | reverse complement strand
TACCGTAGTCGTACTTTACCTCGCTACATTAAACTATAAAAGATTGGATATTACCAAAGCAGCAAGCTTTAACTACCAGGGCACGGGGGCTACACAGTGGCTATTAATGTTCCCTTATGCACTTACCCCTATATTAATTTATTTGCCATTTGGCAAATTCGATAAACCTTATTGGGGATTGGTTGCCGTATCTGTTTTTGGCCTGGCCATGTTATTGTTAAGGGGCTTTTGGGTGAATTATATTGCAAAAAGATTAGAGTTACAACGTTATAAAATAGCCGAAGGCTTTAGAGAATAATTATGATTTTAGAAGTTAAGAATTTACAAAAAGTTTATGGCGATAAAATCGTTGTAAACATCGAAGATTTGCAGATTACCGCAGGCGAAACCGTCGGCTTAGTTGGAAATAACGGCGCTGGTAAAACCACTTTCTTCCGAATGCTTTTAGATTTAATCCGCCCAACTAATGGCGAGGTTTTATCAAAAGGCGAAAATGTAATGAACAACGATAACTGGAAGAATTATACTGCATCATTTTTAGATGAAGGTTTTCTGATTGATTATTTAACTCCGGAGGAGTATTTTATTTTTATTGGCAGTTTGAATAACTTGAGTGTGGCTGATGTTTCAGCTTACCTGAGCCAATATGGTGAGTTCTTTAATGGAGAAATATTAAACAGTGGAAAATACATCCGCGATTTTAGCAAAGGAAACCAGAATAAAGTAGGAATTGCGGCTGCCCTGATGCAGAAGCCAGAAATCTTAATTTTGGATGAGCCTTTTGCCAACCTCGATCCAACCACGCAGATCCGTTTAAAGAAATTGTTGAAAGAGCAAACAGGCAACATGACTACCTTTATCTCCAGTCACGATTTAAATCACGTTACCGACGTTTGTAACCGGATCATTTTGGTTGAAAAAGGGCAGGTAATTAAAGATTTTAAAACAGATGAAAATACATTAAAAGAATTGGAGAGTTATTTCTCTGCTTAGTTTTTGTACTAAGAATGATACATTATCGAAGAGTCTCCATTATCAGGGACTCTTTTTTTTGCGTATAATTCTTATTTGTAGTAAAATTTGGGCGAAATAGATAGAAAATCCAGTTCGGTTACTTTTTGGCATTGTGTTTGAATATAAGGAGTAGAATTATAAATCTAGATTATTATGAGTATTTCAAAAGTAAGAATAGCAACATTAAGTATAGGGTTAGCAGTAGGTTCGATGGCATTCCAAAGTTGTGATAGTTTAACTAAGACACAAAAAGGAGCTGGCATTGGTGCTGCAGCTGGTGGTGTTATTGGTGCATTGATCGGTAAAAAAGCCGGTAATACAGCAGTAGGGGCCTTAATTGGTGGTGCTATTGGCGGTACAGCGGGAGCTTTTATCGGCCGTAGAATGGACAGACAGGCAGCTGAAATCCAGAAAGCTATTCCTAATGCAGAAGTTATTCGTGAAGGTGAAGGAATTATTGTAAAATTCGACAGTGGTATTTTGTTCGATTTTGATAAAACGGCTTTAAAAGATGCAGCTAAAACAAACATCCAGAGTTTAGCTTCTTCATTAAATCAATATCCTGATACGGATATCAAAATTATCGGTCATACCGACAGCCGTGGTACAGAACAATATAACATGGGCCTGTCAGAAAGAAGAGCAGCAGCAGTTAAAGCCTATGCCGTTTCTCAAGGCGTTCCATCATCAAGGTTAGTTACCATTGGCAAAGGTTTTGCTGAGCCAATTGCAGATAACGAAACTGATGCAGGCCGTGCAGCCAACCGTCGTGTGGAGATTGTAATCGTTGCTAACGATGCATTAAAAGCGACAGCACAGAAACAAGGATAATATCGCAATTTCCCTCTACCTATGAGGTCATTATAAATGCAGCCCCAGTGTACATCCACTGGGGTTTTTTTGTGTTGTCAGATGTCGCCATCAAACGGAGAATAGTTGTGGTGTCGGATGTTATCATCTGACACTATATGAGCTTTAATAAATTCCCTGTTTAGTGGCTCACCAAATAATAAGAAAGATCAAGGCGATAGTCATAAGTATTTTTAGTTGTGGTGCCAGATGGTAACATCTGGCACTAGTTAATGAATTAATCTGTTTTTTTGAAAATCAGGTTTCTGTGTGTATCGGTTCCGAAAGCCCTGCTATCCACTTCAAGCCTCCACTGCGTTACGGGCTTTCCGTTTCTATCAGGTTTAGTTATCTTGGTTTGGTGCTGGGCAGGCCAAATCAGAAGTTTTCTAGTTGATCTGCAACCTCAAACAGTTGCAAGAAACGAATGGTTTAAACGGGATCCGATAGCTATCGGATGAAGCGGCATCCTTCCAATCCCGATCCTTCATCGAATTGGAAGATATAGCGAAAAGCCCTACTAACTTAAATAGATGTAATGGCCTTGCTTTCCAAAACCTATAAATGATCGTGTCGGATGGCAACATCCAACACCACGATAAGATATTGTGCCGTCAGATGTTACCATCTGATGGAGTAGATTGATGCCGGATAGAAATATCCGACACCACGATAGGTTCTAAGAATAAATATCTTCGAAATAACTTACTACTAGCGATTTCATTAGCATTTCCTGCTCGAGCATGGTATAGGGAGGTATTGCTTTTATTAACTTCCAATGTGGCCAGCCATCCTGATCTAGGCCTTCAAGCTCATAAAAGCCCATTTCGCTCAATAAACGGCAGGTAGCAATGTGCATCAGCTCTTCTTTTTGGCGTTTACTGTATTTCTTTGGTCCTTTGCCCAATTCCTGAACACCAATTAGAAAAAGCATTACTTTTAAATCAGGAAAATCCGAATCAAATTCCTTTGAAATCTTTTCCTGTAAAACTTTCCACTTGGCATTAATCTCCGACGGCTTCATATCTTGCAAAGATAATGTAAAAAGGTGTAAGGCCTAAGTAAAAGCTTTGCTGTTTTAACATTAAAGCTTGAATCGTAATTGTATTTTTAGCTACATTTATAACCTATGGATACGAATATCAATAAAACAATTAATGCCGGTTTATTAGCTTATGGCATGTCGGGGAAGGTTTTCCATGCTCCTTTTTTACAGGCACATAGTGGGTTCAATTTAAAGGCTATAGTAGAACGCAGTCATAAAAATGCGGTTAACGACTACCCTAATATTACAAGTTATAATAGCGTTGATGAGCTTTTAAATGATACCGAAATAGAATTGGTTGTGATTAATACACCCAATAATCTTCACTATGAACATTCGAAAGCAGCATTAACCAGGCATAAACATATTTTGGTTGAGAAACCGTTTACAGCAACAGCAACACAGGCAAAAGAACTTTTTGAACTTGCGGATAGTGTAGGCAAACAAATCTTTTTCTACCAGAACCGCCGTTGGGACAGTGATTTTACCTCGGTTAAAAAAGTAATAGAAAGTGGTAAATTAGGTAAATTGAACGAAATGCACCTGCGTTACGATCGCTACCGTAATGTAATTGGACCGAAGGCATTTAAAGAAAACCCAGTAGAGGCCAGCGGACTTTTATACGATTTAGGCCCGCACCTGTTAGACCAGGTAATCTGCCTGTTTGGCAAACCATTGAATTACCATAAAATTCTGGGTAAAAATAGAGTAGGTACTTTGGTCGACGATTATTTCTCGATCCAACTGAGTTACCCAAATAGTTTGTATGTTTTTGTTACGTCGAGCATGTTGGTGGTAAACCCACAGGCAGGATTTGTTTTACATGGTGTAAACGGAAGTTTTATTAAACAAAGAACCGATATTCAGGAAGAACAGTTGCTGGCGGGTATGAAATTAACCGATCCGGGTTATGGCGTTGAGCCCGCAAGTAAAGATGGTTTATTAACAACCATTGATGCTGAAGGCCATAAAACCGAGGAAACAATTCCATCAGAAGTAGGAAGTTATTTGCCGCTTTTTGAGGCCGTTTATCAAGCAATAAACAACAATAAACCTTATCCGGTTACACGCGAGGATGTTTTGATCCAATTAGAAATTATCGAAAGCTAATATAAACCATCATCCAATCTGAGTAATCCCCTAATCTGTGTAATCCCATTTATGAACTCGCTTCCTCTTGCCTACTTAATTCCTATCTTTCTAATTGCCCTTTATCTCATCCTTAAAAAAAAGAAGGTGGCTATTGAGCCTTTAACGGATATAGACAAAAAAATACTGGATGATTATGTAGGGTATTACCATAACCTTGATTCGACCGATAAGCTGAGGTTTGAACAGAAAGTGGCCGCGTTTTTTAGCACGGTTAAGATAGAAGGGGTAGGCTTAGAAATGACAACATTAGACGAATTACTGATTGCCTCGAGCGCAGTTATCCCCATTTTTGGTTTCGACGATTGGCAATACAAAAACTTAACCAGCGTTTTATTATATCCGGATACCTTTAACAAAGATTTTCAGTTTGAGGGTGGCGAAAGGAATATTATGGGCATGGTAGGTACGGGTTATATGAATGGACAGATGATTTTATCACGCTCGGCCTTGCGACACGGTTTTTCTAAAAGTGCAGGGAAAGAAAATACGGCTATACATGAATTTGTACACCTTTTGGATAAATCTGACGGCGCAACAGACGGTGTACCGGAGAATTTAATTGCACACGAATATACTTTGCCCTGGATTAAGATGATGCATGAGGAAATGGAAAAAATTGAAGATAATAAATCGGATATTAATCCATATGCCATCACCAATCAGGCAGAGTTTTTTGCTGTAGTTTCTGAATATTTCTTTGAAAAACCTGAACAGTTAAGGGATAAACATCCGGAATTATATTTTCAGCTAAGCCGCATTTTTGCGCAACAGCCTGCAGGTTAAAATGGTCAATTATCAAATGAAAATATTTGCAACAATTATCTGGAGCCTGGTCTCGATAAGTGCCTTTGCGCAGAAAACCTATGTGTTAAGACAAAATTATCCAACGGGTTATAAGTATGATTTCACACTCACTTCCGAACAGATCATTAATCAGAAAATTGCTGGCCGCGATGTACATCTAACCCAAAGCATAGGAACAGATTATACTTTTGATATCACCGAAGGCCATAGTGGCGAGAAGGATGTGAAAGTAACTTACAACAAAATTTCTATGAAATCAGTTGCGATGGGAAATACCATGACCCTTAATTCAGATGATCAGGATAGTACCAAAAAGAATCCCTTTAGCGGTTTAAAAGGGGCGTCTTTTTATATGACTGTAACCCCTAATGGTAGCATTAAAACCGTTGCCGGTATAGATAAAATGCTCGATAATATGGCGGAAAGGATGACTAAGGACACCAGTCAGGTTAAACAGATTAAAAATGCTTTAAGTAAACAATTTAGCAACGAGGTGGTGAAACAAACCATGGAATCGTCATTTAAAATTTACCCTGATAAACCCGTTAAAATAGGGGATAGCTGGACCGTTGATACCAAAATGCAGATGAGTATGCCGATTGAAACAATTACACAATACACATTGAAAGAGGTAAAAGATGGAATTGCCACACTAGGGGTAAAAGGCACATTGGTATCAAAAGGGAATTTTGAAGTGATGGGCAACAAAATGGAAGCTGATTTACAAGGAACCAACTCTGGAGAAACCTCAGTTGATATGAAAACCGGAATTGTACTTAACAGCCACCTTCGCGTTGAGCTATATGGTAAAATGAAATCGATGGGGCAGGACATCGATTTCGAAATGCAGGGCATTAATAAAATTGTAGGGAAAGAGGTTAATTAGAAATTAAGTTCGCTATTCCTACTGTCAGTCTGAGCCTGTCGAAGACCCTTATTCTTAAAAGAAATCAAAAAAAATTTCCTTCGACTACTTGTCCCGATTTTCTTCGGGAAGCTCAAGACGACATCTTTTTTGATTTGACTTCGTCGTATTATAAACTACCTGTTAATGCCACTAGAAATTCCGTCGGAATTTCGATATGTGGAATATGGCCGCAGGCATCAAATTCGATAATTTTAGCACCGATAATTTTGGCTGCAGTCTGCTTTCCTAAAAGTTTATACTGGCCATGTAAAGCCTGTTGATCTGGCGTAAGCAGACCTTTTCCCACGATGGTTTTGTCTTCCTTACCGATAAATAAAACAGTAGGTACTTTTAGGTTCTGAAATTCATATACCACAGGTTGTTCATAAATCATGGTATAAGTTAGTGCGGCTACTTTAGCCCAGCGCGGGTAGTCGGAACTATTGGTTACCCCTCCCGCAATGCTTACCAGGTATTCGTATTCAGGTTTCCAATACGTAAAGTAAGAGCCTTGGTAATACTTTCGTACGCTCTCAGCTGTGGTTTTAAGTTCCGTTTGGTACTGTTGTGCCGTGGTGATGTAAGGAATGAAAGTTTTATAATCTTCGAGCCCGATTGGATTTTCGAGCAAAAGTTTTTCAGTTGTTTCCGGATACATCAAAGCAAAACGAGTAGCCAGCATACCGCCCATACTATGACCTAAAACCACGGTTTTTTGAACGCCTAGGGTATCTAGAAGTCTTTTATTCCAGGTAGCCATTTGGTGGAAACTGTAATGGATAAATGCTTTAGATGATTTACCAAAACCAATTTGATCGGGTACGATAACCCGGTAACCGATGTTGGTTAAGGCTTTAATTACGTTGCCCCAGTAATAACCTCCAAAGTTTTTCCCGTGGAAAAGGATGGCTGTTTTTCCATTTGCATTGGCAGTTGGCGCAACATCCATATAAGCCATTTTTATATCTTGCCCTTCGGTATTGATGGGAAAATATTTAACCGGATATGGGTATTTAACGTTATCAAGGGTGATAGATAGGGTGTCTGTTTTTTGTGCATGTACATAACTAAAAACGAACAGGCTGAGGGCAAATAAAAGAAAATATCTCTTCATGATTGGTATTGATGTAAAAACTAAAAAGCTAATTGGCCCAAGTTAAACTTTTGCCAATTAGTTAGCTTAAAAATCATGCCCTTTTTAAATAACCAGAAGAAAAGGTTTGTGAAAATACATTATTGAATAAAAATCCAGATAAGCAAATCTTATCTGGATTAAAATTATTTCTTAAACAGTTGTTTAAGTAAAGGTGTTGGGATCTGTAATGTTGTAGCATTTGAAAAATCGGCAGCAAAGGTTTTTACATCAACATTTAGAAGCTTTACACTTGATGTGTCTGTTGTTTTAATACTCAGATTATCAAAAGGGAATGGTTTTTTGTTATTTTCATCCATGTTTCCGATTTCAATCTCTGAATTATTTGCCGTAATATATAAATCTTTAAAAACGTTGGTATAGCCACTAAACTTAGTTTTGTTTAGATTGAGGTAAAGTTTCCCGATTTTGGTTGGGTTGATTACACTTGTTATTTTTCCTGTCTCATCGTTAGTTGTAATGTCTCCCGATAAGAATAAACTTCCTCCATTATCAATATCCAATAGTAAGGAATCTGAATGGGCACTAAATTCCAGGAGATCTGTGTTAGCAACTGAAGCTTTGTTAATTTTTGGACAATAAATCACGATAACAATTTTTTCAATGCCATTATCCTCACTAAAATTTTTAATCGATAGTTGAAGTACGCCGTTTGCATCTACCTCATACTTTAAATCGTTTTTAAACTTTTCTTGAATCTTAAGGCCATACTTATTATCTTCTTTTACATAAAGCTGTACACTAAAACCCTTTGCATCTTTAATCTGAACTGCATTGAAAGGCGATCGCAATGAAATGCTAACCCTTTCTTTTGATTTTTGTTCGAAAGACTCATTGTTGATATTTTGTGTTCCTAAATAGGTGTCTTCAGGACCTTTTTCTTTATAATTTACCTTGATATTTATGCCTACCACTAAAATCGGTATAACAATTAATAGCACCGCCAGGCTAATTAATAGTTTATTGCTTGTTTTCATATTTTTAAGCGTTAAAATTTTCTTTTACAAATGTTTCGTATTTGCTTTTCAGTTCATCAAAGCCAATATTTAATAAATAAATGTTCCTGAATACTACTGGAAGCTCATCATCCATAAAAAGCACTTTTCTATAACTTTTCACATGGTCAATGGCATCATCGCTAACGAAAAAGCCGATTCCCCTTTTATTATTGATAATGCTCTTGTTTTGCAGTAGTTCGTAGGTACGCATTACTGTATTTGGGTTAACCTCAAGTTCAACCGCTAATTCCCTAACTGAGGGTACTTTTTCTTCGGCTTTCCATTTTCCGAGCAAAATATGTTCACAAACATATTCCGCAATTTGAAGGTATATTGCCTTGTTATCTCTAAATTCCATATCTATCCCTTTAATTAAACTTCTTTTTCTTTAAGACGGATGTAAGTAATCGTCCAGATAATTAAAGTGATGATGCTTGTTACCAATAAAATTGTTAGCAAAACCCAGTCTTTATCTTCTTTTCTAAAATGATGATGATTAGCAACTTTACCCTCCATTAACCATATCGAAAGTTTAATCACCAGGTAAGATGCCAGGCCAATAAAAACCATCACAGATAGTGCTGTTTTAATATAGTGGAAACGGTTAAAGTAAACAGATCCTAAAAGGAACAGGCTGGTAATAAGAAAGGGGAAAGCAAAAAAGGAGCCGCAATATTTTCTATAGCCTTCATCATTAAATACCTGATAAGTAATCGTCTCAACTTCTCTAACAGCCCCGTTTTTTGGCAAGAGGCCTTTAAAGGTATCAAGGTGACTGTTCAGGTATTTTACAAAGGCCAAATCTGTTAAATAAAAGATCAACAGATAGCTAAACAAACTTATTATTGCTGTGTAAGCTACACCTGCCAGAAATTTTTCGAATACTGAAGCAGGTGTCATCAGTTCTAAAATGGCCCTTGATTTCTGTCCCAGGATATTAAAATAACTACTGGCTATGATACTGATAAAAACAAATCCCAAAATCAGGAAAAGAGGATAGCGGAAACGCATATCAAGGTTACCGTCATAGTCAAAATTATTATCTTTAAGTGGTGAGGGTATACTGTAGCTATAAAATCCCACTACGATTCCCAATAACACTACTAGACTAATGAGGTAAATTTTTCCAAAATCTAACCATTGTCTTTTAAGCAATAAGCCAAATCGATTGATATTAAATGTGTTGTTCATCGCTTAACTGAATAAAGGTTTAAATTTGATTTTTTCTGCAAGTATGGCATTGAAAAGAAGCTCCATATCTAATTTGCTTTCTTCCTGGTGATAGTTTGGCATAACAGCATTATAACCAGAGAGTGATGCCTCCGCATAAATGATGCTATCATCGATTTCTTTAACTTTCTTGAAGGTTAACTTTGCTGTAATTTCTTCTACTGAAGCTTTAAGGGCGATATCGTTATCATCAAGCATAATCACGGTATCTATCAGGTTGTCCAAATCCCTAACCTGGTGGGTAGAGATGATGATACAACGCTCATCTGTCATGGCTGTGGCCATAATTTTTCTAAACTGCGCTTTAGAAGGAATGTCTAAGCCGTTAGTAGGCTCATCCATAATCACCAGTTTCGCCTGTGTAGCCAGGCCAAAGGCGATAATTACTTTTTTCTTCTGGCCGTAACTCATGTTAATGAGTTTCTGTTCAACAGGAATATCAAATTCCTTAATTAGATCGGTGAAATAATCATGATCGAAATTTTTGTAAAACGGAGCGTTTGCTTTTAAATAGGCATCTATTTTTACTGAAGGCAAATAAAATTCTTCTGGAATAAAACAAATCTGCTCTAAAAGTGCAGGCTGTCTTTTAGCGGGGTTAAAGCCCATCACATCCAATGTGCCACTCTGTGCATATACCAAACCGGCAAGATTTTTCAGCAGGGTGGATTTACCTGCTCCATTTTTCCCAAGCAAACCGTAAATATGACCATTGCTTAACCGCATGCTCATATTTTTAAATAATGGCTTATGCTTGCTGTAGCCAAAATTAAGATTGTTAATGTTGATCATATCTACTGTATTAGTTAAATAATACACTAATGTATGACGTTGTTTGATGATCTCCAAATTATTTTGAAAAAAGTTTAGCTGTAAACGAATAAGGGTTAGCGTTTTCACGCCCATCACTCCGCGCATTCCGCCCTCGTCTACGCCACGGAAAGGTAAAATATCAGTTTAATAATTGTTGCATTAAAACATCCTTAATGTGGAGATTGTATGTTTGTAGTATATCGATATAGTATGGATACAAAATGGGCATATTTACTTAGCCGCTTAGCAATTGGTTTAAGTTTTTTCGGACATGGTTTGGTACGTTTACCAAAACTTTCGGGTTTTAGCCATTGGATGGTAGGGCAATTTTCTAAATCGTATTTACCGGATGCATTGGTCATCCCCTTCAGTTATATTTTGCCATTTGCCGAATTTATAGCGGGGTTAATGATTATATTGGGATTATTTACAAGACAAGGATTATTATTTGCGGGAGTAATTTCTTTAGCGCTTATTTTCGGAACAACAATAATTGAGAATTGGGAGGCACTGCCTTCTCAACTCGTCCATGTGGCATTTTTATCGGTACTACTCGCTTACTTACCACATAACAGTTATGCGGTTGATAAAATCATTAAAAAATAATTATGGAATACAGAAAAATTGGAAACTCAGATTTAGAACTTTCAGTAATCACTTTTGGTGCCTGGGCAGCTGGCGGATGGATGTGGGGAAGTACAGATAGAAACGATGCGATTAACGCAATTAAAGCAGGTTACGATTTAGGGGTTACATCAATCGATACAGCTCCAATTTACGGTCAGGGCGATAGTGAAGAAATTGTGGGCGATGCGATAAAAGGCATCTCACGGGATAAATTACAACTGGTAACCAAATTCGGGATGCGTTGGGATCTGGCCAAAGGCGATTTCGGCTTTAAGAGTAAAAACAACGACGGAAAAGAGATTGATATTTATAAATATGCTGGAAAAGAAAGTGTAATTTATGAATGCGAACAATCTTTGAAACGTCTGGGCACCGATTATATTGACCTTTACCAGATCCACTGGCCGGATGTAACCACACCGATCAGCGAAACTTTCGAAGCGGTGAACAAATTAATTGAGCAGGGTAAAGTGCGTTATGCCGGGGTATGCAATTATAATATAGCACAATTGAAAGAGGCAGATCAAACGCTGGAAATTATTTCTAACCAGATTCCATTTAGCATGGTAAACCGCGGTGTTGAGGAGGAAATTGTTCCATATTGCATCGAGAAAAATAAATCCGTTTTGGCTTATAGTCCGATGGAGCGTGGTTTGTTAACTGGAAAAATGACCGCCAATTACAAGTTTGAAGAGGGTGACCACCGTCAGGGGAATAAATTTTTCTCGTCAGAAAATATTGAAAAAACAAATGCATTTTTGGCTAAAATAAAACCATTGGCCGATGAGAAAAATGCTACCCTATCTCAATTGGTTTTGCGTTGGACGGTTGAACGCCCAGGCATTACCATTGCTTTGGCTGGCGCCAGAAATGAAAAACAAGCTGTACAAAATGCAGAAGCCATAAACGTAAAATTAAACGCTGAAGAGATTCAGTTTATTAATAAAGCATTAAAGAACGCTGGTTTTTAAACTTAAACTGCAAAGAAAGAAGGAATACGCAAAGAACATAGAGATTAAGGTCTTCGATTTCTTTGCGAAAAAATTCTGCGTCCTTTGTGGTTAAACAAACAAGATATGTCTAAATTATTTTCTCCTTTTACCATAAAGGATGTAACCTTAAAAAATAGAATTGTCATCTCCCCAATGTGCCAGTATTCGGCTATTGATGGTTTTGCCACCGATTGGCATTTAGTGCATTTAGGAAGCCGTGCCGTTGGTGGTGCAGGTTTAATTATCCAGGAAGCTTCTGCAGTAACTGCAGATGGAAGAATTACCTATGCCGATTTGGGCATCTGGAAAGATGAACATGTAGCTAAATTAAAACAGATTGTTTCGTTTATCCATGATAATGGAGCAATTGCAGGCATCCAATTGGCACATGCAGGTAGAAAAGCCAGTTGTGAAGTGCCTTGGAATGGCGGTGAGCAGCTAGCTGCAGGTGAAAACAGCTGGAAACCGGTTGCACCATCTCCAATTTCTTTTAAGCCAGGACAGGTTGAACCACATGAATTAACGATTTCAGAAATTCAGGATATTGTTTTTGCTTTCAGGGCGGCTGCTAAACGTGCATTGGCTGCAGGCTATAAAGTAGTAGAAATACATGCTGCACATGGTTATCTGTTGCATCAGTTTTTTAGTCCATTGAGCAATAAACGTACAGATGTTTACGGCGGAAGTTTCGAAAACCGCATTCGTTTGGTGATCGATGTGGTTGAAGCCGTACAATCGGTATGGCCAGAAAACTTGCCTTTATTTGTTCGCATTTCTGCAACGGATTGGACGGAAGGTGGCTGGAACGAGAATGACTCGCTACAATTGGCTGCGGTGTTAAAAGATCGCGGTGTAGATTTAATCGATACCTCATCAGGTGGTAATGTTCCTGATGCATTTATCCCTGCAGGCCCAAATTACCAGGTTCCTTTTGCTGATAAGATCAGAAACGAAATTGGCATTTATACAGGTGCAGTAGGCGTGATTGTAGAGGCACAGCAGGCGGAAGAAATCTTAGAACAAGGCAAAGCTGATTTGATTTTTATTGCCCGCGAATCGTTACGTGATGCTTATTTTCCTACACATGCGGCGCAAGTGCTTGGCGATGATACCGAATGGCCAAATCAGTACGTTAGGGCTAAGAGGGAGACGAGTAAGAAGTAATTGAGGGCAACAAATATCCTCACCAACCGTCATTTCGAGCGGAGTGCAATGCAGCCGAGAAATCTGTCTCGAGATAGATCTCTCCATTTCGCTGCGCTTCAGTCGAGATGACGATTCATATTAGTGGGTGCGCGTACTAAAACAAAAAGCGGAGTGATCTTATAGATCAACCCCGCTTTTTGTCTGTAAATGGTATTTAGTGAGTTTATTTTACCAGCGTAAAAGGAACATACAATCCGAAAGTGATATTTCTACCGGTATTGTAAACACCTAAATTAGGATTCTCCTGATCGAAACGGCCTGGTTTAAATCTACTTAAAGCATCATAATATTTCTGATCTAACAAGTTGTTGGCTGAAACAGATAATTTGATTGGCTGTTTGCCTAAATTAAATGTAGCACCAATACCTGCGTTTAATAGTGTATAACCACTGGTTGGCGTTTCGAAAACATCATCTACACGCGTTTGTTTAAATGCTGAGTTGATACCCACAGATAGGTAGGCATCATTTGTTCCTTTAAGTTTAGGCTCGAAACGCAACTCGTTTCTCAAAGTTCCTGCAGGAATAAATGAAAGCGGTTTGTTTAAAGTGTTATTCTGCGCATGAACGTATCCAAAGGTATTCTCGAAGTGGATAAACGGAACAGGGTGGATGGTTAAGCTTGCTTCAGCTCCGTAAAGATTCGCATTTACCTGTCCATAACGGTATACATCGTAAAGTGTACCATCAGCTACTCTTTGTTCGCCATTGTTGGAAGCATAAATGTAATTGTGGATGTAGTTGTTATATACACTTGCACTTGCACTTACAATTTTTCCTTCATATTCTAAAGCTGCATCTACCTGATAACTGCGCTCAGGACTTAAGCCTGAGTTACCGATTTCATATCTAAATGTACCTTCGTGCACACCGTTTGAGCCTAGCTCTGCCGGGTTTGGCGCACGAAATGCAGAACCTGCATTGGCTTTAAAATTCAGCTCATCATTAAACTGATGGGTAAAACCCAATGCGCCACTTACATTGGAAAACTTATTTTTGAAAGGTGCAAAAAGCTCTTCTCCGTCATCAAACAATTGTTTTCCGTTGTTTTTTCTAAAGTCATAACGCGCACCGATGCTAAATGTATTGTTCTCCCAGTTTTTCTTGGCAAAAGCAAAAACACCTAAACCAAAAGTATCATAAGCTGGAATTAAAAATTCTGTTCCTTTATTTTGGCTATGTGCATCGTCTACACTTACACCAAAAACAGGCTGCCATCCATTGGTTTCGTGTATGTAGTATTTCAGGTCTGCATTGTAGGTTTTAAGATCGAAGAATAAGGCTGGGTCTGGTCCATCTAACTCGCGACGTTGGTTTTGCTGATAGCCAAAATCGGCTTTCAAATTACCGTCACCGATAATGAAATTGTTATTTAAGGCAATTTTAAAGTGTCGGATATCCTGACGAGGGTATTCTAAAGTACGGTTTTTATAATCATCGTTGGTAAAAGCACTACCATCTTCTTTTACAAAATTTCCATTGTCATCTAAAGTCGGCTCATAAAAGCCAATATTGTTATGAAAGTTCGAAACATTTAAATGGGTATAACCCCAGCTTTTATTTAAACCTACCATACCACTTAAATCGGTTTCGTTAAAGCCCGAATTAGGGAAGTAACCTGTTGGTGTTTTAAAAGAGTAAGCATTTTTATACGTTCCACGGGCTCTCCAAACAAACCCATTTTCGTTGCCATTTAACATTAACGAATTAGCGGTAAGGCCATTATTTGTAGAGTAATTGGTAATAAATTCACCTTTAATCTGCCCTTCTGGTGCGGTACTTGGCTCTAATAGGTTAATTACACCGCCGAGTGCATCAGAACCGTACATTAACGATGCTGCGCCACGTAAAACTTCAACGCGGTCTGATTTAAACTGATCGATTTCAATACCGTGCTCATCGCCCCATTGCTGGCCCTGTTGTTTTATCCCATCATCTAAAGTTACAATTCTGTTGTAGCCCAAGCCTCTGATTACAGGCTTAGAAATAGATGGGCCAGTGGTAATCTGCGACACACCGGGTATTTTAGTCAACGCATCAATTAAATTGGTTGAAGGCTGTAAAAGCTGATCCTTGCCAATAACTGCAGAAGAAGCACTATTTCTTTTGCTGGTACTGCTGATCAAACTTCCGGTAATTACAATCTCCTTTGTTTCAATTGCAGTAGGTTGTAAAGAAAATTCTAATCCAGCTGCGCTGGCAAAGTTTACTACCTGTGTAGCGGTTTTATAGCCTACATAGTGCACCTCAACCAGATAACTTCCTTTTGAAGGAAGGTTATTCAATGTAAATTCTCCGTCATTGTTGGTTACGGCAGAAACTTTTAAATCAGGGATAAAAATGGTTGCACCTGGTAATGTTTGTTTGGTGCTGGCATCAATAACCTTACCAGTTATATTCTTTAAAGCGGCAGCAAAAACGGTGCTGCTTAATAATGTATATAGAATTACTAAGCCAATAAGCTGTAATTTTTTCATGTGTTGTAGTAAATAAAAATGATAGAAAAACCAAAGCCATAGCGTAATGAAGCTGGTTTTAGTTTCTCATATAAATAATTTGATTAAGCGCGGATGCGCTTGAAAAGAAAAAATTATGCTAAAGGAGGACCTCGTAAGCAAGTGCGCTTTATTTCGGTAAAGGCATTCTTTAAGGTAGGTTCGGTTCGGCTAAAAATTTTGGCCGATAAGAAGATTCTGTAAATGTGGTGCGTTTGCACATAATTTTTTTCAAAACTCGCATTACAGATTAAACAGGTATCGCCGTGGGCCTGCACGTGGCTAACATGTTTACAGTTGACCTCTTTCTGCACAACCGGAAGAGGGGTATGGTGGTGAAGTACACTCCACGGAGTTAAAGCAATAGCAAATACGATCAGCATAAATGCCGATAAATATTTTTTAATGTTTTGTCTATGCTTTTTCAACAGGGCAAAAATAGTAATTCCTAAGCAATTATATATATTTACAAAGTAACATTGTATTTGCGCTGTTTTGACTGGTGATTTAATCAATAGTTTAACGTAAGAAGGGGCTAAATCTTCTAATAAATTATTGAAGTACCAATTGTAAGCCCATTTCGTTATTATTTACAATAAGTAAAACGAACAATTAATGAAATTTATCAGGAAAAATATATTCAACGCATTATTTATCATTATCCTTTTGATAATTGTTTTGGTACCTGATGCAAAAGCATTTTTAATTAAGAGCTTAATGGAAATCGGTTTTTATTCGCCAAAAGTTGAAAACCCAGAGGAAATCGTAACGAGCCTTAACGGGATCCGGTTTAAGGATATAAATGGAAATGTGATTGATCTTGGCGATTTAAAAGGTAAAGTTATTTTTCTTAATTTTTGGGCAACCTGGTGTCCTCCATGTAGAGCAGAGATGCCATCAATCAATAAATTATATACTCAGTTTAAAGATGATAAAAATATCGTTTTCATTTTTGCAGATGCGGATGGCGATTTTGCCAAATCGGGCAAGTTCATGGCCGATCGTAAATATACAATGCCGATTTATAAAGTAGAAAGCGAGATTCCTGAAAAAGTATTTGCTGGCGCTTTACCAACAACAGTTATTTTTGATAAACAGGGCAGATTGTCTTTCAGGCATGAAGGCGTAGCCAATTATGCAGATAAAAAGATTGTCGACTTTCTCAATAAGTTAAAGAACACAAAATAACTTTCTCCAATAACCCGAACATTCCTAATCCTTCCTAAAATTTGAGGTTCAAATGATATTTCTATTTGTAATATATGTAGTTAACTACATATATTTGTTGAATAATATTTAGCGATGCAAAACGATTTTAAAATTGAACGGTTAGATAATCAATTCTGTGAAGCGATTATTGGGTTAATTCTGCCCATCCAACAAATAGAATTTAATGTAGATATCGATTTGGCAGCACAGCCAGATTTGTTGGATATAGAAAAAAATTACGATGGCTCCGGCGGTGCTTTCTGGGGTGCAAAATTAAATGGTAAATTGATTGGAACTATTGCTTTAATTGCCGTACCCGAGCATCAATCGGGGGCAATCAGAAAAATGTTTGTTAAAAAAGAATTCCGAGGGAAAGATTTGGGTGTTGCGCAAGCTTTATTGAAAACACTTCTAGCCTACTGTAAAGATAATAACCTGAATGAGGTATATTTGGGTACAAAAGACATATTACAGGCCGCCTGCCGTTTTTATGAACGTAATGGATTTGAACAAGTTGCAATGGAAGATTTGCCGGCATACTTCCCTCGGATGGCTGTAGACAATGTTTTTTATAGCCTGGATTTAAAATCTGTTTGATGGAACAAAATGTAATTGATGCTTCTGGTTTATTGGCCATTTCTACCCGCTTGCAGAGGCTCAGCGACCAGATCCGTAAAGATGGCTTGTTAATTTATAAAGCATTTGGAATTGATTTTCAACCCAAATGGTTCCCTGTGCTTTATACTTTATATAAAAAATCGACCATGAATGTGGTTTCGCTGTCAGATGAAATTGGTTACGCACACCCTTCTACCATCAGTTTGTTAAAAGAATTGGAGAAGGAGAAACTGATCCGGTCTAAAAAAGATAAAGTAGATACCCGTAAACGTTTGGTTGAACTCACAGAAAAGGGTACAGCACTTCTTTCTACCATGGAACCTGTTTGGGAGGTGATTATTAAAGCTACAGCAGAAATTACGAACACTCAAAACAACTTAATGAAGGCTATAAATGAGGTTGAGGCATCGTTAAAGGAAAAAAGCTTTTTAGAAAGGGCAGAGGCTTATATTAAGAAATGAGTGAAGGATAGAATGATTGGATGATGGATTGGGAAAATGATTGATTGACGGAGAGGGTTAACCAATGATTTTACTATTTTTGCCCCCATGATTTCATTTTTCGAGGCTTCACTTAAGCAACTTTCTATCCACCATACAGGCAATAAATTGCTTGAGGAGTATTATAAATTATCTGATGCGCCGCTAAAAATTGATGATGAAGTGTTGGGAAACCTGCTAATGCAGTATTTCTTAAAACCTTTCGAAAAGGTAAATGAAGTCTACCGTTTTTATCACCCCAACGATAATTTAGAATTGAACGAAGTATTCCATTTTGTTCATGAAATTTTCGAAAACAACGAACTTTTTCACGAAGATTCGCAACAACTGGCCAAACATTTATACGATGTAGCCAACCACCCAAAAATTAAATCTGGCGAACTGTATGTCGCTTATTTTGAAAAGGTGCAGATAGAGGGCGAGCAATTGGATGTGGTTGGCGTTTTTAAATCCGAAACAAAAGATACTTACCTAAAAGTTTACCCTGAGCAGGATGGATTTAATGTAAGTTACGAGCAAGAAGCCATCAGTATTAATAAATTGGATAAAGGCTGCCTGATTTTTAATGTTGACAAAGAAGAAGGTTACAAAGTTGTGGTGTTGGATCAATCGAAAAGCAGCAACGATTCTGCTGTTTACTGGAAAGATGAATTCTTGAAGCTGAAGATCAGGAACGACAGTTATAACCAAACCAATAATGTTTTAGGGGTTTACAAAAACTTTGTTACGCAGAAACTTGATGATGATTACGAAATTAGCAAAGCGGACAAAATCGATCTCCTAAACCGCTCGATGAAGTATTTCAAAGAAAAAGAAACCTTTGATATTGAGGAATTCGGGAATGAAGTAATCGGTAATGCCGAAGGGATCGAATCATTCAAAAACTATAAGAAGAATTACGAACAGGAGTTTGAAAGTCCGATTGCTGATAACTTTGAAATCGCAGAATCTGCTGTTAAAAAACAAGCCCGCGCCTATAAAAGCGTATTAAAGCTGGATAAGAACTTCCACATCTATATTCATGGCAATAAAGACATGATCGAAAAAGGTTACGACGATGATAAATCGATGAACTTTTACAAGGTGTATTTTAGGGAAGAGGAGTAGGTTTTAGTCTAAAGTCAGTAGTCTTCAGTCATGAGTCGATTTTAGACTACGGACTCAAGACTGAGGACTAAATCCTTTGTTGTGCCAATTCCCCGGTCTGTGTCCCCACAGACCGGAACTAAATTTTATTTTCTATTTTTAAATAATGGACAATAATATTTTCAAACAAGATCGCAACTCAAAAATGCTTTTGGGTGAAGTATATTTTTGGACGGATACGGTTAAAGACTGGAAAAAGATATTTTCTCAAACCAGGTACAAAACCATATTAATAGATACCTTAAGGGTGCTTGTAAAGAGAAAGAAAATTATCGTGTATGCTTTTGTGATTATGCCAAATCATTTACATTTAATATGGCAAATGATTGAAACTAATGGAAAAGAAATGCCTCATGCAAGTTTTAACAAGTACACTTCTCATCAAATTTTTCAGGATTTAAAACTTAATCATCCAGATGCATTGCCATATTTTAAAGTATCTGATGGCGAAAGAAATTTTCGTTTATGGCAGCGTGATCCCTTAGCTATTCTTTTGGATACGCAGGATAAACTTGAGCAAAAAATAGATTATATACATTATAATCCTTTACAAGTGCAATGGCAACTAAGTGAACAACCAGAAGATTATGAATGGTCTTCTGCCAGATTTTACGAAACTGGTATAGACAATTTTGGATTTTTAACTGATTATAGGAATCTCCTTTAATTTTATTTCGGTCTGTGAGGACACAGACCGAGGATTAAAGTCAGTAGTCTTCAGTCATGAGTCCGACTTTGGACTACAGACTAAGGACTCGTGACTAAATTCGCTGTTGTGCCTTTAACGCCAAATACTGGTTAATTACATTAACTGTAAGTTTTTGGGGAGGAGTAAGGATGGCTAAAATGCCATGTTTGTTGAGTTCCTTAACCATTAGTTTTTTCTCATAGATAAATTTCTCGGCAATGGTTTTATGGTAAATGCCTTCTACATCTTTTGCAGGTGCTGTACTTAATTCTTTTAGTTCAGTATTTTCGAAAAATACGACAGCCAGCAGGTGATGTTTTGCTATTCTTTTTAAGTAAGGCAACTGTCTTTGCAGCGCCGATAAACTTTCGAAATTGGTAAAAAAAACCAAAAGGCCCCTTTGTTTCACTACTGATCGTACCGCGGAATATAGTGCCTCAAGATTACTCTCCAGGTATCTCGTTTTTTCTTTATAAAGTACATTCATGATACTGCCAAGCTGAGAAGCTTTACGATCTGCTGGTACAACAGCGCCGATATTTTCAGATATCGTAATTAAGCCTGCTTTATCTTCTTTAAGCATGGCCACTTTCGAAAGTGCAACGGTTGCATTTATAGCATAATCGAGCAGGCTTAATCCTTCAAAAGGCATGCGCATTACACGCGATTTATCAATAACGCAATAAATATTCTGCGATTTCTCGTCTGTATAGGTATTCACCATTAAGCCACCTTTTCTGGCGGTAGCTTTCCAGTTAATGGTACGGATATCGTCACCACCAACATAGTTTTTAATCTGGTCAAATTCGCTGCTTTGTCCAACTTTCCTGATCTTTTTAATCCCGAATTCTGTTAGATAGCGTGAAGCGGCCATCAATTCGTATTGACCAAGATTAATAAAAGAAGGAAAAACAGGTAAGATCTTGGCGCCATCAAAATTATAACGGCGATTGATTAAGCCCAAAGGTGAACTGATGTACGCTCTAATAAAGCCAAAATCATACTCACCACGTTTCGTTGGTCGAAGGTTGTAGTGGATCGATTTTACTTCGGCAGATTTTAGATGAAGTTTAAAATCTTTATCCCGAAGTTGAAACTGAAAAGGTACTTCATCAATCACCCTGGCATTCACTCCAAAACCATAACTATTTTTGATTTCGATTTGTATCGGATTTTCATCGCCGTTACTCAAGCGTTTCGAGGTAATTCTTTTGGCGTCAATTCCTTGTGTATTTCGGTATAGAATAAAAATATCAATGAAAAATAAAACAATTACGGCGCCAGTGGCAATTTCAGGGATATCGCCCAGCCAGGCAAAAAAGAACTTCAACAAAAAAAGCACAATGCAGAGGCCTAAAGCTGCAAATAAGCGATCGCTTAGGAATAGATTGTTATAATATTGCTGAAAGAATTTTTTCACTATCGGGTTAATTGTAAAAGTTGGTTAATTGTTTAAACCGGTTAACTGTTAGTCGCCAACTGTAAACTGAAAATGGTCGACTGATAACTGACCTACCGTGGTACTTCAATTTTTTTAATAATCTGGCTAACAATGTCGCTTGTAGTTAATCCTTCCATTTCTTTTTCGGGTGATAACAATATCCTGTGCGCTAATACAGGGCCTGCAACCGCAATAATATCTTCAGGTGTAACAAAATCGCGGTTCTGAATAGCGGCGAAAGCTTTTGCACTGTGTACAATTGCTAAAGATGCCCTTGGCGAAGCACCCAGATAAAGTGATGAATTGTTACGGGTTTCATTTACGATTTTGGCGATAAACTCTAATAATTTTGGCTCTACGAACAAATTGCGGATGATTGCTCTAGCCTCTTGTATCTGTTTAACAGACAATACTGGTTTTACTTCGTTTAATAATGTTTTATTAACTAAGGCATGTTGAGCCATTAAAATCGCAGTTTCCTCCTCTAAAGAAGGGTATTTAACCTCTATTTTGAATAAAAACCGATCCAATTGTGCTTCAGGCAGGCGATATGTTCCTTCTTGCTCAATCGGGTTCTGTGTGGCCAATACCATAAAAGGCTCTTCCATGGTATAGGTTTGGCCATCAATGGTTACCTGGCGTTCCTCCATCACCTCGAACAAGGCCGATTGGGTTTTTGCCGGTGCACGGTTTATTTCATCAACCAGAATAATATTGCCAAAAATAGGGCCCCTCCTAAATTCGAAATCTCCTGTTTTTGTGTTAAATATCGGGGTTCCTAAAACATCAGACGGCATTAAATCGGGTGTAAACTGAACCCTCGAAAATTGCGCATCTATAGATTTTGCCAGTAACTTTGCACTCAGGGTTTTGGCTACTCCCGGTACGCCTTCAATTAAGATATGTCCGTCGGCAAGCAAACCAACAATTAAGAAATCAATAACCTGTTTTTGGCCGATAATGATATTTCCAAGTACATTTCTGATTTGATTTACAGCTTCATTTAAGGCGCTTAAATCGGTACGTGGGTTAAACTGTTCTTGTTCCATTGCTTTGCGTATTTTTATAAAACTGTTCTATGCTTTCGTTTAAATTAATCAATTGGGTATCGCTTAAATCTCCCATTGTTGGTGTTTGGATAAAATGTTTGGTAAGGGTTTTGGCTAGCGCTTCGTTAATGCCTGTTTTCTCTATCAATACCTGAGCAAATTTGCCGTCGATATCGTTGGTCTTTATATAATACCTGGTCCTTAGGTACTCCATAAAGTAATTGATCTTTTTTAAGGCTATATCTAGGTTGTTCCGCTCGTGGTAATAAACGCTGCCCACCACATTAACAAAGGCCAATGAAGAATTAATAAGCGGATCTGCGATTGGGATAATTCTTTGCCTGCGCTTAATGTCGTACAAGACAAAAATTATAAGACTAAATATTGCCAGATAGTAGGCAAACTCCAGTTCAGGATGTTTAAAGAACACCCTAAGCATATCGGTAGTGGTGTTTTTTTGCGCAGAAAAATATTCATCAAAAATGAGCTGCTTATTTCCATGTAAATAACTCAGGGTTTTAGCGGCATATTCTGCGCCATATTTATCCAGCAGATTAAAATTAGTGTAAAAGCCTGGCTCGGCGATCAGGTAAAGATTGCCCTTGCCGTAGCTATAGCGGATAAAATTAGGCATGTTATTGGCATTTACCCCAAGTATTGTGGTTTTACTGGTGTCAACCTTACTAAAATACTGGCTGCCGATACCTCTTTCAAAACCATAGTTTGCATCAGTTTTTAGTTCTGGATTGGTGAAATTTAAGGTACTTCCTTCGGAAGACATTGCAGTAGCAGTTTGCACCTTAAGTTCCTTCCTTATTTTTCCTAAATCATAAGTGGCTATAAATACATCATTCCCAGCTTGCATATATTTTATCAGCTGTTCAAGATCAGTTTTACTAATGTCTGTCTTTTGCGCAACGATTATGTAAGCTGTTTTATTGAATTTTTTAGATTTTAACGTAGTGTAAATGGCAGTTTTTGACTGTTGAATATTTGCCGAAGGCAAAATATCTTTGATTCTATTGTATAAAATATATGTTCCGTAAGGGATTTTATCTTTAGTAGCATATGTTGGCGCCCAGTTTGTTGGCGTAGGCTTATTATACTGCGCAATTAAATAACCCAAAATTAGAATGGAACCGATAATCAGATATAATCTGTAGCCTTTCATTTAATCTGGTTGTTAAACTGGTTAAACGATTGCTTAATAGGGTCGAATTTCACTTCATCGATAGGGAAATCGCCATACCAGATATAATCGAACTGTAGGGTAAGCTGACTAAAATCGTTTCTCAGCTCTGGCTTCCTAATTTCCATTAAATAATTATAATTGGTTTTGTCGGGCTGCCACTGTATAATTTCGGCATCGCTCAATTTTTTTAGGGCCCTCAAGTATAAAAGCCTAACTGCCAAACGGAATTTTCTTTCGGCAACTAATCTTTGTAACTCCTGTTCATAATCTATCTCATGGATGTTTTCGGTAATTACATCGTATGGAAGGATTGTTTCTTTCGATTTTTTAGCGAAGATCTTTTCTGCACCAATAACTTTAACCACGATAAATATAATCAGCGCAATACCAAGTCCGATAAAAATATACCTGGAAAAAATGTTAGATGCTGCTCCCTGAAACAGTTGGCCGATTACATCCCAGAACCATAACCAAAATTTGTCCCATAACGATAATTGTTGTTGACCTATTTCGTCGTACTGAAACTCTTTTTGTTCTTTATAATTGCTTATGGCCTCTTTATCAAATTTTGAGTCCACAACCTTACTGCTATCTGTTTTAATTATAGCAGTAATAGGCTTAGGTTTAGCCGTCTGTGCTTTGTTGATTACCGGAATAAAAAACAAAAGAGAAACAAGAAGATATCGGAATAGTGCAGGCTGCATTTTAGTATTCTTCAGGTCTGGTGTCTACAGGTTTTTCGGTATTGCCAAAATTTGCGATACGTTCCATTAGTCCAGTGCTTTCTTTTTGTTCAACCAAACTGAAATAAGCCAATGAAATGGTAATAATCGGAATGATGGTAAATACCTGGCATAATGACTGCAAAATAGTTGTAATCATGGTAAGTGTTAAAGACATATGCGGCGTTTTATGCGTAAACATACCAATCATATTAAATAAACTTGTAGGTAAAATGATCATGCTCATACAGGCATAAACAATAATCCATACCACGATCAGCGTACCAAAAGTAATCCAAAAGTTATCTTTTATAATTTTGAAGCTTCTGCTAAAGGAGTAACCTAGCGAGCCATTTTCGATCACCATTATTGGGAGCGTCATGGCCGCATAAGGGAGTAGCCAGAAGAAAGGCACCCCACAGAATAACATGGCTACACCGAGCATCAGCATTAATAAAAGGGAACTGCCAAAAATCCTGAAGAAGTAATATTTAAAGTATCCCCATACCTCATCGGTGGTTGGTGTTTGGTTCCCTTTTTGTACGTATATAGCGATATAAGAAAGTATAACAACACTCATGCTGGCGTATGTTGCTAAAGAGAATAAAATAGATAAAAAATACTCTAACCCATATAAAGCCGAAAAACCTAAGCCTTTTGTATTTCTTCCATTACCAATGGTATTAATGATATTAACCATTTTGTATTGTTGCAATAACATGGTCAACATACTAGCCAGTACAAATAGGCCGCAAAATGTAAAATATATTTTAATGAGTGGCTTAAAATTTTGACGCATGAAGGTAAAGGTGTCGTTAATCACCTGTCCGAAATCTCTTCTTTTCTTAAATTCAATTTTCCCTAGCATGTTAATTTAGTGTTGCTTGTTTAATGTAGATTTTTGAGGGGTATATAAATACATACCAAATAATGAAAGCTGCAGAAGATAATAAAATGAACATACTTAACCATACAGGCATTTCGGTATGCCGGGTAACAAAACTCTCAAAAAAAGCTGCAACTATAAAAATTGGTACCAGGCCGATCACAATCTTTAATCCGTCCTTCGCACCTTTTAATACAGATGCCATTCGGGTATAGGTTTTAGGGAATAAAAGGCTGTTGCCCAAAATCAAACCAGCTGCACCTGCCAAAACAATTGCCGATATTTCTAATGTTCCGTGGATCCAGATAACCAGAACCGATTGAAAGCCTAATCCCTTACTAAAAAAGAAATATTGGAATGAGCCCAGCATTACGCCATTTCTAAATAGCGAAACAATAGAACCAAATGAAAATATAATGCCTAAAACAAAAGTATATAGCGCAACATAAATATTATTAACTCCAATCTGCATAAACATCATAAACTCATTACTTTGTTTATAAACCCCAAACGGATCACCTTTGGCAATGTTTTCATTTGTCATGTTTACATAACCATCGCCCATAATCAATCGCACAAAGGTATCATCGTATTTTGCCGATAAAGCCCCAATTGCACAGGAAACCAAGAAAAATGCCAGGGCATAAAATACCTGTTTTCTGTGCTGTAGAAATATTAAAGGGAGTTCTGTTTTCCAGAAATGGATAAACCGGTTCGATTTTTCCTTTTTGTTTTTGTAAACGGATTGATGTAATTTAGAGGCTAAGCCATTGAGATAAGCTGTTGTTTTAGAATTTGGATAAAACGTTTTTGAGTAAGCCAGATCGTTAGTGATTTCGATAAACTGATTGGCCACTTCATCAGGATTTGCCTGTTGCATGGAATCATAATGTTGCCACTTCTTCGAATTCTGTTTAACAAATAATGCTTCTCTCATTTAAAGGCTTTATCAAATCTCGGCTTAAAATAGCTAATTTTTTATGGAAATGAAACCAACATTATTTTCAAATCAATTAACCAAGCTGAACAAATATACATAGCTGAACAATCTAAATATGAAAATATAAGAAAACTTTAGTTTAAAAAAATAAAGATCGGCCTAGCGCTATTATCTTTAAAAAAAATTATGTTTGAATATGGATAGCATCAGAATTAGCACTGCTCAAAATATTGATATTGATTATGAAATTGCTGGCCTTGGAGAACGTATAGCTGCAAGGTGTATCGATCTGGCTGGATTTGTAATTCTTGCTGTAATCACTTTGGTGGTAATGGGAGCAGCACAAATGGCAATGTCGGGAAGTGCTGCAATGGTTGTTTTTTTTATTTTCATGGCAATTTTTGCTTTCTACGACTTGGTTTGCGAAATCACTATGGATGGCCAAACTTTGGGAAAGAAAGTGTTAAAGATAAAAGTAATTAGCATTGATGGCACACAGCCAACCATAGGACAGTACATTTTTAGGTGGTTATTTCGGATGATCGATTTCGGCTTCCCCTTTGGCTGGGGCGTTGTTGCGCTGGTTTCAGTAGCGGTAACAAAAAATCATCAGCGATTGGGCGATATACTGGCTAAAACAACGCTGATTAAAACTAAGCCAAGAACTGAATTTTCTAATGTAGCCTTCAGTTTTAATTTACCTGAAGAATATGAACCGCAGTTTAAGGAAGTTCTGCATTTAAACGATAGAGATATAGAACTTATTCATGAAGTGTTAACTGGCTATTATCAAACCGGAAATGCCGATTTAATTTATGCAATGGCAGCCAAAACCAAAGAACATATTTTTGTAACCATTCCTGGTGGAATGAACGAGTTACAGTTTTTAGAGACGGTATTAAAAGATTATAATCACCTTACTGCCAATATGAGTGTTTAGCTAAAAAAAAATTTGTGTACATAACTGATCATCACGAAATTACCGATTACGATAATCAACACTCTAAAAATAAAAGAACGTTGTTTGATCTGGAATTTATACAATAGACCAGCTGAGATAAATAAAAACAACAAGGGGATAGTGGGTGGATAAAGCGACCAGCTTTTTGATAAATCGCCTTGAACAAGCGCGATAAAAGATCTTTGGAAGCCACAACCTGGACAATCGATTCCGGTTAAAGCTTTAAATGGGCAGGGGATTAAATGATTTTGCAGCCAATCAACAAAGTTGATTAAGCTGCAAAATATAAATATGATAAACATCCCTGAATTAAACTACCGGTGGAGGAGTATCGTTTGGAGTATCTTGATTTCCAGATGGTTTGTTAAAAGGATTGTTTGGGCTGTTAAATGGGTTATTGGGATTGTTGAAAGGATTGTTCCCAAAACCGCCGTTTTGTGCTTCTGCTGCCGATGGACCTAAATATTTAGCATCTCCAAAACCTAAAATTGGCCAAAAAATGTATGGAAAGATAACCAGACCGACAGTAAAACCTTCTGATTTGCCAAAGCTTTTACTTACTAAATTATAAAGCCAAATTGCAAATACAATGTTCACGCAAGGGATGATTAGCCATAGAATCCAGATCATTGGTTTGCCAACAATTTCTAATAAAATGATCAAATTGTAGATAGGAATAATTGCGGCCCAGCCTGGTTTGCCGGCTTTTTCGAATACTTTCCACATGCCGACAATTAACAAAACAATTATCGCCAGGTAAATAATTCCGCCTACCAGACCAATACCTGCGGCTATTCCGCTTGATTCATACTCATTCATAATTTACTGTTTTTAAAGGTGATTAATTTAAATAGTTGAACTAAAATATATTTTTTAATTTAAAAACAGCATAAATAAACGGTTAATTATTTCAACACCGTACCAACTTTTGTTAATAAAGCGGTTGCCCATTCGGCATACATTTTACCACTCGGGTGCAATCCATCGCTTGCCACTAAAGATAGATCAGTCGCTGCATTTCTCGATGCAGGGGTAATATTTGTGTAGCTCACTCCGGCTGTAAGCGTTATTTCCCGGTTTACGGTGTTAAAACTATCAATTTCACTCGCAATAGTTTGAGAGGCTCTTCCTGAGTTTTTACCAAAAGGAGTCGCACCCCAATCTGGTATAGAAACCACAAAAACTTTACTTTTATTACCACCTGCGCAGGTAATTGCCGTTTGTAACAATTCTGAGAACTCTTTTTTGTAGGTATTTATCGGATAACCGCGGTATTGGTTATTTACACCAATCAAAAGCGTAACAAAACTATATGTTGTTGTCAAATTCTCCTTTTTTATCGCGGCCTGCAGCTCATCTGTAGTCCAACCGGTAACTGCAATAATTTTTGGGTCTGTTACGTTAATGCCTTGAGTTTTTAATAAACTTTGAAGTTGATAAGGAAAAGATTCTGTTTGTTTAACGGCTTCACCAATCGTATAAGAATCGCCAAGGGCTAAATAAGTGAAATTACCTTTTCCGTTTGATGGATTTGTAGCTTGATTGATTGCTGGCTCGTTAATCATGGGCGCTTGTTTTGTACAGCCCGAAGTTAAGAAAGAAAATAAAATGGCGCTTAATAAAATCTTCATAGCTTAATCTACGAATTAGCGTTCGGTTTAGTTTTGTTTTAGGGCAGCAATGAGTTTTTTTCTAAAAGCGGCATCAGTGATAATACCTGCCTCAAAATTTGCAAAATTGCTTTGAATCATCAGCTTTTCTTTTTCAGTAAGGTTGTTAAAGAAAAACGCACAGGCTAAACTGGTTCCGCTTTTTTCGGTGGCATAAAAAGCATCTGTTAAAATAAACGCCGTTGATCCACCTTTTTGCCCTAAATGTTTAAAAGCTGCTTGGTTGCCCGGATACTTCATAGGCCATTCCATAATCTGATCTATGATATTCTGAATTTCAGGCTTAAAGTAATTCCTACTGTTAATTTTCTGCATAATGTTTGCGTAATCAGTAGCACTTGAAGTGACTAATCTATCAGACCATATTTTTTGTACTGCGAATGGCAAGTTTATGGTGCTGAAAGTTTTGATAAATGTAGAATCTGTTTTTAATTTGATGTGATTGGTTTCGCATCGTTTTATATATTCATTTATTGGCATTGCTTCCAATTGTTTTGCCCATATACTTTCAGCGAGGTTATTAGGTTTGAGGCAAGTCATTAACGCTCCTGCAGTAAAGTAATAGTAGGGACTATGCTGCTGAAGTTTTAGTGTTCTGATGTTCCGGCTAATGTTTGCCAAGCCTAATAAATCCTCAAGATATTCAGTATTGGCATTTGAGCTAAATCTAATCATGCCTTGCGCAATCTGTAGCAAAGAAACACTGTCAGCCTTTGTCTTTTTTAAAGATTTAAGCCAGGCTGAATGTGCACCGCCATCGGTAAAAGGAATATAGTATTTGCTTAGGTCGCTTATTGCTATGCTTTGGTTTGCGTCAATTTTTTTTGCCGCAACCTGATTGGAAAATTCGATGGCAATAATGGTTTTGGCAGCACTGGCCAATGGCATCAATTGATTGCCGTTAAAATTGAGTACTTCCTTGCTGTTCTCAATAAGTACAATTGAAGCTTTTTTAGGATTATCCTTTATAAATTTAATTATCCCATCCAGGTTTTGTGCAGAAACATGTGTGGTAACTAGCGCTAAAATAAAAATAAGCCTGATCATTAAACGAGCTGCATTTTAAAGAGTTGGGCAATATGATTCTTTAATTTTCCTTTTACCTCTTCCATGTCAAGTTTATAACCGAGTTCTTCTGCTAAAGAAGTTACGGCTTTATCATCAATACCACAGGGCACAATATTTTTAAAATAATCTAAATCCACATTTACATTAAAGGCAAAACCGTGCATGGTAACCCAACGGCTGCAACGAACACCCATAGCGCATATTTTACGTGCCTTTTCGTTATCGGCATCTAACCACACCCCTGTAAAACCAGGATAACGGCCAGCTTCTATCCCATAATCTTTTAAGGTAAGGATAACGGCTTCTTCCAGCGTGCGTAAATATAAATGGATGTCGGTAAAGAAATTATCAAGATCAAGAATAGGATAGCCCACTAGCTGCCCAGGACCATGATAAGTAATATCGCCGCCCCGGTTTATTTTATAATAGGTTGCCTGTTTGTCTTTTAATCCCTGCTCATCCAACAATAAATTTTCGGGATGCCCGCTTTTACCTAAAGTGTAAACATGGGGGTGCTCGCAAAATACAAGATGGTTCGGGGTAGGCTTATTGCTGTTGTTTACGCGGTTTTCTGTTTTAATAGCCACCGTTCTATTTAGCAGATCTTCCTGTTTATCCCAGGCTTCCTGATAATCTGTTAAGCCCCAGTCTGTAAAAATAGTTGGCTTCAAATCTGTTGCAATTGCTTTTTCCGCTGTCTCGTTCATCTCTATTTATTTTAAGAATTGCTGGCTACATAGCCCAACATGTAACTATCTTTTGTTTTAAAGTAATTAACGGTCAGCTCTCGCGTACCTGTTGGCAGTTCTACCAATGCATTTAGTGAGCCTTCGTTTTTTAACTTAAAAGGTTTAATATGGATATGCTGTTTAAATTCTAAACCCTTTTTACCATGCCACTTGTAAATAGCCTCTTTAGCACACCACGCAACATACAAGCCGTCCGTATTATCGCCAATCTGTTTCTGGGCAAGCTCTACATCACTTAAAAATTTGTGTTTAATGCTTTTTATCTTGTGTTTAATCAGTTCGATATCGACACCTACCGCATGATCTTTGCTAATCATTACGGCAGCATAATCATAAGAATGACTTAACGAAATATGGTAATCGAAATTAACCAGATAGGGCTTGCCATGTTCATCAAACTGACAATCGATGTACTCAGTTGTATTAAGCATTGTTCTCAATAGCAATCTCGTGCTTAACCAGTGCAGTAACCGTTTGCCGCTGTTTAAGGATGAAATAATATCATGTTCATGCTGCTTAAGCTGCAGTCCGGCCAACAATTCTTCCTCCGTTTCCTCAATTTTCCAAATTGCTAAAACAGAATGCGGATCAATATTTTTATTGTAAATTATTGGCATTGATTAAATTGGAGATTACATGCAAAATTATCTTAAATAAATGATAATTTAGGCCAAAAATACGTATAAAAATGATATTATCTGATAGCAGG
>Ga0163161_10000538_pt1 | contig 30943 bp, 27 predicted proteins | sample S45metaG_FD_129847 | JGI IMG/M metagenome (GOLD analysis project Ga0163161, IMG submission 129847) | Switchgrass rhizosphere microbial communities from Kellogg Biological Station, Michigan, USA - S4-5 metaG | ecosystem: Host-associated > Plants > Roots > Rhizosphere > Soil | place: USA... | reverse complement strand
TGGATATATTCTTCGATATCTTGTTTTAACTGACTGATATCATTATACTTTTTAAGATAGAAAAGTTCAGATTTTAACGTTCCAAAAAAGTTCTCAATGATCGCGTTGTCCAAACAGTTCCCCTTCCTTGACATACTTTGTCTTATTCCTTTTTTCTTAAGCAGAAATTGATATTCTTTCATTTGATACTGCCATCCTTGATCGGAGTGCAATATCAATTTATTCTTTTTATTAATTTTTTCAATAGCACCATTCAACATTTCTTTTATCTGTTGGAAATTCGGTGATTCAGAGATATTATAACTAACTATCTCCCCATTGAACATTTCAATTATTGGAGACAGATATATCTTTTTATCATTGACTTTAAACTCTGTAATATCCGTAGCCCATTTCTGATTTGGTTGCTCTGCTAAAAACTTTCTTTTTAGAAGATTTGGGGCTATTTTACCCACCTCACCTTTATATGACCGATATTTTTTTCTTCTTATAAGAGATTTCAGTCCTAATGAACCCATCAGTTTCGAAACGGTTTTATGGTTAACAGTGTATCCCTGGTTCTTCAATTCCAAAGTTATTCTTCGGTATCCATATCTCCCGCGATGCTGGTTATAAATGGCTTTTATCTGTGCCGCTGTGACACTGTGTTTCTGCAGGCAGGACTTTGTTTTTACATGATAATAATAACTGCTCCGGGCCATTTTTACAATATGCAGCAAATGCTCCAATGGATATTTTAGCCTTAACTCCTCAATGACTAACGCTTTCTCCTTTGCGCTTGTTTCTTCAGGGTTAAGGCCTCGAGCTTTTTTAGCACTTCATTTTCAGCACGTAGATATAAGTTTTCCTTTTCAAGCTCCTCGAGTCTGGTTAACGGTTTCTCTTTCTTCGATAATGGCTTCTTGTCTTCTTGCATGGGTTTGCGTCCTTTTGGTTTTGCATATAATCCGCCTATGCCTAACTGCTCGTACTTCCTTAGCCAGCCTAAGAGCGTGGCATCGCTTGCAATGTTAAAACGGATACAACACTCTTTCAAAGATAGAGTTTTGTCTCGATAACATTCAATGGCTAAAACCTTTAGCTCAATTGGATACGTGTTGGTTCTCCGTGAGACTAACCCAAGGTTACCAAATGATTCATAATAGCTTATCCACTTTCTAAGTAATGTTCGTGGAACTCCATGAAGTTCTGCTAATCCTTTCTTGGATTGCCCTGCTAGATATTCATTGACTAGCTTCAACCTAAATTCGGCTGAATACTTTCTTCGCATAAAAATGCCCCCAAATAGTGTCTAACTTTTTGGGGGCAGTGCAAGTTAAAATCATGGCCTTTTTTGTTTTTTTTAGATTATTTCTGAACTTTTATTTCAGTTCTTCTGTTCACCATTCTACCTTCTTCGCTATCGTTTGAGCTAATCGGTTCTTTTTCGCCATGACCAACAACAGTAAAATTACTGCCGTTTAAACCTGCATTGATAAAGTACGATTTTACTGCATTTGCACGATCGATAGAAAGTTGCATATTGTGATCAGGCGTACCTTCAGCAGATGAATGGCCGTTAAGTACAAATTTGGTACTTGGCGATTTTTTCATTTCTGCCACAGCTTTATCCAATATAGCGAATGAAGATGTTTTGAGGACAAACGAATTAAACTCAAACTGGATATTGTCTAAATTAAAGTTTGGTTTTTCAGCAGGGGCAGGCGCTTCTTCTTTCTCTGGAGCCGGTGCTGGTTTTTTCTCTTCTACCGGGGGTGCTGGTTTTTCAACAGGGGCAGGTGCTGGTTTTGCCACTAGTTTTTTTGTTTTACAAGAATACATTGTCAGTGTAAACAAGGCAATAAGTGTAGTAAATAAAAGGTTTTTGGTAATGTTCATGTTTTAAGATTAATTTAAGTTTATTGTGTGTTTGTTGCCCAAACATACTAATAAATGATTACAGCTATAACGATCTTTTTTCGCGGAACTTATATTTTTACATTTTGCCCTTAAAAAATGCGCTGCATCTCTTCCATTATTTTGTTGTAATTTATTTTTAATCAGCACTTTTTAAATACTGATTTCTTCAAACATATTCCTGAAAATTTCCTTTATCTATATATAATATTTTGATATGAACCGATTTGAAAACAAAGTAGCTTTAATTACCGGAAGTAGCCAAGGCATTGGTGCAGCATGTGCCTTGCGATTAGCCAAAGATGGTTGTGATATTATTCTAAATGGACATAAATTTGATGAAAGAGGTGAAAAACTTATTAAAGAGATAGAAGGGATGGGGAGAAGGGCGGCTTTTCTGGTAGCCGATTTAAGCAAGGCAAAAGAAGCCATTAAACTGGTAACCGATGCGGTTGCTACATTTGGAAATTTACACATTCTGGTGAATAACGCCGGGGTAGAAAAAAATGCAAACTTTTGGGAGGTTACGGAAGAAGACTATGATCTGGTGATGGATACCAATTTAAAAGGTGTTTTTTTTGCCATCCAGTCTTTTGTAAATTATTGTAGAAAACAAAATATAGCAGGAACCATGATTAACATGAGTTCTGTTCATGAAGAAATTGTATTTCCGCATTTTGCAGCATATTGTGCCAGTAAGGGTGGTTTAAGGATGTTAACCAGAAATCTTGCGACAGAATTGGCACCTTTTAACATCAGGATTAATAATGTAGCGCCAGGAGCGGTTTCAACACCCATTAATCAGGATTTACTAAATAATCAGGAACAATTGGAAAAAGTGCTTCAGAATATTCCATTAAGAAGGATGGGCAAAGTAGAAGATGTAGCGGCGGTGGTGGCTTTTCTGGCTTCTGATGATGCAGCTTATGTAACCGGATCAACTTATTTCGTAGATGGTGGCTTAACCTACCATTATGAAGAACAGTAAATTAATCTGTCTCGCGACTGATCTGTTTGTTCAGCTCTACAGCCGCACTAATTAAAGCCAGGTGTGTAAACGCTTGAGGGAAATTCCCCAGATGTTCCCCTTTTCTTCCCAGTTCTTCACTAAACAACAAAAGATGGTTGGAGTAACCGATCATCTTTTCAAAGTTTTCTACAGCACGTTCCAATTCTCCACTTTTGGCCAGCGCCTCAATAAACCAGAACGAACACATATTAAAAGTACCTTCTTCGCCTTCTAAACCATCAATTTTAGTCATACCATTTTTATAACGGTAAACCAGTACATCCAGAACCAGCTCTTCATCGATCATTTTCATGGTCGATAGCCAACGAGGCTCCAGGGGCGAAATAAAATGTGTTAAAGGCATTAATAAGGCACTGGCATCTACATGTTCAGCGCCCTTATATTGTACCCAGGCACCTAGTTTGTCATTCCAGAAATTATGGTAAATATCTTTGTAAATCTCACTGCGGATGTTGTGCCATTCACTTTCAGGGTAGGGGAACGATCGGTTTTCTGCAATTTTAATGGCCCTGTCCATTGCCACCCAACACATTAAACGGGTGTGTAGGAATTCTTTTTTGTCATTTCTGATTTCCCAGATGCCATGATCGGGTTTTTTCCATTGCTGGATTACACATTGAACCTGCTTTTCTATCAGTGTCCAAAATTCATAGGTTATCGGTTTGTGCGATTTGTTGTAAATGTAAACTGTATCAATTAGTTCGCCATAAATGTCTATTTGCAACTGTGTAGCGGCTTCATTGCCGATACGTACGGGTTTAGAAGAACGGTAACCTTCAAACTGACCGGCTTCAACTTCCTTTATTTTTGCGTTGCCATCAATCTGATATACCAGTTGCAGATCTACTTTTTGACATAAATTAAATATCCATTCCATAAAAGCCGTGGCTTCATCAAAAAAGCCCAGCCTTAAAAAAGCATACATGGTAAAAGCTGCGTCTCTGATCCAGGTGAAACGATAGTCCCAGTTTCTGTTCCCACCAATGGTTTCTGGTAAGCCAAAAGTTGGTGCGGCCACCACAGAACCAAATTCAGCCGAGGTCAATAATTTTAGGGTAATGGCAGATCTCCTGATAATTTCATCATACCGGCCTTTATAAGTCGTTTGGTTGATCCAGTCCCTCCAGTAATCAACCGTTTTGCGATAAGCATGTGCTGTATAATGATCTAATCCGGCTCCTGATTTTCCCTCCTCAATAATTTCCATGATGATGTGTGCCGTTTTCGACTCCTGCAGGGTAAATTCCGCATAACCAGTTCCCTTTTTGATATGTAAAGGTACATCTGCCTTTAATTTGATGGTGAGTTTATCAGTTTTAGAAAAAAAGACCAACGCATCGTTTTCGTGATCAATGGTATGCTTACTTTCGGTATAACCAAAACTGGGGACACAGAAAACTTTAAAAGTGATATCACCTCGAATGGATTTAATCTGTCGCACAATTGCACTTGGGAAGTCGGTTTCCTTCGAAAGTGGCATGTAATCGGTCAGCTCGGCAATGCCTTGCTCAGCAAAAAAACGGGTCAGTAAAACTGCCGTTCCTGGTAAATAAAGCTGTTTGCTCGTACAATTTTCCAATCGTGGCTCAACAGAAAAGTAACCTCCCTTTTCTGAGTCGAGCATAGCTGCAAAAACCGTTGGCGAATCAAACCTTGGTGCACACAAAAAATCAATAGAACCCTGTAGAGAAACTAAAGCAACAGTTTTCAGGTTACCAATAACACCATAGTTTTCTATAGGTTGGAAAGGTCTTTTCTTGTGGTTGGCCATATTAAGGTATATCCTAACCAAAGGAATAAGGCCATGATTTTGTTTTACCTTTTATAGCACTTCTGGTGCTGAAAATATTAAATGTTGGCTAAATTTTTAAATTGGGCATCAGGTTTAAAAAGGCTTGCGCATTTGCCGCATATTTCTTCTTATCTAATTTGAAATAAAATGCACCTTTTTTTGATCCGGTTCTGTCTTTTTCTGCCAACTTGATCAATAATCCCGTTGAAGTAATTTTACGGCTGAAGTTCCGGGTGTCGATTTTAGTATCGTTAACCTCTTCAAAAAGAATATGCAATTGTGGAATGGTAAACTTTTTAGGTAACATTTCGAACAGAATGGGGTGGAGTGCAGCCTTGTACCTCAGTTTTGTCCGGGCATCGGCAACCATTTGGTTATGGTCGAAGATCAGTTTGGGCCGCTCGTTAATCAAAAACCATTCGGCCTCGTAATCATCATTTAACTGTGTCTCATATTTATGGATATCAATCAAGGCAAAATACCCTACAGAAAGCGTACGCTCTATCGGATCGCGGTTAGGTTCGCCATAAATCTGCATCTGCTCTAAATACACACCCTCTAAGCCGGTCATTTTTTTGAGCACCCTGTTTGCTGCATCATCCGGACTTTCATCTGCACCCACAAAACCGCCCATTAAACTCCATTTGTTTATTTCGGGCTCTAAACCACGCTTAACCAATAGAATTTTAAGGTGTTCGCCATCAAATCCAAATACGATGCAGTCAACAGCAACAAGATAATGTGGCTGTCTGGAATATTCAATCATTTTTTATCAGAGGTTTTAAAGGCCTTAATATGTTCAAATTTTTACGAATATAAAAATTAATATTAATTGTCGTTTTGACAATTAATATTAATTTTATAATTTGGCGGCTTAGATACATTAAACTAAATGGCTTTCTTTTTTCTAACCAATTGAAAATATAACATGAACCAAACATTCGAACTCGATAGTAACCCACATACCCGGTTAAATATATTAACCGGAGAATGGGTTTTAGTATCTCCGCACCGCACTAAAAGACCATGGCAAGGTAAAGTTGAAGACATTACACCGGATAACCGCCCCGAATACGATCCAAAATGTTATTTGTGCCCTGGTAATGGCAGGGCAGATGGCGATAGCAATCCTGAATACACCGAAAGTTTTGTTTTTAACAATGATTTTGCGGCCTTGCTGGAAGATACTCCAGCTGGAGAAATGAACGAAGATGATCTGTTGGTTGCCAATAACCAGCGTGGACTTTGCAGGGTAATCAGTTTTAGCCCAAAACATAACCTTACACTTCCCGAAATGAGTATAGAAGCCATAACAGCTGTAGTGAATGTTTGGCAAACAGAATTCAATAACCTGGCCGAAAACGACTGGATCAAATACATTCAGATTTTTGAGAACAAAGGCGAAATAATGGGCTGTAGCAACCCGCATCCGCATGGTCAGATCTGGTCGCAAAGCGATATCCCTTTAGAAATTGCCAAAGAAACCGAACGTCAGAAAACCTATTATGCCGTTCACAGAAGGAGTTTACTGGCCGACTATTTAAAGCTCGAGCAAAAGAAGAAAGAACGGATTATATTCGAAAACGATCATTTTGCCGTATTAGTACCTTTTTGGGCGGTTTGGCCTTACGAAACCATGATCATCAGTAAACGCCATGTAAATAGCATAAAACTTTTTACTGCTGCCGAAAAGAAATCGCTGGCTGAAGCCATTAAAATATTGACAACCAAATACGATAACCTGTTCGAAACATCCTTCCCTTATTCAGCAGGTATGCACCAGGCTCCTGTGAATAACGGTTATTATCCTGAATGGCACTGGCACATGCATTTTTATCCGCCATTGTTGCGCTCTGCATCTGTTAAAAAATTCATGGTGGGTTATGAAATGTTGGCGAACCCACAGCGCGATATTACCCCTGAGTTTGCTGCCAGCCGTTTAAAAGAAATGTCTACAATACACTATAAAATCAGCAAAGCTGAAGACTAAAATTATTAGATAATGAATGCACAACATTTAAAGAATACGTTTAAAAAACTGTTCAATGCCGAACCGGTTTTGGTTCGTTCGCCGGGAAGGATCAATATTATTGGCGAGCATACCGATTATAACGGTGGTTTTGTAATGCCGGCAGCAATAGATAAAGCCATTTATGTAGCTATCTCTAAAAGGGAAGACGATGAAATTCATTTATTTTCGGAAAGTTATCAGCAGTTCGATATTTCATCGATTAAAAACTTAAAAAAATCAGAAAATAGCTGGGCCAATTATATATTGGGCGTGGCTGATCAGTTAAAGGAAAGAGGTTACAAGCTGGGCGGCTTTAATTTTTATATTGATGGGGATGTACCATTGGGTGCAGGTTTATCTTCTTCGGCTGCTGTAGAATGTGCTACCGGATTTGCACTCGATCAGCTTTTTTCGCTTGCTGTACCGAAAATGGATATCGCGTTAATTGCACAAAAGGCCGAGCAAACCTTTGCTGGTGTGAACTGTGGTATCATGGATCAGTTCGCCTCTGTATTTGGTAAAAAAGATCAGGCCATTATGCTCGATTGCAGATCAATGAAGCACATTTATATCCCGCTAAAATTAGATGGTTATAAACTATTGCTTCTAAATACGAATGTAAAACATGCGCTTGCCGATTCGGCTTACAACAAAAGAAGAGCGCAGTGCGAGCAGGGTGTGGCCTGGGTAAAAGAACATCATCCAACTGTAAATACACTACGTGACGTGGATTTAAGTATGTTAGAGGCCCATGTTAAACCGAAGGATCCGGAAGTATACACGAAATGCAGTTTCGTAGTGAAAGAAATCGGCCGTTTACTTACTGCTGCAGAACAACTCGAAAATGGTAATCTGCAAGGTTTGGGTAACCTGATGTTCGAAACGCATGAAGGCCTGAGCCAGGATTATGAAGTGAGCTGTAAGGAGCTGGATTTCCTGGTGGAGTCTGTTAAACCGCTCGGTTATGTATTGGGAGCCAGGATGATGGGTGGTGGTTTTGGTGGCTGCACCATCAACATTGTTAAAGAAGAAAAAATTGCCGAGCTCATCGAGGAGCTATCTTCTAAATATTTATTGCAGTTTGGCTTAAAGCTCGATGCTTATACCGTACAAACCGACAATGGAACAAGTTTATACAATTAATATAAAATAACCAAAGGTATACTAACCAAAATAAATCAATGAAGAACAATTTATTAGACACGAAGGATTACGTTGTATTCGCAATCTACTTCGTTATTGTAGCAGCCTATGGGCTCTACATTTACAACAAGAAAAAATCAGAATCTACGGGTTCTAAAGATTATTTTCTTGCCGAAGGCTCTTTAACCTGGTGGGCCATAGGTGCATCGTTAATCGCATCGAATATTTCGGCAGAGCAGTTTATCGGTATGAGTGGTTCAGGCTTTAAAATGGGGCTGGCCATTGCAACTTACGAATGGATGGGCGCACTAACCTTAGTGGTGGTAGCGGTATTCTTCATTCCCGTTTATTTGAAAAATAAGATCGCAACAATGCCACAGTTTTTGCATCAACGCTATAACGGTACCGTGGCGATGATTATGGCAGTGTTCTGGTTACTGCTGTATGTAGTGGTAAATCTCACTTCAATTCTTTATCTGGGTGCGCTAGCCGTAAGCAGTATTTCTGGCTTCGACTTAAAATTCTGTATGTATGCCATTGCTGCTTTTGCCATCATCATTACGCTCGGCGGGATGAAAGTAATTGGTTATACCGATGTAATTCAGGTGTTTTTCTTGATTCTGGGCGGTTTAGCCACCACTTATCTGGCTTTGAACCTCGTTTCTTCACACTACGGAACATCGGGTATCTTTGAAGGATATAGCTTAATGACTTCTAAAGCATCCGAACATTTCCATATGATATTAAAGCCTGATAACGAGAATTATATCGATTTACCAGGTTTAAGTGTATTAGTTGGTGGTATGTGGATCGTGAACTTAAACTATTGGGGCTGTAACCAGTACATCACACAACGCGCTTTGGGAGCCAGTTTAGATACTGCCCGTGGGGGTATTCTTTTTGCAGCTTTCTTAAAACTGTTAATGCCGATTATTGTGGTATTACCAGGTATTGCCGCTTACGTTTTATATAAAGATGGTGCGTTTCAGTCAGAAATGATTCAGGGCGGCTCGGTAAATCCTGACCGTGCTTATCCGGTATTGTTAAACTTGCTTCCTGCCGGATTAAAAGGACTTTCCTTCGCAGCATTAACGGCTGCGGTTGTAGCTTCATTGGCTGGTAAGGCAAACAGTATTGCCACCATATTTACGTTAGATATTTATAAAAAAGTATTAAATGTTGATGCCTCAGAAAAAAATCTCGTTACAACCGGTAAAATTTCCATTGTTGTAGCCATGATTCTTGGTGTAGTTATCGCACCATTCCTGGGTATCGATAAAAAAGGTGGTTTTCAATATATTCAAGAATATACCGGCTTTGTATCCCCGGGTATTTTTGCCATGTTTATCTTAGGTTTCTTCTGGAAAAGAACAACTTCCGGAGCTGCATTATTTGCTACCATTGGTGGTTTTGGCCTGTCTATTTTTCTTAAATTCTTACCAAACATGGCCGATCTTTCATGGTTGTCGGGATCAGGTTTTTCTGTTAAAAATGCAGCCGGAGTTTACGAAATTCCATTTTTAGACCGTATGGGTTTTGTATTTATATTCTGTATTCTTGGAATGGTAATCATCAGCCTGTCAAGTAACAAAGCCAAGGCAGAAGCTAAAGGACTGGCCATTGATGCCAAAATGTTTAAAACCTCTACCAGTTTTGCAGTAGGTGCTTTAATCATCATCGGCTTACTGGTTGCACTTTACAGTGTATATTGGTAAACGATAATTTATAATAAACAAGAAAGGGATAAGGTCGTTAGATTTTATCCCTTTTTTTCTAATAACCAATAACGATGATCAATAGCGATCGCATGAAGAGCAAAATTTTGATGTCCTTCATTTCTTGATGGTCGAATGATTAAATTAGCGTCTCCTCTTTTAATCCTCTGCCGGTGTCAGTTTCTTCACCAGCCAGGGTAGAGTAAGTCCCTGCCCGATAAGTGTAAAAAGTACCACCACTACCGAAATAAATATAATGGCATTGCGCTGGGGGAAAGCACTGCCATCAGCTAAAGTTGCAGGCAGTCCAATCGCAATAGCAAGCGAAACAATGCCCCGCATGCCCGACCAGCTGATGATTAAACTGTTTTTAAAGTCTAATAATGCATCTTCAGTAATCCTGTGTTTGCCTTTTTGAAAAGCTTTTTGAAGATTAAATTTTTGCAGAAAAACACGCGCCATCCTGAGCAGCAATGCCACAATAGTAATCACCAGCGAATAACCGATGTAAGGCAAGATATCGGCACTATTGATATTTTTATACACATAAGGAAACTGTAATCCAATTAAAATGAAAATCAGTCCGTTCAATAAAAAGATAATAATATCCCAAATGTTTTTCGATTGGTTTTTAAGCGGCTCCGGAAATACCATATTGCTGAATCTCGAAATACCCAATCCCAGCATTACCACTGCAATTACACCTGAAACATGTATTTCTTCTGCAATTAAATAGGTAACAAAAGGCATTAATAACAAAAAGCTAATGGTAGCCAACCGGTTATCATGTATCCTTTTAAGGATAAAAGCTAAAATCCTCGCCATCACCATGCCCACCAGAAAACCTCCCACCATTAAAATGGCAAACTCCAGCGATGCCTTCCAAAATACAAAAGCTGTTCCTGTTACGGCGGCAACGGCAAAGCGATAGGCAACGAGTGCCGAAGCATCATTAACCAAACTTTCGCCCTCCAGAATGGTATTGGTTTTATGCGATAAACCCAATCCTTTGGTAATGCTCATGGCAGCTACGGCATCTGTAGCTGAAAGAATGGCACCCAATACAAAAGATATTGGCCAGCTCATCCCCGGGATCAAATAATGTGCAACCACTGCAATACCGATTGCGGTGATAAATACCAGCGTTATCGCCAAAGCAAATATGGTGTTGATATTGGTTTTAAATTCCTTAAATGAAATATTGAAAGCCGCATCGTAAAGCAAAGGAGGCAAAAATATCAGGAGAATAATTTCAGGATTGATATCGATTGGTGGTAAGGAAGGGATAAAACCAACGGCAATACCGGCAATGATCAATAAAATAGGATAGGGGATTTTAATGTGATCGGCGATAGAGGAAAGCCCGATCATCACTGCTAAAATAAATATGACAATGGCATAATTTTCCATAGTTGTGATGTCGATTGTTTAATGATTATCGGAAGAACAGGCACAAAATATACGTTTAGTACCGGATTACAAAGTTTATCATCAAAAACTAATCAACAGATATCAGGCATTGGTCAATAGCCGCTGAAAAAAATAAAGAAAACTGAAAGCTCAGGATATAAAAAAAGATGTTAGCGCTGTAATCTTGGCCTTTTGCTTTTAAAAGGTTGATTGCCCTGTGGTTTTGCCGTTTTGGCAGGACTTTCCTCCTCAGAAACTTTAACCGTAATCACATTACCTTTAAACGTTTCTCCATTTAAGGTGGATACAATGTTTTTTGCATCCGGGAGACTGTATATTTCTAGAAAAGCATAGCCCTTACATTTGCCTGTAGCTCTATCGCGAACAATTTTAATCGTTTCTACCCTACCATGAAGGCTAACCAATATTGCCAAATCCATCTCTTGGATATTGTCGGGAAGGCCACCTATAAAAATCTTAACCATTTATGTTGTAATTTGAGAGAACGTCCGGCAGAATTAATCTTAAATCCAGAGCTGTTCTTTTAGACCTGCAAAATAAGCAAAATGATATTCTTACCCAAACTAATTGAATGAATTCTAACTCATTTTTATCATTAATTTGTGATGAGCAGAGATATGTATTGATGTTGACCGGCAGAAAATGTACATTCGCTTTCTAATCATCAAAAAATAAGTTAAATATGAGCAGCTATAGGTTAAAATCTGTAATTCTAATTGCGTTTCTGGTTTTCAGTTCGAAGTTTATACAAGCTAAAATTTTATTGCCTTCAGTTTTCAGCGATAACATGGTTTTACAGCAAAAAACCAACGCAGCCATTTGGGGTAAAGCCACGGCGGGAAAAGCGGTTAAAATAAACGTTTCATGGAACAAGGTAAATTATGGAACCATTACCGATGCCAATGGCAATTGGAAATTAAAGGTTGCAACACCCGCTTATGGAGGTCCGTATACCATCACCATTTCGGATGGCGAATTGCTGGTTCTCAATAATGTATTGATTGGAGATGTATGGATTTGCTCTGGCCAATCGAATATGGAAATGCCTCTGGCTGGCTGGGGTAAAATCGTTAATTATGAAAAAGAAATTGCCGATGCTAAATATCCGAACATCCGTTTATTGCAGGCGGAACACGTTACCAGTGACTTACCTATAAATGATGCTAAAGTAGTGAACAGCGGCTGGCAGGAATGTAGCCCGAAATATATCGCCGAATTTTCTTCTACTGCCTATTTCTTTGCACGGGAGGTTTATGAAAAAACCAAAATCCCTATTGGCCTGATCCATACTTCATGGGGAGGAACGATTGCCGAAGCCTGGACCAGTGCCGAATCACTTAAAAAAATGGCCGATTTTTCAACAGCAGTTGATAAGATCAGGGCGCAGGCTAAAAACCCTTCTACGGTTTCTTATGAAGAGAAAGTACAGAATTGGGTTAAAATGACTACTGATAAAGATTCTGGTTACCAGGCGGGACAAGCGAAATGGGCTATGTCAGAAACTGCAGATTGGAAAAGCATGACTTTGCCTGTTTTATGGGAAGATGCGTCCCTTAAGAATTTCGATGGTGTGGTGTGGTTTAGCAGAAAGATTACGATACCCCAGAATTGGAAAACCAGCGGGATTAAACTGGATTTAGGTGCCATTGATGATAATGATATCACCTATGTAAACGGTGTAAAAGTTGGCGCAACCGAAGGATGGAACCTAGCACGGGCCTATGCTATACCGGCAGATCTGCTCAAACCTGGCGAGAATATCATCACTGTACGGGTTTTTGATAGCGGCGGCGGTGGTGGTATATATGGCGAAGCGAAAGATTTAAATTTAACCAATAATGCCGGAGAGAAAATTTCGCTCGCTGGCGATTGGAAATATAAGGTTGGCCTGGATTTGAAAAATGTGGAGGCTAAACCCTACGAAGATAATGGTCCGAACCGACCTACCGTTTTGTATAATGCCATGATACATCCTTTTCTGCAATTTTCAATCAAAGGTGCCATTTGGTATCAGGGCGAAAGCAATGCCGATAGGGCTTACCAATACCGCGAATTATTTCCGACGATGATCAAAGACTGGCGCCAGAAATGGGGACAGGGTGATTTTCCTTTCTATTTTGTTCAATTGGCCAATTATATGCAGGTCGACAATGCTCCTGTAGAATCGGCCTGGGCAGAGCTTAGAGAGGCACAGCAAAAAACACTTTCGCTGCCAAATACCGGCATGGCGACCATTATCGATATTGGCGATGCAAAAGATATTCACCCAAAAAACAAACAAGAGGTAGGTAAAAGGTTAGGTTTAATTGCTTTAGCAAAAACCTATGGACAGAAAAATAACTATTCAGGTCCTGTTTATCAATCAAGCAAAGCAGAAGGAAAACAGATCCGTTTAACTTTTGGCAATACCGAAAATGGACTAAAAGCAGATGGCGGCAAAGAACTTACTGGTTTTGCCATTGCAGGTGCAGATAAAAAGTTTTATTGGGCGAAAGCAAGCATTCAGGGAAATCAGATCATCGTGAGTAGCGATCAGGTAGCCAATCCAGTTGCCGTTCGCTATGCATGGGGAAATAATCCTGTGTGCAACCTGGTTAGTAACGACGGCCTGCCAGCATCGCCATTTAGAACTGATACCTGGCAGGGCATTACCTTTGGAAAGAAATAATTTCATAAAATCACTTTCAAGTAGAACCCAACAGTTTAGAAAAGATAAATTGTTGGGTTTTATTTTTTAATAATCCGAATTTGATTGATAACATACCATTAAAGATCTCTTATACTTGTTTTTGACCCAAAGCCATCACCCTATCTGATTTTGATGTCGGGATCAGGCCTAGCTAACAGGAATGACGTTGATATCACGATCAGATCAGCGACGACATCACGATTGTGAGGTGAGGAAGCTAAAGTTAATTACTACAGGTAAATGTTGATTTGAATTTAGGTTAATTGATTGATAATTAATATTTTGACTTGTTTTTTTTATATTTACTAAATCGTTTTAATATTCGTTCATATTTATTAGTTTTATGGCATAATGATCTAACCAATAAATCCTTTATGAAAATAGTAGTCACATCCATTTGTTTTCTTGTTTCCTATCTAACCATTGATACCCTAAATGCGCAAAGTTTAACAGAATTTAATAAAGCACCACTAAAACAGAATGTTTATGTACAACTGCCAATAGGTAGCATAAAAGCCAAAGGATGGCTGTTGAAACAGTTGGAGCAGCAAAGAGATGGTGCTACAGGAATGGCAGAAGAGCTGTATCCGGAAAAAGATAATTTAGGCAAAAATTCCGACTGGCTTGGTGGAGATGGAAGCGGATGGGAGCGTGTACCTTATTATGTTAAAGGTTTGGTGGCCCTGGCTTACACATTAGATGATACCGCACTTAAAGCAAAAGCACAAAAATACATCGATTGGACTTTAAACAACCAACAAGCCAATGGCTTGTTCGGTCCGGTGAAAATGAAAGATTGGTGGCCACGCATGCCTATGATGTATGCCCTGCAAAGTTATTATGAGGCTACAAACGATAAAAGGGTTATTCCTTTTCTGTCGAAATATTTTAAATATGAACTGGCTAACCTTGATGCCGATCCATTAAAGGAATGGGGGAAATCAAGAGCGGGCGATAACATGGAAATCGCCATTTGGCTTTACAATAAAACAGGTGATCAAGACCTGTTAAAACTGGTCGAAAAATTAAAACAACAGGCTTATCCCTGGATCGACATCTATAGCAACAATGAGTTTTACTATTATGGCGATGATTTTCAGCCAAAACATATGGTAAATGTTGCTCAGGCATTGAAATTTCCAGTTGTTTATGCACAATTGAATGATAGTCCAACAAACCGTGAAGCACTTTTTAAGGGGATACAGCACATTATGCACGACCATGGTCAACCAGAAGGTCTGGGTTCTGGAACCGAATTTCTTGCAGGCACCAGCAGTATAGAAGGTGTAGAAACCTGTACGGTAGTAGAATGGATGCAAAGTTTAGAAACAGCTGCAAAAGTTATTCATGATGCCCGTATTGGCGATCAATTGGAGAAAGTAGCTTTTAATGCCCTACCAGCCCAGTTTAGCAGGGATTTTAAAAATCATTCTTACTACACTTTGCCTAACCAGGTGCAAAGTGTACACGGAGAACATGGGTTTAATCAGGATTATGGAACAGGTATCGTTTCCAGTCCTTATTCTGGTTATGGTTGCTGCCGTTACAATATGCATATGGGCTGGCCTTACTTTGTAAAAAGCAGCGTGGTAGCTACTCCAGATCGTGGCCTTGCTATAATTACCTATGGCCCTATGGAAATTGAAACTTTGGTAACTGGTAATAAAAAAATAAAAATTAGTGAAGAAACCAATTATCCTTTTGAAGAGCAGATTAAATTAAAGCTAGGACTTGCTGTTCCCGTTTCGTTTCCATTAATTTTAAGAATTCCCGCATGGGCCGTTAAACCAACTGTAAAACTAAACGGAACAGTGTTAAATGGTGTAAAAGCAGGTGAAATGTTCACCATTAACCGCCAATGGAAAGATCAGGATGAATTGCAACTGGATTTTCCGATGCAGATAGCCACACAAATGCAAGTGAACAATTCAGTTAGTGTTGAACGTGGTCCTATTGTCTATGCACTCGAAATTAAAGCAGCAAATAAAATCACCAAAACACATCCGGTTGCTGGTTTTACAGATTACGAAATCCGTCCTGAATCGGCCTGGAATTATGGTTTATCCTTGGGTAAAGGAAATCTAAATAATGTGGTTAAAGTGGTGAAATCGGCAATGCCCGAAAATCCTTACATTGCAGCAAATTCACCCGTTAAATTAAAAATACAAGGCAGGAAAATCCCATCGTGGGGTTTGGGCTACAATAAAGTTTCGGCTTTTGATGTCCCTTTCAGTCCGGTTGCTTCAACAGAAAAAGAAGAGGAGATTACCTTGGTGCCTTATGGGTCAGAAAATATCCGTTTAAGTTTATTCCCGGTAATCGGTCAGCCTAAAAAAGCAAATCAGCATCTGGTAGAAAATTTCGATACAGGAATGGCAGCTAACTGGGTGTTCTATGGCGGAGGCTGGTTCTGGAAAGATGGTCAGGTAAATTCGGCATCAAATGCGGGTTCAGGAGGTTATGGCATCAACGGTTCTAAATATGTGGCTAACGGAACAGATTTTAAAGACTTTACTTATCAGGCAGATGTAAAAATCAATACCGCCGGCGATGCGGGGCTAATGTTCCGGGTTTCCAATCCTGCTATTGGTCCTGATGCGTATGAAGGGTATTACGTAGGATTAAATCAACTTACAGGAACTGTACAATTGGGAAAAGCGAGTGATCAAAAATGGACCGTTTTACGATCGGAAAAATACCCTGTTGAAATGAACCAAATGTATACCTTGAAAATAGTAGCCAAAGGAGATAAATTTGATATTTTTATCAACGGATCAGCGAAAGCTGTTCTCTCGGCAACAGATAGTCAATATCAATCCGGTAGTATAGGATTAAGAGCATACAAGGCTTTGGCCAGCTTCGATTCCGTAAAGATTAACGCTTTTTAACAACAGCCAGGTACGATAGTAAACTTTGCGGCAAGGAATTTGTTAACGTATTAGCAATAAATAAAAATAAGATTATGAAATTATACAAATCAATACCCATAATGCTCTTTGGTCTTGCACTTGCAGCAGGTTGCGTAAGCAATAAAAAATATGCTGAACTTCAGGATACCTATTCAAAACTGAGAGAAAGAAATCAGGAGCTGAGCAATAAATATCAGGATAGCCAACGCGAACTGAGCGGCAGCACCAGCAGGGTAAAAAGTTTAGAAGAGCAAATTGCTTCAGAAAAAGCCAATGTTACCGCTTTACAAGATGCTTTGAACAAATGTTTAAATTCGAGTAATCAGGGCAATGTTAACATTTCAAAATTAGTAGATGAGATCAATAGCTCTAATAAATACATCAAACAATTGGTAAATGCCAAAAATAAAAGTGATTCACTTAATATGGTGTTAACCAATAATTTAACCCGCTCGTTAAGCAGGGAAGAACTCGGTGATGTTGATGTTCAGGTACTTAAAGGTGTGGTTTACATCTCTTTAGCTGATAATATGTTGTACAAATCGGGTAGTTACGAGGTTTCTGATAAAGCTGGAGAAACCTTAAGCAAAATTGCTAAAATCATTAAAGACTACGATACCTACGATGTATTGATAGAAGGTAATACCGATAATGTGCCAATCACACAAACCAATATCCGCAATAACTGGGATTTAAGTGCCTTACGCGCTTCATCAGTAGTACAGGTATTGCAGACCAAATATGCAGTTGATCCTAAACGTTTAACAGCAGGTGGCCGTGGTGAGTTTAACCCGATTGCAGACAATACTACAGTAGGAGGGAAAGCGAAAAACAGACGTACACAGATCATCATTACGCCTAAGTTAGATCAGTTTATGGATCTGATCGGGAAAGCGCCAGAGCAGTCACAAAAATAAAATTAAAATAATAGTCATTTAAAGGGTTGGAATTAATTTCTAACCCTTTTTTGTTTATCAGAGTTTTCCTTTCCCTAATTAACATCTTATTTTTTATAAGGCAGTCGATAAAATTTTATCCCTGATACGATATTTCTATGACGCCTTTAGCCTTTTGTAAATGTATATTTATTATATCGGTAATTCATCCAATTACAATTCTTCTCGCAGATGTACCATTGCGGTATTCTCTAATCTTGAATTTAAGATGGTTATTTCTTATTCCAGTTGCCGTATTGTCTGTGCAATGTGTTTTGATCTTATCAAACTATAGTCGTTTAATAAAATGAGCAGAGATAAAAAAAAGGAGTGAGCGTAAGTAAAAAGGCGCCTTCAGATTATCAATCAGGAAAAGGTAAATCGGCTAAAGAGCAAGATTAAAGTACTGTTGGCTATAAATAAAGCTCATTTATACAAAAAAGTTCCTAACCTTGATTAGAAACTTTTTTGTATGTATTCTTTGCCTTTTTATTCAGCAGCTGCCTCTTGATTGACGAAACTTTCTGCTATCTCTGTCAAAGTAACATCTGTAGCTTTTTCATTTTCTAAAGTTTGTGCCAGTAAGTTAGCCACTTCGGTATGCCCCATATTTTCAGCAAAAACTTTTAGGGTGCCATATGTGGCAATCTCATAATGCTCTACTTTTTGTGCAGCTAAAATTAACCCCGCATCGCGAATCATTGTACCCTTATCTGTTTCTTCAATAATTCCGTTTGCTTCTTCTAATAACCCAGCCATCGCATCGCATTTCTTAGCGGTAGCTTTTTCATCCAATAGTGAAAATATTTGCACTAATGTTTCAATGTGGGTTTCGGTTTCTGCTGTATGTTTGTCGAATGCAGCGGCCAGCTCGCTACTGGTTGCTGCTTTTTTCATTTTAGGCAACGCCTTTGCCAGATGCTGCTCTGCCCAGTAAATGTCTTTTAATTCGTCAACAAAAAACTTATGGAATTCAGAGTCTTCCATTTTGCCTGTTTTGTTTTGAGGTTTTGCCGATGATTTCAAATTTACTGAAGATGATTTTGTACTTGCGCTAGCGGTTTTTTTCGCGGCGGTGCTTGCTTTTGTAGCAGGAGATTTTGTACTTGTTTTTGTTGTAGTTGCCATAGTTGTATTTTTATAGGTGCTGTATGAACAACCATGCCCGCAGTTAAAAGGTTTGGAGAATCTCATATAAATAAAAAAGCATCAGTCAGTGACTAATGCTTTTATAATTGGATTAATTTCTCCAATCATATGGTTTATGCTTTAAAATAATCAAGAGATACGGATTGTTTTTTTTGCTGGTTTAAATAAGCGGTAATCTGATTTAATGTAATGCACCGGGTGGCTCTTACTGCCGATTTCAGTGCTTCAGAAGTAACGCCTAGCCGGTTTGCCCAATAGTTTCTATCTGTTTCCTCAGATAGTAGGATGATTTCTTCTTGAAGGCCTGATGTTTGGTTGAGATTTTTCATGATTGGAGTGATTTAATTAGATAAATAACAATACAAGCTCGTTTTCGTAGTATAAAAGTAGTCTTTTTTATTTTAAATAACAATATGTGAATCAGTTTGTTATGAAAATATGTTTTTGTAAGTGTATTTTTATTTTATAAGTGGTAATTGAGCAAACTTGCTAAATAATGATGCCTGGTAATGTTAAAAATAGGGTAAATGAGTTTTTGTTATAGCAAATTCTTAATAAAATATTTCCGAAAGCATGATTAATAAATAAATCAGATTTAAATTTATCTGTAAAAGATGATAACCAGTAAAAAAAAAAGATTAGTATAGCTTTAAGTTGTGCAAATATTTGTGTTTATGTATTTTTAATTATACGTTATTTTGCTATAATTGTATGTTTTTTTAAAGAATATATGAACGACAAAAGGAAGGGAGAAGTTATTCTGATTGATATTGAACAAGGTTATGGAATCATTGTTGATGAAAATGGACAGGATATTCTTTTCCTTTTAAGTCATACATCCCGCCACATGAATATAAATTCAAAAGTAATTTTTGAAATAGTATTAAGCAGTAAAGGTTTAACCGCCGTTGATGTTGAGCTTGAAATAGAGATGGCTCGGGGTTAATTTAATGGTTTTTGTACAAAAGAATATCTGTTTTGGCATCTGCTGCTGGAATTATTCTATCATGGGTAAACTAAAATAAAATGTAGAGCCTTTTCCAAATTTACTTTCCACCCAAATTTTTCCGTTATGCCTTTCCATTACTTCCAGGCAGATATATAAACCAACGCCAAAGCCAGCAATCGTTCGTGTATCCAGACTTTCTACACGGAAAAAGCGATCAAAAAGCTTTGGTATGTTATCCTCCTTAATCCCAATACCTTCGTCTTCCACGCTAACAATTACTTCACCTTTTTTTCTTTCGCATTTTATAGCGATTAAAGATTCTTTTTTAGAATACTTGGCTGCATTGCTGATCAGGTTATTGATTACATTGCCAATTTTCTCACGATCTGCATTCACCCGGATTTCATCTAAACCAATAACCTGTATAAAATGACTTGGCAAAATAACCCGATTTTCATCCGCAATGGTTTTAATCAGTTCAACCAGATCAAAATCAGTTTTATTTAATAAGATTTTGCCAGACTCCAGAAGCGATACATTTAGAAAACCATCGATCATTATCGACATTCTTTTCAGCTGGACATTTATTTTATCAAGTGTTTCAGTGGTAAAGTGGTTATCGATTTCCTTAAGCTTAAATTGTAAAAGCTGCACATAAGCACTTAATGCCGTTAAAGGTGTTTTAAGCTCGTGACTTACCATGCCTATGAAATCGTTTTTTCTAATCTCATCTTGTTTATGCTCTGTAATGTCTAAAACAGCCCCGGCAATATAAACAGCCTTTCCCTCCTCATTATAATAGGCTTTACCTGCTGTTCGTAACCATTTTGTTTTTGTATTTATGCCATTGAGGTTAATTTGATATTCGATGTTGAAAGCCTGTCGGTTATGCAGCGCTTTTCTGATACTGCTGGTCAGAAAAGCAATATCATCCTGGCTGATCAGCGATTTTGCTTCTTCAATTCCTAAGGTGTTGTTTTCCAGTTCGTAAATCTGCTGTGCCCTTACTGATAAAAGTACCTTTTTGCTTTCAATGTCAATATTCCAGGAACCCATTTCGGAGGCATCCATGGCAATTTTGAGGATGTCTTTAGCTTTAAGTAATTCCTTTTTAAAGTTGACCTGTTCTGTAATATCTTTAATGATCGATAAAATTCGGGTTACTTCGTTTTTGTCATTTTTTAAAGGCTGGTACATCGCAATAAAGTAACCATCGCTTATCGGCGTCGAAATTCTTAATTCATTTAAGACTAAAGGCTCGCCTGTTTTAAAAATCTCTTTAATCCGGTTTATTATGGGTTTTTGCAAACCAAGCTCTGGCCTTGCTTCTTCCTGCGGAATGCCGATCACTTCTTTCCTGGTTTTATCCCATAGTTTTAAAATGTTATCATTTGCATATTCTGTAATCAATTCAACTCCTCGCAGTACACACATGCCCAATGGGGCCTGTTCGAAAAGACCTCTAAACCTTGTTTCACTTTCCGAGAGTTCGAATAAAATGTTTTCCAGGTTATTTTCATTGGCGGCGATCTCTTTCAGTGAACAAATAATGTATTCCACTGAGCGACCGCTCTGCAGTACCGGCGAAAATTCCAATTCCCATTTTACATTTGGGGAATTGGAATAAATAGGGTGAATAATGAGATGGTTTTTCTCTTTACGCTCGCTTACTTTACGAACTGTTTTAATCAACAGCTCTTTTTCATTGTCAGAAAGTAGGTTTGGGATGATATCAATGTCATAAAACTTTGGTTTTCCTCCAATTTGTTCTATTAATGCTAGATAGGCATCGTTATATTCTACAACCACTAAAACTGGTTTTATTTTGAAAATGATTAAAGGAGTTTTAGAATGTCTTAATAGTGCTTTTAGAAATGATGATGCTAAATCTATCATAAGTTTGAGTTAACGCTTTCTCAAATATACTCTTTACGGCTTTAATTGCCAACAGATTTGTGATGATGAAATGATAGTTATACTACAATAATGTATTAATTATAAGTCTATTTAAGCTCATGCTTTTTAAAAGGCTAAAAATCAGCCGTTACGTGTATATATAATTATTGATTCTTTAAACATTTTTTAAGGTATAGCTGTTAGGTAAAAAGGTAGATGATATTCGTTTTGTCCTCTTTGGAGGTTTATTAGCAGTTACACAATAGATAAGAACATGAATCACGAAAGCATTTATTCATCCGATAAGTGGAGATCATTTAATGGATTTTCTCCGTTAATTAAAGTTTACAGATCTTTTCACAATTTAACATCTGACATAGAATTTATTATCAATCAACAAACTTTTCCAATCACCTTTAAAAAGAATAAGTTTATTTCCTCCCCATTACATCGTGATAATTGCTCGTACCTGATTTTTAAGGGGATAGTAAGAGGTTATATGAAAGATGATAATACAGAAATCACGACCTGGCTTGCAAAAGAAAATGAGTTTGTTGGGGGTGTAAGTAATTTTTTGGATGAGCGCGCAACAAATGAAGAGTACATACAGGCCCTTGAAGATGTAATAGCAATTGTCGTTCCACACAGTATGACAAAACTATTGCATCTAAATTACCATATTTTAAATGATGTTGATCGAAAAATGAGCCAGTTATATTATCGGCAAGCTTGTGAAAGGGCGCTTATTTCGAGGCTACATTCTGCAGAAAAAAGATATACCCGCTTTGTGAAATCATACCCGGAATTGGTAAATCGGGTTCCACAAAAACATATTGCTTCATTTCTCTGTATGCGATTGGAAACCTTAAGCCGCATGAGAGCAAAATTAGCTTCACACGCCATCAATACATCTTCACTGTAAAACATTTTTTTAAGTCTATCTGAAATATTTTAGGCAGACTAATTTTAGATCAACTGTTATTTTAATATCAAAAAATTGTAAAGCTAAATGTTCAAAATAAAGTCACAGAATTACAGATGTATTGCCCTACTTAGTAAAAGTGACTGATTTCTAATACATTTTATTTAATAGTGTTATGTAAAATGCCTTGTTTTTATGCCTGAAATTGATTTTTTGATATTTTTTTTGAAAATTATTTATTTGATAATCAGTGTGTTGTATTTTGTTTTCGATTTATATCCGTCATTTGTACGATTTAACATTTCTCACTTACATTTTTTTAAAAATTTATATATATTTGTTCTTACCCTTTCGAGGGTATGTTTTTCATAGGTAGATGTAGGGTCAGAACATTGTTCTGGCCCTTTTTTATTTTAGTATCTTTTGAGAAAACCTATTTTTGTATGATGATAAAAAAGAAAGTGATTGTTGCGGTTACTGGTGCGAGCGGCTCTATATATGCGAAGGTTTTATTTGATCAGTTATTGAAATTGAAAGAACAGATTGATGCCGTTGGTATAGTAATGAGCGATAATGCAAAGGAGGTTTGGCAGTTCGAACTGGGTAACCAGGAATATAATCAATTTAAAGATTTTACCTTTTACAGCAAAAACGATTTTAATGCTCCTTTTGCCTCAGGATCTGCAAAATACGACACCATGATCATTGTGCCCTGCTCAATGGGGACCTTAGGACGGATCGCGCACGGAATATCCAACGATTTAATTTCAAGAGCTGCTGATGTTGTATTGAAAGAGCGCAGAAAATTAATTGCCGTAGTAAGAGATACTCCTTTTAGTTTAATCCACATTAACAACATGAAAACCGTTACCGAAGCTGGCGGAATTATTTGTCCGGCAAATCCATCTTTTTATAGTTTACCTAAAAGTATAGAAGAAGTTGCAGGAACAGTAATTAGCAGGGTATTGGATTTAGCTGGTTTTGAACAGGAGAGCTACCGTTGGCAGGAAGACTAGTTTGCAGTTTTCAATTAACAGTTTGTGATCAACTGAAAACCGGAAATCGTAAACTGTATTGTTAATACACTGTAATTTGTACGTTAACACCGCTTCAGGCACCTAACTCCGAACAAATTTCTTATCTTTGCAAGCTCAATGAAAAAGGTCGCATTTTATACATTAGGTTGTAAACTCAATTTCTCTGAAACCTCAACCATCGGTCGTTTATTTACCGATGCCGGTTATGCTGTGGTAGAATTTCAGGATCAGGCCGATGTTTATGTGATCAATACCTGCTCTGTTACGGAGCATGCTGATAAAAAATGCCGTAAAGTTGTTAAAGAAGCTTTAAAATATTCGCCAAATGCCTTTGTAACCATTGTTGGTTGTTATGCACAATTAAAACCACAGGAAATTGCCGAAATAGAAGGTGTTGACATGGTTTTAGGTGCTGCAGAAAAATTCAGGATTGTAGAATACATCACCGATTTAACCAAACAGCCAAAAGCGGTTGTTCATCAGCAAAACATAGAGAAAGTAAACCATCATTTTATTGCTTCCTATTCTATTGGTGACAGAACACGTACTTTTTTGAAAGTACAGGATGGTTGCGATTATCCTTGTACCTATTGTACTATTCCTTTAGCACGTGGCGCAAGCCGTAGCGATACCATCGAAAATGTGGTGAACCGTGCAAAAATGATTGCCGCAAGCGGTGTAAAAGAAATTGTATTAACAGGGGTAAACCTTGGCGACTTTGGGATCCGTAACGGCCAGCGCGAAGATAAATTTTTTGATTTGGTTAAGGCTTTGGATGAGGTAGAGGGAATCGAAAGGATCCGTATTTCGTCAATCGAACCGAATCTTTTGAGCAATGAGATTATTCAGTTTGTTTCCACTTCAAAAAGATTTGTTCCACATTTTCATATTCCTTTACAATCGGGTTCTGATAAGATTTTAGGTTTAATGCGCCGTCGTTACCGCACTGATTTATATGTAGAGCGTGTGGCTAAAATTAAGGAAGTAATGCCGCACTGCTGTATCGGCGTAGATGTAATTGTTGGTTTTCCGGGCGAAACAAAAGAAGATTTCTTAGATACTTATCAGTTTTTAAACCAACTTGATATTTCATACCTACACGTATTTACCTATTCTGAGCGCGAATTAACTGCTGCAGCCGAAATGAAAGGTGTGGTAGCTGGAAGCGAACGTAACGAGCGCAGTAAAATGCTTCATATTTTATCGGATAAAAAACGCAGGGCCTTTTACGAATCGCAGATTGGTACTGAAGGTGAAGTGCTTTTCGAAGCTGATCAAAAATCAGGTTATATGCATGGTTTTACCAAGAATTATGTAAAGGTTCGCGCCAAATATGATCCTGTGATGGTTAATGAATTAAAGGCCGTTAAACTCTTGGAAATTACTGCCGATGGTGAAGTTGAGGTGGCCGAATTGGAAACGGCTTATGCACATCATTAGTTTAGTCTTTAGTCAGATGTTCTCAGTCTGAAGTCTTCAGTCAAAATTTTTACTCTTTCAGCCCGTCGATTTGTCCTTCTTGAGGGTTAACTTATTTTATAAATCAATACAATTGGTATTGGTGTTGTGAATTGATTTTTTAGCTTTTTTTAACAAAACGTCAAGTCGAAGGATTTTAATAATGGAAGATGTGATGATGGAATTGATATTCAGATAATCCATGAATTGTTTTTACTTGTCTCAAGAACTTTTGAAGGCAGTTAATTAAACATGATCGAAGTGGGCACGAAGCCGATTTTTTCTATCAGGCAAGTAAAGCGGAGCGCAGGACTGTACCAACCGATGAAATACTGAACCTTTTTTTTCCTAATAGAGAAGATAGATTTTTATCTGTATCTTCTTATTTAACCGCTGGTTTTTAGCCTTTCAGCTTAGGACTTTGGTCTTTCTGCTTAAATCTTTCAGCTTTGGTCTTTCTTTCCTATCTTCGCAACAAATAATTTGTATGTTTCCTACCGTTTCACATTTCTTGCAATACTTATTTGGCATTAATTTGCCACTTCCATTTAATACATTCGGTGTTTTTGTAGCACTTGCTTTTGTTGCTGGTTATTGGGCTTTTACCAAGGAATTAAAGCGTAAAGAAGCACTTGGTATACTCCATCCATTTAAAAAAACAGTAATAATCGGAAAACCTGCCACTACCTCTGAGCTGATTATGAACGGGCTTTTTGGCTTTGTTATTGGTTATAAACTGGTTTACGCATTATTAAACTATAGTCTCTTTGTGAGCGATGCACAGGGCATATTGATGTCCACAAAAGGAAATATCATTGGCGGCTTATTTTTTGCAGGTTTGTTTGCCTATTGGGATTATACCGAAAAGAATAAACATAAACTCGATAAACCAAAAGAAACGCAGGTTACCGTACATCCATACCAAACCATGAGCAATTTGATTGTTTGGGCTGCTATCTGGGGTTTCTTAGGTGCAAAATTTTTTGATAATTTAGAATATTGGGATGATTTTGTTCAGCATCCTATAGAAAGGTTGTTGTCTTTTAGTGGTTTAACCTTTTATGGAGGCCTAATATGCGGTGGTGCAGCGGTACTGATTATTGCAAAAAGAAACGGTATTAAACCTTTGCACATGCTCGATGTAGGTGGGCCAGGAATGATGCTGGCTTATGCAGTAGGCCGTATCGGTTGCCATCTGGCTGGAGATGGCGATTGGGGTATCGTAAATAATAATCCTAAACCATTTTCGGGGTTGCCAGATTGGTTATGGTCTTACAAATACCCAAATAACGTGGTAGGAGAAGGCATTCCGATCCCGGGCTGTAGCGGTAAATTCTGCAACGAACTGGCACAGGGTGTGTATCCAACGCCGATTTATGAAGTGATTATCTGTTTGATCCTTTTTGCCTTCCTATGGCAGATTAGAGATAAAATAAAAGCACCAGGGCTGATGTTTGGTATTTATATGATCTTAAATGGTGTCGAACGTTTCTGCATCGAATTGATCCGTGTAAATTCAAAATACCATGTTTTTGGCTTACACTTTACTCAGGCCGAAATGATTTCTACTTTCCTTGTAGTTGGCGGTATCGCATTAAGTGCCTATGCTTTAAGGAACAAGAATAAACTGGCTTAAAAATCCTAATTAGTTCATTTTAAAATCCAACAACAAGACTATTTTGTTGTTAAATAGCTATGAATTACGAATTATTATGCACTAAGGTTATCTCTATTGTAAAGCTTACCGGAAACTTTATCCGTAAAGAAGCAATGCAATTTGATGCCCAAAAAATCGAATACAAGGGCTTGAACGATATGGTTTCGTACGTTGATAAAACAGCAGAACAGAAGCTGGTTCAAAACCTCGAAAAACTTATTCCTGACGCCGGTTTTATTACTGAAGAAAAGACCATTAATCGAACAGGCAAAACGTATACCTGGATAATCGATCCTTTAGATGGTACAACCAATTTTATCCATGGTATTCCGACATACGGCATTAGCGTAGCGCTTTATGAAGAAGGATTACCTGTTATTGGGGTGGTTTACGAATTAAATCGGGGAGAGATGTTTTATTCGTATAATGGCGGGCCTGCCTTTATGAATAAGAAAGAAATCAGGGTTTCTATCAATCCTGATCTGGGTTCAAGTTTATTGGCTACTGGTTTCCCTTATTACCAGTTTGATAAGCAACCTCAGTATTTGAAGTTATTGACTGAGATGATGCAGAAAAGTCATGGGGTGCGTAGAATTGGGGCAGCAGCAATAGATCTGGTATACACCGCCTGTGGACGTTTCGACGCCTTTTTTGAATACAATCTACAACAATGGGATTTTGCCGCTGGCTGTTTTATTGTTCAACAGGCAGGAGGAGAGGTTTACGATTTCTCTGGTGGTAACGATTATTTTGAGAAAAGGGAGATCTTAGCTACCAATGGAAAACTTACTGCTGAAATGTTGCAGGCGATTAAAAGATATTTTTAATTCTTATTGTAACCCTGAATTTATTTCAGGGGCTTTTTATTGAAGATGCTGAAATGAAATCAGCATGACGAGTTTATTCACAAAAAAGGTCCCGATTCTCATCGGGACCTTTTCACTATATGTACTATGAAAAATGCACAGTTTTAAAGCGCTTCAGAAACAACTTCTGTAACTTCTGGTACCATTCGCTGTAATAAGTTTTGGATGCCAGATTTAAGCGTAATGGTGGAAGATGGACAACCACTGCAAGAACCACGTAGTTCAACAGTAACCACACCTTCGTCGAATGATTTATAGGTAATTGCACCACCATCCTGCTCTACAGCCGGACGAACGTAATCGTGCAGAATCTGCTGGATCTTAATTTCAGTTTCCGAACCTTCAAAAGCTGGAGCCTCTTCGGCTGTTGCTTCTTTAATTTTTAATTCAGATTCTACCGCACCTTTAACAAATTCTTTTAAAATGGCTTCGATATCAGCCCATTCAGCATCCTCAGTTTTGGTAATGGTAACGAAGTTACTGGCGAAAAAAACACCAGAAACAAAGTTGAACTTGAATAACTCTTTGGCAAATGGAGAATGTTCTGCACTTTCTTTAGTCGCAAAGTCTTCACTGCCATTAATTAACAGCTTGTTCACCATGAATTTCATGGTGGCTGGATTCGGAGTCTGTTCTGTATATACGTTAATCGTCATGTCTTGATCAATTTGAATAAACAAAATTAACAATTACTCACTAATAAAACCCTGTAATGCTGTCTGCTTAACGTCAATTTAATTTGACTAGAAAACGCCAGTGTAATTAAATGGTGTAATGGTTCTCAATTGTACTTTTACAGCTTCTGAAACATCCAAACCTTCAATAAATTCTGCAATACTTGTTGCATTGATTTTTGAGTTGGTCCGGGTCAGTTCTTTCAAGGCTTCGTATGGATTCGGATAATTTTCCCTTCTCAATACCGTTTGGATGGCTTCAGCAACAACTGCCCAGTTATCATCTAAATCGGCATGTAGTGCAGCTTCATTTAGTAAAATTTTATTCAATCCACGTAAAGTAGAATTAATGGCAATCAAAGTATGACCAAATGGAACACCCACATTTCTTAAAACAGTAGAATCAGTCAAATCCCTTTGTAAGCGTGAAATCGGCAATTTGGCGGCGAAAAATTCGAATAGCGCATTGGCAATTCCTGCATTTCCTTCTGCGTTTTCAAAATCGATCGGGTTAACCTTATGGGGCATCGCCGATGAACCGATCTCACCAGCCTTGATTTTCTGCTTAAAATAATTTTTGGAAATATACGTCCAGATGTCTCTGTCTAAATCGATAATAATATTGTTGATGCGTTTTAAAGCATCACATTGGGATGCAAACTGGTCGTAGTGTTCAATCTGAGTAGTGTGCTGCGCTCGGGTTAAACCCAAAGTTTCGTTTACAAACTGATTAGAAAAATCAACCCAGTTTACTTCGGGATAAGCAATGTGGTGTGCATTGAAGTTTCCGGTTGCGCCACCAAATTTTGCACTGTTAGGAATCGTTTTTAAACTTTCCAACTGAATGCTTAAGCGTTCGGCGAAAACCAGAAACTCCTTACCTAATTTAGTGGGAGAGGCAGGTTGGCCGTGCGTATGTGCCAACATTGGGATATCTTTCCACTCTGTGGCCAGGGCGTTTATTTTTTCAATCAGCGTATTAATTGCCGGATAATAACTTTCGTTTAAGGCCAGTTTAATTGAATAAGGGATGGCAGTATTATTAATGTCCTGCGAGGTTAAACCAAAATGAATAAATTCTTTATAATTTTGAAGGGATAAAGCATCGAACTTGCTTTTGATAAAATATTCAACCGCTTTCACATCATGGTTGGTTACTTTTTCAGTTTCCTTAATTTCTAAAGCATCTGCCTCTGAGAAATTTTCGTGGATTTCGCGCAATTTGGCATAAAGATCTCTATCAAAATTTTCCAAGCCAGGCAAGTTGATTTCGCAAAGTGCGATAAAATATTCGATTTCTACAAAAACACGGTATTTGATTAAAGCTTCTTCAGAAAAGTAAGCGGCTAAACTTTCGGTTGTTTTTCTATAACGGCCATCAACAGGTGAAATAGCTTGTAGTGATGTTAAATTCATTATGCGGATTATATTTTTGCCGCAAATTTACTACAATTGATGGATTTTAAGGCCTTGATCTTTAGAAATTAGTATAAATAAAAAAGGCCTTGGAAATTCCAAGGCCCTTTGCAGTAATCGCTAAAACTATTTTTTAGTCGTATCTAATACTGTAGTGTCTTTAACGGTTGTATCTTTTACAGTAGTATCTTTAACTGTAGTATCTACAACTGTAGTGTCAACTTTAGATGAATCTGTTGTACCATCTTTTTTTTCTGATTTACATGCAATAACAGATAGAGATAAAGCAAGAGCTAAAAAGCCCAATTTAAATGCATTTTTCATTGTTTTTTTAATTTGTTTGGTTCTAAAAATTAATTACTTACTAATTTATACAAAAAACTTAAAAAAGTAACCCGATTTGATGAAATAAAAAAGGTCACAATGTTAAATTGTGACCTTTCTTTCTGAAATATTATAAAAAACTAGTGTTTTACTTCAGTTTTTTCAGTAGTAGCTTTAACGGAAGTATCTTTTACGGTAGAATCTTTAACTACAGTATCAACTTTAGTTGTATCCGTAACAATTGTTGAAGAATCTGTAACTGTAGTATCAGCGCCATCAGCTTTTTTAGTAGAATCACAAGCAACAACAGTTAAAGATAAAGAAAGGGCTAAAAAGCCTAATTTGAATGCATTTTTCATTTTGATATATGTTTTAGGGTTAATATATAACATTAATACTCAAAATGTGAAAAGGTAACCCGTTTTTAGGTTAAAATGAAAAAGCCTCCCGATTTTATATCGGGAGGCTTTTCTATAAGTTAGTTAGACTAGTGTTTAACTTCAGTTTTTTCTGTAGTAGTTTTTACAGTAGTATCTTTTACTGTAGAATCTTTAACTGTAGTATCTTTTGCAGTAGTGTCAGTTACGATAGCTGAAGAATCAGTTAAAGTAGTATCAGCACCTTCTGCTTTTTTTTCTGAATTACAAGCAACAACTGATAAAGATAGAGCTAAAGCTAAAAAGCCTAATTTGAATGCATTTTTCATGTTTGAGTATTTTTTAAGTAATTAATTAATTTACCTCTTAATACCTGTTGTTAAAAAAGGTAACCCAAAAAAATAAAAAAAAAGCAAAAAAAATAAAAAAGGCCCAGAATTTGAATTCAGGGCCTTTTTTATATGGTAAGTTAGACTAGTGTTTAACTTCTTCTGTAGTAGTTGTAGTAGCTTTTACAGTAGTATCTTTTACTGTAGAATCTTTAACTGTAGTATCTTTTGCAGTAGTATCAGTAACGATAGTAGAAGAATCAGTTAAAGTAGTATCAGCACCTTCAGCTTTTTTTTCTGAGTTACAAGCAACAACTGATAAAGATAAAGCTAAAGCT